>Ga0213867_1000452_pt1 | contig 18535 bp, 23 predicted proteins | sample PICome_12_FD_160120 | JGI IMG/M metagenome (GOLD analysis project Ga0213867, IMG submission 160120) | Coastal seawater microbial communities near Pivers Island, North Carolina, United States - PICO540 | ecosystem: Environmental > Aquatic > Marine > Coastal | place: USA: North Carolina... | reverse complement strand
GCCGCATCCGCCAACTCTCATAACGAGGTTTACCCAGATCAGTCTCTTTACGCTGTTGATAGCGTCCCTAATGTTGTCCGGTCTATCAATAATGCATTTAGACGACAAGACCAGATCGAATATCTGGAAACTGGAAACGGGTTTGAATTTGCCCCTATTATTGCCGATGCTGAAGCAGGATTCGGAGGTGTTCTAAATGCGTATGAACTTGCAAGAAATCTTATCGAAGCAGGTGCTGCCGCTGTTCACTTCGAAGACCAAGTTGCTGCCGAAAAGAAGTGCGGACACTTGGGAGGAAAAGTTCTCATACCGACTAGTCAAGCTCTACGCAATCTTAATGCCGCTCGCCTTGCTAGTGACGTTGCTGGCACTGATACAGTCGTTATTGCTCGTACCGATGCTGAGTCTGCTAAGTTAATCTCCAGTAACATCTCCGACACCGACAAACCATTCATTAAGAGAGTTGCCCAAGGTTCGGGTGGTTCTATGCAATGTCGCACATCCGAAGGGTTCTACATGCTCGAAGAGGGTAAAGGACTAGAGTTCGGTTGTGTGCGCGGTCAGGCATACGCAGAATACGCAGACCTCGTTTGGTGCGAAACATCGACACCAGACTTGAAGGATGCGAAGCGTTTCGCCGACGCAGTCAAAGGTGCAGTTCCAGACGCGATGCTCGCGTATAACTGTTCACCATCATTCAACTGGCGCAAGTCAATTCCAGGCGATCAAGAACTAAAAGAGTTCCAGAGAGAACTAGGTCGCATGGGATTCAAGTTTCAGTTTATTACACTTGCTGGTTTTCACCAGACTAACTATGCAGTCTTTGATTTCGCAAACCGTTACAAAGATGAGGGGATGTATGCTTACAGTTTATTACAGGAGGCAGAGTTCGATGCAGAAGCGCGTGGATACACGGGAGCGAGACACCAAAGGGAGGTCGGCGTCGGGTATTTCGATGCGATCACGACTACTCTTGGGTCTAAGTCGACCGCGGCTATGGCAGGGTCAACCGAAGAACAGCAGTTTTAAAGCAACCCCAAACAAATGCGTTTGGGATTTAGAAAACGAAGGATAATACAATGTCAAATGTAGAAGCTCCTAATGTAAATGCAGATGGAGAAATAACTAATCAAGAACTCTTATCTGAACAAAGTGGGATGCCTAATATGTCAAGCACAAAAACATTTACTGTAGATACTAACATGCAGGTCAATGGAGATCTGGATGTAACCGGTACCGTCACCGCAACATCATTCATTGGTGATGGTTCTCAATTAACAGGAATCTCTGGCGGCACTGGTGGTGGACTAGACTCTGCTGCAGTCACACTACTCGTAGATTCTGATTATGTTCAAGCGCGTGAGGTTCCGCAAGATTTTGCGTACTCTTCGCTGACAGGCGCACCAACTGCACTCAGTTCATTCACGAACGATACTAGTTACATCACTGCTTTGGATATTCCATCGACTGTAGATTCAGACTATGTTGCTGCGCGAACACCTGCTGGTGACGAACTAGAAGTTCAATCACGAGAAACAACGTCAGAATATTACATCTATGTTGGTGACCCTGCAAACAAATTATCTCAAATTCAGGACACCCGTGGTGCAGTATCTAATCTGGTGTATGATCAAGAGTTTGCAACTCTCCAAGAAGCATTTAACTTCATGATGGAGAATCCACTTGCAGACGTGGGTTATAACGATTATAGTGGAGGTGACAAAAACGCTGCCTATGTCATTGCGTTAGAACAAGGAGTAACACACGCAGCTACAGGAGGGTACCTTCGGTTAGCTCATGTTAATGCACAAATTTTGTTACTTTCTCAGAATGCAGTCGATCCTGCTGGTGCGAATGGTAGTGCGGCCACAATAGGGGCAGGCGGCGATTACTTTGTGCTTTATGGAATGCCTCAATTGCAAATGGGTGGTGATATTGTTGTTGCCGCATTCGCACAGATTGGTCATTCGAATATTAAATGGTTCTTTAATCAATACAACGATGATGTTTCTTGGAACGGTGGATTAAAAATCTATGATGGATCCACTTTCTATACCGATGGTGATATTAATAGTGGCATTACGGTACAAGACGGTAGTTATGCCAACGTAAGAACTGTTAATGCAACTAGTCTTACACGAGTGAGTACCGCCAGTACGTTATTAACGGGCACTGTAACGTGTACAGCAACTTGGGAAGTGCAAGGTGGATCATTTGCTGATGCTGGTTCTCTTACAACCACTGGTGGTACATTACAAGTCCGCGGCGGATCTACGCTTAGAGTTCGCAACGCACTTGAGATTAATGGAACTGCGAGATTAGACGTAAAGGAGAGTAGTAAACTAATAACCAATACGATCTCAGGAACTTCCACAGCCACTAATCACCTTCTTGGGCATTCCTTTGATAATTATACCACAGCAGAAGTTGTTTCTTTATTAAACGGAGGCACCTTCATAGGTAAAGACGGTAGTGCTTTCCATGACATTAGTTTAGCAAGTGGTGTTGAAATACCATTTGAATTCAATGGGGATATAACGGCAAACGCTTTCATAGGAGACGGGTCACAGTTGACCAACCTGCCCGCTGGTGGCGGTCTAGACTCTGCGGCAACAATCGCTCTAATCGGAATGCAGAATAAACCTGCAGGCGACAACGCTATCCAGATAACTCCAGACACGTCAACATTAAACGGAGACAATAACAATATCATCATCGGTACTCAGATCAGCGACATGGCGGGTATTGGACCACAATCAGTTGCTATGGGTTATGATATTGGTGCACAGGCAAACGGTGTCTCAATTGGGTATCAGGCAGGTGCTGGTTCGCAGTCTACTAATTCCGGCGGCGTATTCATTGGTTCACGTACAAACTACTTTGGAAACTCAAATCCGGCAGATTATGCGATTGCAATTGGTCATGAAGCAGGTGCGGTTTATCCTGGCGTAGGTTCGATTGCATTAGGTAAGGACGCTGGTAAAGGAAGTTCTGGTGATTATACAGTTGCGATAGGATATAACGCAAACAACACGTCCAATTTTAATAACACCATTATGATTAAAGCTGATGGTACTAGTGCATACAATTCTACTGCTCAGTATGATATTGATATCCGCACTTCTGCTGCTGGTTCGTTGTCATACAACACTACAAACGATTGGACGTTTGGTGCTGGTGTCACTATGACCGATCTTACTGCGAGCGGCGCAACAGTCGTATTCAGTAACTTACCTACAACCGACCCAGTAAATGCGGGTCAACTTTGGAATGACGCAGGAACATTAAAAATCTCTGCAGGATAAGAAGGAACTTATATTATGCCAGTAAAGTACAAAGCAAGTCAAGTTTACAAGAGTGCGATCGCACGTTCACGTAACACCGATAAGCATTACTATATGCACACACTCGACAACACACAATTGTGGAACGAGTTCTTCAGTACAAGTAACAAGAAACAAAAAAGAAAGATGCGCAACGAACTTGCGATGCGTGGTTTCAGTCAGGAGGCAATCGCAGAGCGAGAGGCCGCAAGATGAGCAAACTCATTCAGATTGCAGAGTCACCTATTTCAAGAACAGGCAACGAAGTTTGGGACAAAACCTTTAACGATTGTTTTTGGCAAAACATGTCGACCGTAGTTTGGAATCATAGTTGCATGTTTGAAGGCGATGTTTGGGTAGGCAAGGACGAAGAGTGTTCTTGGTGCGGTGGTACTGAAGACACTGAAGGACGCGAAGTTGTCCACCATAGAATAATGGGGACACTGTACGGAAAGCTTTATAAATGAGTATAGGAATGCTAGGTCTCCTCGCAATCTTTCTGTGCCCTATGGTATTCGGCGGTATCACCATGTACTACTCGCACAAGTCTATACATAAAGACACACTAAAAAGGTGGGGGAAGGATGAAGTTTAAGATAGTCTATAGGGAAGAATCTCAATCAATCTTTCCTTGGAAGTCTCATTTTCGTGGTGTTGTATTGTGGCCGTATGTGATCATGCGACCAAAGAAATATGCAACAGGATCAGTCGCACAGTCTGAGTTAATGACTCGACGTGCACTGGTAAAGTTGTACCGACACGAATTGCAACACTGCTATCAGATTAAACGAATGGGTATAATCAAGTTTTATGTACGATATGTCTGGTTGAACTTTCTGAAGGGTTATAAAAATCATCCCGACGAATTAGAAGCAAGACAGTACGAGAACGAGAAGTTGACTCAACTTGAAGAAAAGTGGCTCCATGATGGAGTCATAGATTTGTCAGAGATGGAGGATTAATGACAGATAATGATGATCGGTGGATGCGTATCACCGGAATGAAAGTGGGCGACACGTTGCCCGAAGCAACATTTCAGACACGAGTGCGTGATGATAGTATTGAAGGCCCTAACCCATATCGATGGGAAGAGACTACGATGGCAGACTATACTGCAGGTCGTCGTGTTGTAATCTTCTCACTGCCAGGCGCATTCACGCCAACATGCTCTACGATGCAGTTGCCGACATTCGAAGAGAAGTTTGATCAGTTTGTTGATCTAGGTATTGATGACATCTACTGTATGTCGGTAAACGATTCGTTCGTGATGAACGCATGGGCACGAGATCAAGAACTCAAGCGAGTCAAGGTGATTCCGGACGGTTCCGGTCACTTTACACGTGCGATGGGAATGCTTGTCGATAAAGACAATCTAGGATTCGGATACCGTTCATGGCGTTATGCGATGGTCGTCACCGATGGTGTGATTGAGGCATTGTTCCGTGAAGCAAGTATCCGAGATAATGCGGACGATGATCCGTATGAGATGACCACCCCTGAAAACATACTTGGGTATCTGCGCAACGCAATCCCACAAGAAGAAGAGGTGGCCTGATAACTAAGAAAGGATCTGCTGCACTTCGCAGTAGGTCTTTTTTTTGTCCACAATAATAGCGATCATAGATTCTTCGACGATTCGACGACCGTTATTCTTCACCACGACTTTTGAGTCAGGTGAAAGTTTTAGATCACAGTTGTGAGATAACTTGACAGTCTCGTGATCTTTTGATATAATATGCACACTATCAGACGATATAAGTAGTTTATCATCTTTACAGATAGTGACTGAGTTTGCAAGTGCCGCTGGTGTTGCTACCAACAGCAATAAAGTTAGTACTAGTTTCATTTGCTTTCTCCTGTCGTCTCACGACGACTTTTGTTGCCTCACGGCAGTTAATAGTATGACAGTTTTATTACACTGTACATATTATATATAAGTTTTTTTGGCGCGTAGCTCAGTTGGTAGAGCCGATGACTGTTAATCATCTGGTCGCAGGTTCGAGCCCTGCCGCGCCAGCCACATTGCGAGAGTGGTGGAATTGGTAGACACGCTGGTTTTAGGTACCAGTGCCGCAAGGCGTGAGAGTTCGAGTCTCTCCTTTCGCACCAATATTATGAACTAGTGAGAAATATATGGCACCTAAAACAGGTCGCGGTGACCCTCAAGTAAGAGCAGACGGTCGCACTAAACCAGATCGCAACTGGTATCCCGAAGATTTTGATTGGTACCTCAAGTGGGCCGCATCAATTCTTATTCTTGCTTCTCTGGCAATGCGCTCAGCAGGACCAGAATATCGCATGTATGACTTGACAATCGGGTTCGTAGGTATTATACTATGGACTTGGGTATCTGTTATCTGGAAAGACCGCGCACTCATCATGTTGAATGCGGTTTCTGGGTTTATGATTGCAACAACTATTTTGAGGGAGTGGTAATGGAAAACGTAAAAGATCTGAGAGCCGAAGGTTATGTTACTGAGGAAGAGATTCCTAAGTTCACACTAGACCTTCCGCCTAACTACAAGTTCAACGAAGATAAGTTGATCGCAGAATTTTCGAGTTATATTGACTCTACATATAATCAACACTACGCCAAAGAGAAGTTTCAGGCGACCGAATTTATTATTGATGGGGGGCACGGTACAGGATTCTGTATCGGTAATGTTTTAAAATACGCACAGCGTTACGGGAAAAAGGGAACCCGCGACGATGCGCGAAAAGACTTACTAAAGGTACTTCATTATGCGCTTATTCAATTACACGTTCACGATAGCGATTAGTCTATTCATCACCGGATGCGCATCGTCCGGTATCACCAATGCGTACCGTTACGGTGCGGATGATTATAAGTTCCTAGAAAAGGAATACGAGAACCTACATCCAAAGGTTCATTTTGTTTTACTCAAAAACGAAGCCGAGTATAATTCAGCCAGACGACAGAATCTAGGCGTACAATGGGACACAGTGAGTGCATTCACTCTCTGGATTCCGGAAACCGGCGAGTGCACCGTGTACATAAAGGACCCACAGTGGCAGTGGGAACCTGAGTTGATTGGACACGAAGTGGCACACTGTATATGGGGGAGATACCATAGAGGCAAAGAAGGCCTCAGACCATATTAGGAGCGGTAGTTCAGTTGGTTAGAATACCGGCCTGTCACGCCGGGGGTCGCGGGTTCGAGTCCCGTCCGCTCCGCCAACTTTGAGGAAAACTTATGAGGTTTTTATTAGTTGCACTGTTGACAACAGTGACCAGTTGTAGTACAATGAGTGAACAAATTGATAAAGGACTTTGTCTCAAGTGGGCAACCTTTATTCAAGAGGAACAAGAATGTGTTGGTGGTCGCGGTGTTGCGCAACAAATTTGCGTCGTGCGATATGTACCAAAAGCAAAGTGTTTAGTCTGGGAATGGCCAGAAGGAAGACCCGAAAATGGATCCGATACAAGTTTGGAATGAGCTGGGATATATCGATGGTATTATGTTTACCATCTGGTTAGGTATCCTGTACTATGGGAAATGCTGGATTGACAGCAAATTTAAGGATTGATATGCGAGGAAAGCATGTAGTCAAGCGCCGACGCGAAGGCGCACTCGATCGTCTTCAGGCGTCAACGTTCTTTGAGAAGAACGGCCGCACTGAACAACAATGGCAGAAGCGTAAGGACAAGGAGATCGAGAGACTTGAGATCGCACTTGGAATTAAACAAGGTGCCAAGAAGAAGCGAGAAGAAATCACTCTCGATTGACTCTCAGTCCCGAGATGACTCTAAACTCGTGCTGGTCGTTACGCCCGTCACCTGAGTATGTGGAAAACTGCTCACTTACACACAACACACACAAGGAGACAATTATGTCTAATACAAGTCCATACGAACTTCGATACCAGATGTTCGAGACCGCAAGAAACGTCCTAGTAGATGAATACTGGGCAGCAAAAGATCGTCGTCAAGCAATGATTGAGTTCCAATCTACTTTTGGTAATACGGATGGCCGATTTGATATTCCAGATTATCCGGACTATCCAACATTGACCGAAGTTATGTCTATCGCGAAACAAATCAACGAGTTTGTTTCTAACGAATAACGGAGATTAGCTCAGCTTGGTAGAGCACTGCATTTGGGATGCAGGGGTCGTAGGTTCGAATCCTTCATCTCCGACCAATTGAGGAAATGTTATGATACATGAGTGGAAGATTTTTTATAAAGGTATGCAAGTAGGCCTAACCTACTCAATGACAGAGTACGGCGCACGAGAGCGATGGTACAATAACCAGAGTTCGGGTGCATCTAAATATTCCGGTCTGAACTTCTCAGATATCTTTGCAAAAAGGGTCTGATTCCCCTTTACAAATAACTGAATCAGTGGTGCCCAGTTGAGGCGGGGGAGGAAACTCCCCCTTTTTTATTTTAAAAATAGGTGGGCTGGCTGAGTGGTCGAAAGCGGCGGTCTTGAAAACCGTTGAACCGAGAGGTTCCGTAGGTTCGAATCCTACGCCCACCGCCACAATTTGTATAAATAAATACATCTATCACCAACAGACTGTATTACAATGAAATCTTTTAAAACATTCTTAGACGAAGGTGTCAACGATCCAGCAATCTTCAAGGCGATCTTTCTTGCGGGTGGGCCAGGCTCTGGTAAGTCATTCATCGTCGGCAAAACTGGTTTGACTTCTATGGGTTACAAGGTCGTTAACTCTGACGACGCATTTGAAGCTGCTATGAAGAAAGTTGATATGGATATGACTCCGGACAATATCTTCTCACCGAAGGGTCAAGAACTTCGTGGCAAGGCAAAGAAACTAACCGGCAAGAAAGAAGAACGATATCTGAAAGGCCGTCTTGGTCTTGTCGTAGACGGTACTGGTAAAGATCCAGACAAAATCGCAGCGCAGGCACAAAAGGTTAAAGATCTAGGTTACGATGTCGCAATGATATTCGTCAACACAGATCTTGACACTGCGATTAACCGTGATGCAAAACGAGCTCGTACACTAGGTGCGAAGGGTGTTACTGAGTACTGGAAAGCGGTTCAACGCAATGTTGGTAAGTTCCAGCGTATGTTCGGTAAAGAGAACTTCTTGGTAGTTGATAACTCAGAAGGCAAGAACTACGAAAAAGAAACACTGACTGCATATCGTGATGCAAAGAAGTTTACGGATAAACCTGTTGGTGCGAAGGCGAAACGTTGGATCGAAGTAGAGAAGCAAGCAATCAAGCGCGTCAAAAAAAGATAACTATTCACACTTGACACCTGTCTATAAACTGTAGTATACTTACTCTCGTAACTTGAAATAGAGTAATGAGAGGACTCTTATATTATGAAGAAACTACTAACTGTAGCTGTGTCTACGGCACTCCTGAGTGCATGTTCTGGTGGTGCTTCTGACGCACCATCACCCATCGTGGCAGATCCTGTCACAACACCCCCAACAGTAACTCCTGTTGATCCAGCAGTCGAGGCACGTGACAATCTACTCACGTTACTTGACTCCACATCAACGATCGGTTCATACGAAGAATACATCCTGCCTGACAGTGATGACTTCGATAACATCCCGCAAGATCCCAGTAACCCTATTACGGCCGAGAAAGTCGCACTAGGTAAGTTAGTCTATCATGAGACTGGTATCACTGAAGGTGACATTGCGTCCAGTGAAGGTACATTCTCGTGTGCGTCATGTCACAATGCCCAGAACGGATTCAAGTCTGGTATTCGTCAGGGTATCGGTGAAGGCGGTATCGGGTTTGACCATCGTATGGTTATGGAAGGTGTTGACCTTGCTCACGTTGATGTGCAACCCGTAACCTCACCCACTGTACTCAACACGGCATACCAAGAGGTGATGTTGTGGAATGGTCAGTTCGGTAATGTCATCGGTGGTGTTGTCAATGTCGGTATTGACGAAGAGCGCCACTTCACAGAAGGTACTCCGAAAGAAGCAAACCTACGCAACTTCGCTGGTCTAGAGACACAAGCAGTTGCGGGTCTAGGTGTGCATCGTATGGGAACAAACAATCCCAACTCACTATTACGCACTAACGAAACTTATCGTGAGATGTATGAAGCTGCGTACGGTGTTGCAGAACCCGACGATATGTTAGAGGCAACTGCACTTGCGATTGCCGCATACGAACGAACCATTCTTGCGAACCAAGCACCCTTCCAAGCATACTTGAAAGGTGACGAAACTGCGATGACTGAATCTGAAGTCGCTGGTGCAGAAGTGTTCTTCGGTAAGGGTAACTGTTATGCTTGTCATAACGGACCTGCGTTGTCGTCTCCGGTTGGTGCCATGGCAGACGAAGTGTTCATGACTGTCGGTTTCCATGATCTAGACATCTGGGAAGACACGGTCGGTGAAGTCAACGATGCGACTAGAGAGGGTCGCGGCGGATTCACTGGCGACGAACTTGACCGATTCAAGTTCAAAGTTCCACCTCTTTACAACCTTATAGATACTACTGTATTCGGTCACGGTGCGTCATTCTCTAGTGTAGAAGATGTCGTGCGATACAAGGTGGCTGCGGTTCCACAACACCCACAAGTGGAAACGTATGACCTTGACTATCGGTTCACTCCGTTAGACTTGACCGAAGATGAGATCACAAACCTTGTTGCTTTTCTTGAGAACAGTTTGCATGATCCAGAGTTGATGCGATATGTGCCAGAGTCGTTACCAAGTGGTAACTGTCCCATCAATAACGATGAGGTGTCGCGCCAAGAACTTGGGTGCGACTGAAGTATAAATAGGAACTATAGGGGCTATAGCTCAGTTGGGAGAGCGCTTGATTTGCATTCAAGAGGTCGTGGGTTCGACTCCCTCTAGCTCCACCAGTTCCCCCACACAGTACGGTAGTTTGACATAAGAGTGAATTTTGCGCACGGGCGCACTGATAAGATCTGCAGATCTCTCAATACGTGCATGTAAAAATGCCAAGCAGAGTTATATCAAGTTTCACCTATACCAAATATGTCTTTAGAACGCCGTACTTGTGGGGATCTTTTGCTATTGACAAGTGATCTTTTTTATGTTAGAATTCCTATTATATTTCTTCGCGACGATTGGTGTTATCACATTCGCTAGTCTAGTCTTTTTTTCATATCTTGTGAGAAGAGAACGAAGATCCATTGATGAAAGTGACTTGGACAACTATAGATAATGTTTGAACATGTGCCTGTCGAGTTGACAGAAATGAAAACGGAGAACCGCAATGGTCGCCGTGAGTATAAAACGCCCGAAGGAATTAATCTTCCTTCTATAACCACCGTACTCTCTATCCTATCACGCGAGTCTATCGCAAAGTGGCGTAAAAAGGTCGGTAACGAAGAAGCAAACCGTATCTCTCACCGTGCATCTACACGCGGTACTGCAGTTCACGCGATCATTGAGAAATACATCAACAATGAAGAGAATTTTAAAGATGGATACACTCCAGATATTATTGGCAGTTTTCTTGATCTCAAACCCATTCTTGATGGCCGCATTGGCAGAGTATATGCACAGGAGGCACCACTCTACTCAAATCATTTGGGCGTCGCTGGCCGTGTGGACTGTGTTGCTGAGTTTGATGGTAAGTTATCTATCATCGATTTTAAGACCTCTATGAAACCCAAACGTCTTGATTGGATTAAGAATTACTTTATGCAAGAGTCTGCCTACGCAATCATGTGGGAAGAACGTACGGGTCGTCCCATCACCCAGCTCGTCACTATTATCTCTGTCGACAACCATGATCCACAGATCTTTATAGAACACAGAGATACTTGGGTCCGACCTCTTCGCGACACAATTGCGCAATATAACGCAGAAAACTCCGGAAATGCCCTTGACATATAAATAGTGTCTGTTATACTCAATAAAGAGTAAGGAGACACTAGGTTTGGCAGAATTATCATTAGCAGAATTGTCAAAAAAGTTTGCGAAAAGACACCCCGAAGCTGGAACTCCTCGGTATAAAAAACTCGTATCTAAAATCGAGAATGGAGAGGAATTCGAACTTACCAACGGTAAGACGAAAATTCTTTTCTATGCTACGCCTGCGATAAAGAGAAATTTTGAGAGAGGTAATCTAACTGCATTAAAAGGTAACAAACGACTTTTTAAAGATATGAACGACAGGATTGTTCGTATTGATGAGTTAGAAAAGACCGCAGAATTCGGTGGTGGTGGTGGATCTGGTGCAGGTTCAGATATCACCGAGTTAGTGGAATCTGCACAATGTCTGTACTGCGCGTTGGTTTTCTATGTTTTAAAAAGACCCATGAAACTCGATGAGATTATAACTCCAGCTCAATTTGAACGAACCAAGCAATACATTGATGTCTCTGAAAACTTTGATAACATGGTAAACAAATTGCCAGAAGATTGGGTAAAGTCTTCCATCTTAGGGGCAAACATGTTATACTCTAAGTATCGAGGTAAGCAATACATATTTCATAGAGGAAGCAGCAAAGTCGATATTATTGAGAACGCATTCAAAGCGTTGAACAGAAAAGAAAAGGCTTTTGGAGATTTAAATAAATGGTCTCCTGCTGACATGTATATGATATCTAGAAACTTTGGGGTAAACAAACTAAACGATGAAGAGACCTTGAAAGGTCTGAATGGTACAATGATGCACATGTACCTATCTAAAGATTGTGTAGGTGTTTCTTTGAAAAAAATGGAACGTCGTGCTCAGTATAGTGAAGTCAATCTAGTTGAATCTAAGGGATCAAAAGGCGCTGTCAGCTATAAAGGTATGACAATCAAAGCAAACGAGCGATCTACCATTTATGACTCTATGGACATCTATATTAAATATGGGCCAGGTCTTAAAGAAAGAATACAATTCAGAAGTTTTGGTACAGGCGATGGATTAACTGGATACCAGTCCGAAGTGAAAGGAGAGACAGCAAACCAAGGTAAGGCTTCGCTTGGTCCGGTTTCTTACATATTTAAACAACATTGCAATATCATACTGCCCACTAGTGCTGACGTCGCAGGGAAGGTTAGGCGTGATGACGAGTCTATATGTAAAGGCATTTATGACATGGCTAAAGATCTAGGTGTTAATAATTTGCCTCCATATGATGAACACAAAGTAAGATATCAACAACAGGAATTGAAGTGGAGGTATTCTAAGTATCTTGGTCTTCTAATCCTAACGCACCTTGATGCGCAGACAAACGACACTAAAGATAAAATTGTAAAGGACATATATTACTACGCGAGCTCTAAGAGTAGTTTCTCGGCAGTATATGCGAAAATTGAAGGATAGTATGGAAACTTTCAGCAACTTCATCACAGAACAAAAGAACACTCACATGACTCACATCGAGGACAAGGTCCTGTATGGTGGAGTTGACGGCACACGACAAGCGATCAATGCGCTGCGTGGATTGCGAGACATGTTGGCGGGATCTGGTGGTGGTCGCGTATCGGTCAAATGGGACGGCGCGCCTGCAATCTTTGCGGGACAAGACCCACGAGACGGTCAGTTCTTTGTCGCGAAGAAAGGGATATTCAACAAGAACCCGAAGGTCTACAAGACCGACGCAGACATCGATGCCGACACCAAGGGCGATCTTAACACTAAACTCAAGGCTGCACTCAAGTATCTCCCCGACCTAAACATCAAGGGTGTCGTTCAGGGAGACTTCCTGTTCAGTCGCGCAGACCTACAGGGTAAAAAGATCGGTGGTCAGAAGTATGTCGTCTTTCACCCGAACACAATCGCGTATGCAGTGCCGTGGGATCAGGCGGCAGACATTCGTGCAGCGAAGATCGGAATCGTCTGGCACACAACCTACACGGGCGATTCTTTTGAAAACATGACTGCATCTTACGGTGTGGATGTCTCTAAGTTCCGCAATTCTCGCAATGTATGGTCACAGGACGCGATGCTTCGCGACGTGACTAATGCAACGATGAGTGAAAGTGAGACAACCGAAGTAAATGGTTTGTTGACGCAGATCGGCCGTTTGTTCCGACAAACCTCTTCGTCTACACTAAAATCTGTTGGTGATAATCCTAAGTTTGCACAGGCGATCGAAACATACAACAACACATTCGTTCGTGCGGGTACGTTGATACCAGACTCTAAAAAACATGTTGAAGGCCTCATTAAACATCGTCAAGCATACTATAAGAAAGAGATAGATAGTAAGAAGTCTCAACGTGGTAAGGACGCTTGGGTCGCTAAGATGAAGGACGAAATGGACTTTTTCTCTGCAACTAACAAGGCAAACCTCATAAAAATGTTTGAGTTACAACGATTAATTGTATTAGTGAAATTAAAACTTATAAATAGTTTGGACAAATTAAAATCAATTGATACTTTCGTAAAAACTTCGAATGGTTACAAAGTGACTGGCGAAGAAGGATATGTTGCAATTGATACACTTGGTGGTGACGCGGTGAAATTGGTTGATCGTATGGAGTTCTCCTACAACAACTTTTCATCTGATATATTAAAGGGTTGGGATTCAGCCCGTAGATAATATGGAATAAACCAATAAAGGATTAGGTAGTTATGCTATCATTTAAGCAGTTCGTGAGTGAAGTGTTAGACGCAACTCAGCGCCGTAAACTCGCGATGAAAATGAAAAAGAATAAAACTCGCATTGCAATGGGTCGCAAACGCGCAGAACGTAAGATGGCCTCAAAAGAGGTTCTTCAGAAACGTGCACGTCGTCAAGCAAGAAAGGCGATGATTTCGAAGATCACCAAAGGTCAAGACAAAGGTGATATGTCGATTGCACGTAAGAAGGAGATCGAGAAGCGTTTAGAGAGACCAGCAGTGCAAGCAAGAATAGACCGTCAGTCACGCAAGTTGATGAAAACGGTTCGTCGCCAAGAGATAGATAGAAAGAGAGCTAGACGACAAGGCGGCGCAGAGAAGTGATTAAGAATTTTAGTCAGTACCTCGTGGAGGAAGAACGCGAGGTCTACTTTACATTCGGACGTATGAATCCACCTACCATCGGACATGGTAAGGTGATGGATACGTTAGCTCAAAAGTCAGGCAAGGCCGACTATAAAGTCTTCGTGTCACAATCCCAAGACGCGAAAAAGAATCCCCTGTCGTATACCGACAAAATCAAACACACACGTAAGATGTTTCCAAAACATGCACGGAACGTCATGGTTGATAAGACTGTGAAAACAGCTATCAACGCAATGGTCACATTGTACAATCAAGGTTACAAGTCAGTTACTATGGTTGTCGGTGCAGACCGTATTACAGAATTCGAAGTCCTGTTGAACAAGTACAACGGACAGAAAGCAAGACATGGTTTTTACAATTTTAAGAGTATTAAAGTAGTATCTGCAGGTGAGAGAGATCCAGACGCTAGCGGCGTAGAGGGTATGTCTGCCTCCAAACAACGAGAGAACGCACAGAAAAATGATTTTGTTTCATTCTCTCAGGGCGTTCCTAAGTCCATGTCAAATCCCGACACACGCAAATTGTTTAATGATGTGCGTAGGGGTATGGGACTCAAGGAAGCCAACGAATTCCGTAATCATCTAGAACTAGAAACAGTATCAGAAACTCGTGAACAGTATGTTTCGGGTGAACTGTTTGAAGTTGGTGATACGGTAGTTATTAAAGAATCTGAAGAGATCGCTACCGTATCCGTTCTAGGTGCGAACTACGTTATAGTGGAAACATTTGACGGCAAAAAAATACGTAAGTGGTTGGACTCCGTAGAATTAATATCGGAAAATATAACACAGCAACAACTAAAAGATCTAGAAAAGTTTGGTGACCGTCTGTTAAAGAAGTTCGATATTAATATCGGATTTACACGACACTTCGTTGATCGTATAAACGACAAGAGAAATAATCCTGAAATTAAAGTTTCTGAAATCCAAAGACTATTCAAAAAGATTGCAAAGAATAAAGGCAAAGACATCAAGAAACACGGAGATGCTGAAGCTGTTCTAAAGGATATGCAGTCCGATCTTAATCTTCCGGTCGCAGTGAACTATAGAAACGGTGAGTTTCAGGTTGTCAACAAGACTATCATGCGTAAGAAGGAGTTTAAAACATCAACTCCTGAAATCCGATATGAAGGCGCACAAGATCCAGACATCAAAGATCGTGAGGGTACACAACCAGCACGATATCACAAAGGTCTTGCGAAGTCAACCAAGGCAAAACGTGACGCACACTTCAAGAAGCACGGTAAGAAAGCGGACGATGATTCGTCTGCATACAAACCAGCGCCAGGCGACAAGGCCGCCAAGACTAAACCATCCAAGTACACCAAGTCGTTCAAAGATATGTATGACGAAGATTGTTGGGATGGTTACAAGCAAGTCGGTATGAAAAAGAAGGGTGGTAAGATGGTCCCTAACTGTGTCGCAGAAGACGGCGGTGCGGGTGAAGAGGGTACCGACAAGTTACGCAAAAAGTATTTTAAGGACACACCAGGCCAAGATGATATCTTAGAGAACTGGGTGACTGATTTGATGCATCGTGTCGGATCAAAAACTATAAATAAAGACAAATATCGTAAAGTGGCGCAACACATCAAACGTGAGATGGGTAAAGGTAAATACACGTCTCCAGAGTTTGCCGCTGCTGATACTATTCGCAGGTTTAACCTAGATGTAGACGCTAAGGTACTTGCAGGAATGATTAGGAAACTGGCATGATTTCTTTTAAGAACTATCTTGAAGAAAAACGATACTCGATGTATGACAGTATCGACCTAGAAGAAGGACCGGACGGTATCGCTGCGAAGGCGAAGAAGTCTGGTATTTCACCAGAGACCTTAAAGAAAGTTTATAATCGTGGAGTTGCCGCGTGGAAGACAGGACATCGGCCTGGAACTACACCGCAACAATGGGGAATGGCGCGAGTAAACGCGTTCATTGTTAAAAAGAAAAAAGGCGGCCTAAATCACGATAAGGATTTGGCGTAATCTAAAAAGATAACGGAAACTAAAATGTCATTTAATTTAAGACCAGGCACATCACTATTTGGAAACGTTACGTTCACTCCAGGCACTAACGAGAACTATGTCGCGCCACCTGTTCATGGCACCATATCTACGACATCTTTAACCGATCAGTACTATATTGTAGGCGCATATCAAGATGATGATGCTGATACAGATTCAGGAAGTGTTTTTGTTTATGATGCTACTGATCTTTCTGCTCCACCGACACAATTATTACATCCAAATCCCGTATATGGAAATAAATTTGGATCAGCTTTGGCGTCCAACTCAAATAAGTTTGTAATCGTTTCGTATGGTGATAATAACTACCAAGGGTCTATTTTTGTTTACGATAAAAACGACCTTTCTGCCGTTCCAGTACAACTTACAACACCAGACGCGGCAAATTACGATTTTTTTGCTTCCTCCGACATCGCAATGTCAGAAACTCATATTTTAGCAGGATCGATAGGAGATGATGATGGTGGCGCAACTAGTTCTGGATCGGCATACCTTTGGAACCTGAGCGACTTAAGTGCTCCTCCAACTAAACTCCGACCTTCTAACCTTATTGCGTATAGTAAATTTGGAATGAACGTCGCTTTGAGCGATAGTTATGCAATTATTTCAGCTAAAGGAGGAAATGCCGATACTGGAAACACCGACGCAGGTTCAGGATCGCATCAGGACCCAGGCGGAATATACATTTACGACCTTTCTGACCTGTCTGCGGCACCTATAGAACTAATGGCACCAGAACAAGGAGACGTTGTTGGATCGTCGTTCGGTGCCGGTCAAGGTTCTATATCCATTTTAGGAAATACTTTGGTTGTAGGTGCTAGTACTCTACTTGTTGATGGTGATTCAAGAGCAGGTAAAGTTTATATTTACGATATGTCTGACCTGTCAGCAGCGCCTACAGAACTAACAGAACCTTCGTCTGGATATTGGTCCCTATTCGGACGTGCTGTCGATGTAACCGAAACGCACATTGCTGTTGGTGCGCCTAGATCTAGGAGCGGAAGTCCAAACAGTAAAGATTCAGGTGCAGTTTATATCTATGACAGATCTGATTTGTCTGCATCGCCTATCCAATTACTAGGCGATGACCTTGAGAGTACAAGCGGCCAGCGGCCATTGTTCGGTCAAAGTATTGATCTGACAGACACTACAGTTATCGTAGGAGCACCAAACGAAACTGTTGATGGCGGCAATCTATCAGGTGCGATTTATATCTGGGACTTATCTGATTTAACTGCAAATTCGACAAGAATAATTTCACCAAACCCTGCCGCAGGCGATGGCTTCGCTTACTCAATAGAAATATTAACAACAGAAACAACTACATCTTCAGAGTCAGAATCGGGATCAGATTCTACACCAGAACCAGAACCAGAACCTTACATTGACCCAGTATGGCCGGTTCTTCTTGATAGGGCTGTTTATAATTCGACCGAAGGAACTGGGTCGGGAACACTTACATTCGGAGACTGGACTTACGGAAGTATTTTTGATAATGGTCAAGGAACTAGGCACCCTATAGGTACTGTTACGGATCAAGGTTTAAGAATTCAAGCCCCATACTGGTCTGGTGGTGATTGGTGGATTGAACCGGACACCTCTGGAAAAGTGCAAGTAGAAATTATAGGCAGATATGATAATTTTGAAGGAAGTTACTCAAGAATTGATTTATTTTTAACAAATGGGCCTGTCGATAGTACTGATACTCCTGATCTTGTAATTGTCCCCGAAGGAACACAAGGGTCTGATACATTTATGGTATATGCATATCTAAATAGTAACAGTAGAATTACAATTAGAACAGTTAACACTATTAACGGTGTATCTACAATTGAAAAAGTAACATTGTTATAAGGACTTAATTAAAATGGCAACGAAATTTACAGCAGGAACCGTTATTAATGCAGGATTGATTGTTGTTGGAGTTGATGCTGATGCTCCTCCAGCCACACCTTCTCCGGCACCTGAATCAACAAACATTGCTCTGACTGCAACTTCTACTGCTTCAACCCATATTAGCGACAGACCACCATCATTAGCGCACGACGGCATTATTGGTATTTCTGATACTGACGGAAGCACCATTTCTGGCTTAAATGCTTGGGTGACAACAGGTGAACGTGTTGGCGCATGGATGCAGTTGGATTGGTCTACTCCACAGACAGTCAATAAGATTAAACTTTATGACCGTCCAAACGTAACGCACGATCACATTAAGGGTGGTACACTTACATTCAGTGATGGTTCTTCAGTGA
>Ga0213867_1000450_pt1 | contig 18596 bp, 39 predicted proteins | sample PICome_12_FD_160120 | JGI IMG/M metagenome (GOLD analysis project Ga0213867, IMG submission 160120) | Coastal seawater microbial communities near Pivers Island, North Carolina, United States - PICO540 | ecosystem: Environmental > Aquatic > Marine > Coastal | place: USA: North Carolina... | reverse complement strand
TGGACCTGGAAGAAGTTTACTTACGTCAAATAGTTGAGCAGCTTAAGCTACAAAATAAGCTCAAGGAAGATAGCAACGAGCTTTTAAAAGCAATTTTAGATAAACTTGGTAAATAAACGTTTACTGTGAATGAATAGGAAAATCTTCATGACATTGGTCACAACTATCACGAGATTCAAAGCCAAGATCGGATTTGAAGATCAGCTAATTGATGCACTCAGAAAATTTGACAATTCCAACTCTATATCTTGGCAGATACTAAGCTTAGGAGATAGTGAGTATGCAGCTTTAAATACCTACGACAGTATCGAAGATAGAAGCATGGATGTAGTTTCGGGCTTAGATTGGCTCGATAGCATTACCCCTATTTTAGAACTATATGAAAATGGTAGCCGCACCAAGGCATTCTCGGGAATAGTTCTGCATCAAAATGAAATAGATAATATCTAGCTATAAGAATGTTTGTGATACAAATAAAATGAATAAAAAATCAAAACTTATCATACTCTTTGTAATTTTAGCCGCTTCATATTTTTCGTATTATGTTAGCAGCTTAAAATTTACTCGATTTGATAATTTTATAAGTAGTGAATAATGAGAATTCTAATATTTGGACTAATTTTATCACTAAATTTGAGCCAGGCTGAGGCTCAGGTAATCTATGGCCCAGGCAATAAACCATGCTCGGCGCTCGTAAAAGCATGGGAGGGAGGTAGCTTTTTTGATAAAAACTTTTTTGATGCTTGGGTGACCGGTTTTGTGGGTGGGGCTAATTGGAAATCAAAAAAATCAATCCATGCGGATGAAACTGTTTTTGGGATTGCGTTACTCAAATTCTGCAAATCAAATCCATCTGAAAACGTGTTTACAGGGGTTATGCAAGTTTATAAGGATTTTAATTAGATTTACTTCCATAGTGTACCGAACCAAAAGTTCGTTTGGGTCCAAAAGCTGTACTAGTTTCAAGCAACTTGGCCATTTAAGCTTAAGTTGAATCATTATGGGAGAACAATATGTCTGACATTAAATGTATTAACCTTGGCTATGTCTGCTCCAATGCTGAGGCCGCATCTGTCGAAGAAGTATTCCGGAAACATGCTGCTTGGATGACTGATTTTTACTCAGAGGCAAATAATGGGAGCGAACATTTACTTAATGCTTACTTTACTAAAGCCCCCGAGTTCATCGACCCTACTGATCCAGAAAAAGGTGTGACTGGCAATACATTATTCACAATCAATGAGCGTTTTACCGGAATGGCAAGTATTCAGCGTCACGTCGAAAATGCGTCACAAAATGATTACTTCCCTCAATTTGCCGAAATACTCGGTAGCTATGGGAAAGTGATCAGCCTTGGTGGGGAGATCTATCATTCTATCAGATAAACCGCTGGCTGTAATATAGTAAACGTAGATATATGAAAACAGAACGGCCTTGTTACGGCCAGAATTGATTTTAAAAGTTTTTATCCCCTCTGGTCTAAATTTTCGAGCATATCCAAAAGCCGATCTGTTGTCCCGTTATCCTCAAATGCCGCTTTAGTTGAAGTGGCCTGGGGAATATTATTAGGTTTTTGTGAGGTCCATAATTCAACAGTTGGAGTGAACTCTATTTGACCATCAAGTAATCCCGCGGGTACGTAAATCATAGGATTTAAAAGATCTGGTTTGTTATATATAAAAGTACCACAAGTTGGGCAAAAGTTATAATGTAGTTTGTTCCCACTTCCGCCAGTTATATAATAATTTGAAATAGACCCAGAAATCTCCAATTCATCATTTGGCATAGCCAAAGCTTAGTTTTATCTATAGTCCATTTTACAGTTAAAGCTCTCACTAAGGATAGTGTGTTGAAAAATTCTGAATTCCAACCCGTATTATTTATGGTTGGCTCCATGGCTCTTTTTTCTTTGGAAGATTTTTTTATAAAACTTTTATCAAGTACCATGCCAGCCTCTCAAATAATGGTAATCATGGGATTAAGTGGCTCAATAATCTTTTTATTTTTTGCTATTGTTTCAAAGCAACCAGTCTTTAGCCGAGACCTTCTAGACAAGCACGTCATTACAAGGACATTTGCTGACTTATTCGGCGCATTATTCTTCGTAGGTGCAATAGTGCTAACACCCTTGTCATCAGCTTCAGCCATTCTTCAAGGAACTCCGTTGGCTATTACAGCGGGGGCGGCTATTTTCCTGGGAGAAACCGTGGGAATCAGGCGTTGGTTAGCGGTAATAATAGGGTTTTTTGGTATACTTTTAATAGTCAAACCCGGATTAGCGGATTTCAATCCTTTAAGCTTGCTAGCTGTTGCGGCCGTTATTTGCCTATCTGTAAGAGATCTAGCAACACGAGCAATGAAAACAACTTTACCAACCCTAACAATCTCCATCTACGGTTTCGGAGCAATGGCCGCGGCAGGTCTAGTGGCTATTCCATTTTATGGTGAGTTCATTTGGCCCAGTTCTGGTGAAATAAAAATATTAATGGTTGGCATAGCATCAGGCGTAACTGCATACTACCTGCTAGTAGGTGCCACTCGTTACGGTGATGCTTCTTTGATTGCTCCTTTTAGGTATTCGAGGCTAGTATTTGCTCTATTATTGTCCATATTAATTTTGGGAGAACGTCCCGATCTAATGACATGGTTGGGAGCCTTTATAGTTGTATTTTCTGGATATTTTATTGTTTTAAGGGAACGAAACATTAAACATGTGAAAAGATGACTAGTTTAAAAGTTGCAGCTTCTAGAGATTATGTGCCGACGATAAACTTCAATCATCCAAGCAAGCATAATGGCGTTAATTACATGCCACAAAAAGTGAGTGCCTGTCGGGATTGTCTCGCATAACGGCAAATCCACAGAGCGGGCGAACATTGATATCGTCAACAATAACGCACCCATTGCAAGGCCCCGCGATAAATACGGGAATTTTTTGTATAAAATTAGTGAATAAAGTGTAATGAGTATCAGTATGGGTATATAAATACGTGTTGAACCAAGAACGCTTAAGGGCAGCGTCAACCAGTCCACGACAACTGAAAATGGAAAATACCCTAAAGTAACAACCAGCGCACTGCGTCTTGGTAGGCCCAAAAAATCTTCTGTAGCAACAAAAATATATAAAAGGGTAAATAGTAGGATGAATAATACATCTAGCGCTCCAGCCCATGCAGTGGCAACGGAATGAAAAAGAAAAGAGGCAATACCAATCATTCCAAGAAGAAAAGCTAGGGCACGCGCCTTATTGTTGAGCTCTTCTCTTCGCAAAACCCAAATTGCAGCCATCAAAAAAACAGCATTGGTAACTGCGTTTAAGGGTTCAGACCAAAACGAAGCATCAATTCTCTCACAATAACCATCGATTGTTTCGAACCAATTCATAAAATTGTGCCTAGAACATTTACCGGAAAACTACTTTTGTTGCGTCATAACACAAGCATACTGGACTGGAAGTTCTACGAAATCTCTCTCTGTATTTGGAGTTAAAATCTCAGCTTTATCTCGAGACAAGCGGCTAGCGTCCCAGTTGCACATCATTTTCTCAGGATATGACGTAAGTGGTTCGAATTGAATGGGTTCTCCAGCAGCGCTTAAAAAAACTAAAAAAAGTGTCCACATTTTAAATTCCTTACTTGGTGTTGATTATTAAACTTCTATACTTCCGCTAACAGACATTTTTATGAGAGATTAATTCATGAATAAGCCAGTTAAATTTTGTGCAATTCTCACGATGCGATACACCAACAAATCGTTAATGCATAGTGCTCACGATTACATTGATAAGCATATGCCTCCACAACCAAAAGGCTTGATTGCTATGCGTTCCTTTCATATAGCGCCGGATAGAGGCATGAGCATTTGCTATTTCGATACGAATGAGAACCTAAATAATGCTTTCAAATCATTAAAAGAATTTCAGCAAAATGTTGCAGGAAAGTTTGAGGCAAAAGCCGACGCTCAAAAAGCTATTACTTCATCCCAGTCCGATTTTGGCGAAATCTGAAAATGTCCGTGAAATAATGCAAAGTAAAAAAAAATAGATGCAATTACCTTCAAAATGATGGAAAACAGAAGACATATCATACTAGAAATCGTTTCAGCAGCACAATAAATGTAGGGAGCTCAAAATGAAAAAGCATTTCATATGTACTCATACTTACATGAGTGATGAAATAAAGGACAAATTCTTCGAAGACACAAAAAACTTAACTGACAAAGAACTTTTTGATGGGATGAAAACTGAAAAAGCAGAACTGCTTCAGCATTGGATGGGTACAGAAGATTTCTTTTATTGTCATTGGTATGCTGAAGACGAAGATGCTATATTTTCGGCTTTAGAACAAATGGGAATGAATGACGTTATGGTGACGCTACCGACCGAAACACAAAGGTATGTATCGCATGAGACTCTTACTGGACAGCCCATGGTAAATCCTGCAGACCATACAAAATAAAAAATTTTCCCACGACTGAACAGAAAACCTTTTCAGTTATATAAACTCTTTATTATTTTTTATAATTGGTGCCAATGACGCTCATTCCCGATGCATCCTCAGAATATCAAGAAACACTGCCAGTCTCATCCGAAGATCTTATAAAGCTGTTGGATGAATGGGGTATCATTTACAGTCGCACCGACCACGTGCCTCTTAGAACCGTCGAGGACTCTAAAAAAATACAACATCAGTTTTTATCTTCAGATGAAGGTGGAGGTCATATTAAAAATCTCTACCTTAGGGACAATAAAAAACGCAATATTCTGATAGTTGCTGAGCAAGATCGCGGAATTAATCTCAAACTACTTTCCTCAAGGCTCGGTGTGGGCCGACTCTCATTCGGTTCCGCAGAACGGTTGATGGATAACCTAGGTGTTAGACCCGGTGCGGTTACGCCGCTCGCTATGATTACTGGAGCTCAGCAAGGTGTAACTATATTTATCGACCATGAACTAAAAAACTGTGCTCAAATATATGTCCATCCGTTAGTAAATGACAGAACGCTGGGAATTTCACCCGACAATTTAGTAAAGTTTTTGAATAAAGTTGGCGTTCAACCGGAATGGATAGATCTATCAGAACTAACCGATCCAGCTAAGTGAAAATGAAGCTTTGATTTTAAACTTTTAGAAATTCTCAAATTGAGTGGTTTAGTTTCTTGAAAACTTACAAAGGCAGTCTACGGTTTACGTAAAGGAGATTTATATGTTTTTAGCCCATAAATTAATTGCTACTAAAATTTTACTCACCGGTGCAGTCGTTTTTACAGCCGGAACTGTTCTTGCGGCGGCTGCTCTTTCTGACCCAAAGTGTCGAGATAAATTAAAAGAATGTGCTGAGAAGCTTCGCAATGGCTCGAAGAACACGTGAAGCAGATGCTGAGCTAATCGAAACGGTCGATGACCTAGAAGAATTGGTTCAGGATAAAAGACAAAGCTGGAGAGCTAATTCAATCAAAGCAAGACGCAGACAAAGACGGTATAAAAATCGCCTGACTAATGAACTTGTAAGAATTGATACTGGCTCAATTGGGGAAAATGATTAAACGATTGTGAGCACCACAAATAATTACGGAAGGGCCAATATTTGACAAAGAAAATCTACATAGCTGGACCTCTATTTAATACTCACGAGAAAGGATACTTAGAAAAAATTGCAATAGAATTGGAAAGTAATGATTTTGAGTGTTTTCTTCCTCACAGAGACCAAAAAGGTCTAACGGAGGAAGAGCTGAAAGAGCTTGATATGTCCGACGCAACAAAAGAAAAAATTTTCAATAACGATCTCGATGCATTAAAGACCTCTGACTTAACTGTAGCTCTACTAACTGGACAGGACATAGATTCTGGAACGGCGGCCGAAATTGGCTTTAGTTATGCAAATAAAAAACCAATAGTTGCAATTACCGCTTCAGAAAGACGTTTTCGGAATTTGTTTGTAGAAGGAATGATCGACAAGACAATTGATGAAATAGATACGCTTGTCGATACAATTAAAAGCTTGGAAATATAATAATAATTTTAGCGCTAATAAATATAGTAGCCCCGCTAAATTTAACACCATTATTGACAGAAAGTCGCATTGAAGTGAGTTTTTCTGAGCCTACTTTCCTGATAGAAACAAGGAGATCAATATGAAATATTTAGGTACAACACTAGTGGCCATACTTCTTTCAACTTCATTTAGCGTTGCAGACGGTTGTAACAAACATGGCACTGATACTGCAATGACGTGCGAAGTAGGCCAAGAGTGGAATGCTGAACTAGGCATGTGTATGGACACCAATGCATGAGTGAGACTACTTCAGACAATAGTGGGTTAGGCTGGGCATTTTTAAGCTGCATATTTTTTATAGTTGGAATGCCAGTCGTGATGCTGTTAGCAATAGAAGGTTCCGAATGGTATCAGGCCTTCAGCTTGATGAACCCCATGTTTTAACAAATTAACTTATGAAACTATATAGGAACTAAAATATGGCAGATTGTAGTTGTGGTCGAAGCCCTACGGGTAAATGCGTGGGCTGGCATAGCTTATCAGAAGAGCAATATCAGGAAAAGAAATCGATTTATGATGCTAGACTAACTTCAAAATCGACCACCGATTAATACATAATTTGGGAGGTTGGGTCGCTTCAACCTCCTTTCTTCCAGGGACGAATGCATGACATATATAAGAAATGATGAAAAGTTTGATGCCGCAATGAAATCACTAGAAGCTAGGCGGAGAAAAGTTGAGGCTAACGGGTACGCAGCAGGTGCATTGGTTCTGGCTAATAACAATTCAAGCTTTTTAAAGTGGGGACGCAGGGCTCAGTTGTTAGGAGTCACGTTTTTTCTTTTGTTACCTAACCTAATCGTTATGAAGCATGGATTAGGGTGGTTCTAAAATTTAATTTTGTGAATTAGGTTTTCATAACGCCTGTCGGATGCTCAGTTCCGTTAATAACTAACTTAGGTTCTGTACCTACACCCACTAGTTCAGGTCTGTTTTTCAAATACGTTGAGACTGCATCAATGTCCTCAATGTCTTTAACAAATTTTATTAAACGGGGAAACTTTTTAAGGGTTTCTGGGTCAAGTTCTCTGGATAAATCAAGGTGATGAAAGCAGGCAAATTCCGCAGCTCTTGGAGTATCATCGATAAAGTACCTGCCCTCATGTTTGTCAAGATAGCGAGCCAAATCGGAAAACCGACTTTCTAAGTAAATCCTCATGCTATCTCTTTTGTTGCTAAAGTCTTGGCCAACCGCAAAATTCACTGTTGGATTTAGTGGTACGAATAATTCTTGAGCGCTTTGCAGTACGGCCATGGCTTCAGCAGCCATTAGCGGATCACTAATTTTTAAGCCACCTAAATTTTCAATATATTGAAGTATAGCGATACTCTGGCAAATTTGAGTACCATCCTCAACTTCCATCATTGGCAGTTGTCTAAAAGCAAGCTTTGGCTTGACGTTAGACCACTCATCATCAAAGTGGTCCCAAGACATTATATACTCATAATTTATTTCGCAGTAATTCAACAGCAATTGTGGAGCTTCAGCCAACGCTCTCATTTTAAAATAAACAAGTTTTAACATTTAATAGATCCGATCTTTTACTACTTAGAAGTTGTTGCTGCTTTCTTGTTATAGTTTGTATTTTCCTGCCACTATTCTTCTTCTCAATCTGACTTCCATATATCGGATTTTCAATAAATATCTTGTTCACAATCTTAATAACTAATTTAGGAATAATCTTACGAGCCTAAAAATAAAAACACTACAAAAGCTGTACTATGAAATTTCTATTCTCATTGTATGCTTTTTTGAACGCAAAGCTACAGGAGTAATTAAATGCCAACACTCATTCTGAAACAAAAAATTACGAAAGGATATGAACACTGGCTTGCAGCATTCGATGGTGCTGAAGGTTTAAGAAATAGTAAATATGGAATAAAAACAATTTACAGGGGCCAGGATGTGAATGATAATGATACCATTCATGTTGTAATGTATACGCCCAATATGGACGTAATACAGGAACATATGGAAAATGAAGCAGAGCTCATCGCTGCAGCTGGGGGGGACACAGATCCAGAAACAATGTCAATGTCAATTGCATCAGATTAATTAATTCCAGGTAATCAGAAACGAATAGGAGAAATTAAGTTGAAAAAATTTTTGATTAAGAGAGAAATGGCGGGAGCGGGAAGCCTTGCAAAAAACGATTTAAATAACGCAGGCAAAGGATCAGAAGAAGTACTCGAGGCTATGCGATCAGAGGGCAAAAATATTATGCAGGAACAGAGTTACGTAATTGGTGATGCAATTTACTGCGTGTACAATGCTGATAGTGAGGAACTTGTTAGAGAACATGCCGAGCGCGCAGGCGTACCTGCTAGTGAGATCTCAGAAGTAAGTACTGTAATCAAACACAATACTTCGTTCGTAAGCTAATTCAGTAAAACACTGCAGATATGGGATTAACATGTCCGACCCTGTAAAAGTAAATGGAAACTGCCACTGCGGAAAAATTAAAATTAGCGGTAAGGTTGAACCAGGTATGATTATTGCCTGTCATTGCACTGATTGTCAGCAGTTTAGTGGTGCACCATTCAGGCCGGTGGTTATTATAAAAAAAGACGATATAATAATAGAGGGTAAGGTAACCGAATATTCTAAAATCGCCGATAGCGGGAATGAACGGATCCAAGGTTTTTGCGGCACTTGTGGATGTCAACTTTATGCCAGAGCTCCTGATAAATCAGTTTTCAACGTTCGAACAGGGTTTTTAAAGCAGCATCACACTCTGACCCCAGCAAAGCACATTTTTGGACAGTCAAAAGTAGCATGGATTGAAAAAATTTATGAAGGCAAATGGCATGTAGCTGGTCCAGACAGTGACGAAATGAAACCTTAATTTGTAAGTCTCATAAACTTCCAACGAAAGTAATCACCGATGAAAAAATTGATGCCTTTGCTAGCATTTGGTTTTTGGGCAAATTTTTCCGTAGCAGACGACCAAAAGATTCTATCCCAAAAAGACTGTAACGAAATAAAAGATGGTGTACTTTATTTGCTTACAGTCGCTGATGAAAACTGGAAAGCGTTAGAAACGAACCCTGAGGGAACACCCGATTCCATTGAACATACTGCAAAGATTGAGTGGTCAGTGGATGTGGCTGCAAATTATACAACTATTTACAAAGTATTTTGTGATAATAAATAACGAAGATAGTCTATCCTCAAAGCTCTGTAGCCTTTATCCAATCAGGGGAAGTCAATGACATATCAATTATATTACGCAGATCGCACTGCATCAATGGGTATTAGAGTACTTCTCGAGGAGATAGGGGCCCCTTACGAACTCATACCGACGACAACTCGCCGAGGCCAGCCACGACCAACAGAGCAATTAAAAATTAATCCAAATGGGTGGATTCCAGTACTTATCTGGGAAGACGGCGCAATGTACGAGTGCGCGGCTATTACAATATTTCTTTGCGATCGTCATCAAAATGCAAATCTAGCACCAGCACCTAATTCGCCCTTGCGTGGCATTTTTCTTCAAACGCTCGTTTATTTCTCTAGTTCTGTTCAAACTGCCTTTCAGCAGGATTATCACCCATATCGATTTGCAGATAAAGTAGAAGATGAACCGGGGTCACAAAGACGGGGTCATAGGAGACTAATGGAGACACTTCATATAATCGACAATCAAATTGACAACAAAAAATGGATTCTGGGTAAGACCTTTAGCGCCGCAGATATCTATTTATATATGCTTACCACTTGGCTTGAGCCCTCACGCGGGCATCCAAAACTGAGTAATTTTCCGAATGTGAAACGGGTAATAAAACAAGCAAGCACTCGCTCCAGTATTAAATTAGTTTACGGATAGGCTCTTTTAATTAGATGGATTTCAAAGCTATTTTTAGATCAAAAACTAAACGTTTATAAAAAAGTGATATATTAAAAGCCCAAGTATTAAGCCTTTTAAAAAGGCAATCCACGCTACTGTATAATCACTAATTCCAAGTTTCGATTTAAACCATTCAAGCTGCTTTTTATGCATTTCAATCATAGTGTTTTCCTTTCACACTTCGTACCTATTAGCCTAACACACAGGCATACATCATAGGCACGGGAACTTCCGTACGAAGATCCTGCGGATTTAAAGCAGTGGATGGTGTATCAAGGCTCTTTGCAGCCAAATCTCTTCTCCGAAGCTCGCACTGTTCAATAGTCTCATAGCGATTTACTTCTTTGTATTGTACAGGCTCGTTCCAACCCGAGCTCAAAAAAACGATAAATAGTGTCCACATTATTTTTTCCCTCTCATCACTTTAAAAGTCAGTATGATAATTTATCTTGCTAAACACATTATAAATTGACTGATATCTCAATTAATAAACTTTACTAACACATTTATTGAAGCCAACTACTTTGCTATGGTATTTTCATGATTAAACCATTACCCGTAATAATCTTTTGCCTTTTAGCTAACCCTGGCAATGCTAACGAGAGCAAAACACTCACTTCTTTAAAAGAAAATCGGTCCTGTGTTGGATGTAATTTATCAAAATTGAACCTCGGTTTGCAGGATCTTCAGAGGGTCGACTTGCGCGGTGCAAATCTTAGCAATAGTTACCTGGTTAATGTTGATCTAAGCAATGCAAATCTTTCAAACAGTGATTTTAGCAAAACCTATATGAATGGCGCAAACCTCTCGGCTACCAAACTAGTAGAAACTGATTTCGAGGGTGCAGAACTAGAGTTGGCAAACTTTAGCCAAGCAATTTTCATTAATGTAAATCTAGTTGGAGCGTATCTTCTTCATGCTTCGATATCCGAGGAGCAGCTAAATAATGCTAAATTATGCAAAACTGTTCTTCCTGATGCCAGCACGAGTTATCGAGATTGCTAGAACTAAAATAATTCGAAGATGCATAAAATCATAATCCACTTATGAGTAGAGGATATTTCCTGCTTCAACCCACGCCGCAGACCCGCCTTCTAAATTACTGACGTCATTAAAGCCCATATCCATTAGAGTTTTTGTCGCGAGGGCACCTTGGCCGCCTGCTCCACAATAAACCACTATCTTACTATCGGATTTCACATCTATTTTCTTAAATGGATTATCTGCTCTTTGATCGAAATAAAATTCTAGGAAACCACGGTTGGCATTTATTGCATTCTTTATCATACCGTTTTCCTCAACCGCATCTTTTGATTGAACATCGACAAGTATAAGATTGGGATCATCAATTACAGACTGAAGCTCTTCCACTGAAACAGTATTTATTTGATCATTCGCTTCCTTAATCAACTCTGGAAAACTTTTCATTATTAATTCCTTTTTATGAAACTCATTACTTTATAACTATTATTTTCACCATTTATTGGTACTAAAATAATTTAATATTCTGAATAATCACCCCATGCCATAACAATTCGGCTATTGAAAGTACTCAAACATAATTTTACCGCCAGATTATCTCCATGTTAAATTACGCATTCCAAAACAGGTATATTTACACGAGAAGTGACCCGTGACCCTGGCAAAAAAAACCCCTCAAGACAGAGGGGCAATTAAGTTAGGGAGCTTAAATGAATATGTGTTTCATTAATAGTAACGACACATTAATCACTTTATTTACATCTAAAACTAAAGAAAAAAGAATATGCACAGAAACTGCGACAATTTATGCGTTGAAGTACGTAGATAAAAGGCTAATTGCCATTAACGCAAGGGCATTATGGATCAGCTTTTAACCTCCCAGTTTGACTGATCCACCCTTGCTTATTACCCCACTATGGATCAGTTTAACCCCATTAACTGATCCACCCGTTGAAAAACCTTCAACGATACCAGAGGCTATGTAATTTTCAGGTAGGAATCTTTGGATTAAATTTTTAAGTTATTATATTTTGACAATTAAAATAGAGGCTCTAATGCGATTACTTACACTAACATTGATAATGCCATTATCAGGATGCGACATTCCATTCGTTCCATTTTTTTAGCAAAAACATAAAATTCTAGCTTTAAAGTGGTCTGAAAGTTTTTAATTATTGTCATAAACGTCCATTTTTGTTTTCCTCAAACTAGAATGATACGGAGGTTTGAAATGGGAAAATATGCAATTCATACTAAATGGGAATGGCCTGACGGTGTTCCCAGCGCAGATACCATGCAAGGTTGGCATCGTGAGTTTAAATCTCAAACGAAGGCGGAAGATATAATCTGGTTTCAGATCGATGAAAATACGCATCAATCAGTAATTATATTTTCATCTGAGGCAGACGCTAAATCGGAATTAGAAATGCGTCAAAAGCAGCGTGAGCAGTCAATTAATGAAACAGGACATAAAATGGTCGAAGAAACAATGGGACCAGTTTTATCCATAATGTCTGAAGTTTAAATTGCGAGCTATAGTTGCTATAGTATTTTTGACCTTAGCCTCTCAGGCAAAGTCAGAAGGTCTTTTTTCCTGGTTATTCAGTTCTGGGAAGGAAATTAAGGCTGAAATTACTTTAATAAATAAGTGCGAACTAGAATCTCGTTACTTCATTGTTCGTGACCTTCAAACAGGAAAAAGTGCATCCTTTAAAAATGAGGTAGCTAAGTTGAACACAAAAGTAAATTCGTCTTTGCAATTGCAACTATCACCATCAGTGAAACATGTTATTTTCGAAGGAAATGCAGTCTCTGCAAAAAAGAAAATGAAACTTATCGCAGACTGCTCCGAACGTAAACTTGGGGGAATTGCAGACAATTGATTACTCTCTCAAGAAATTTGAACTAAAGCACTCGATTATTAAGGTCTAAAAAATCTAATTTAAGGAGAAAAAATCATGAATGTATTTGTTCGCGGAACTGTAGCCACTGGAGCGCGTGTCCTTCACGAAAAAATTAAAGCAGATATGAAAAGTGGTGCAGGAAAATTTGTTATCGATTGGAGGTTTGCCGAAGTAAGCGACAAGGAATTTATGGCATGTATGAACGTTACTGATATGGAAGCAATGGGAGCTTTCATGAGTAGCCCCGAGGAGTTACAGTGGGACAAAGATAACGGATGCGAATACACAGTTTACGGCATGGAGGAAATGCCAGGGTAAAAACTAAATTATACCTCGGTTAAAAGTAGCTATTTAGAACCAGCGGCAATAAAGTCAGGATCATCTTCCGTTCGATGTTGCGGTAAATCATCGTGAATTATGTCCCACGGGATTTGGCTTTCGATGCCTAAATGGACGCCATTAGGCTGCCAATTCTCTGGATCATCAAGAGTGCCAATGAAAACTGCGTCTACTGATTGGTAACTGAAAACGATCGGACTTCCACATTCAGAACAAAAGCCTCTTTTTGCGATGTCTGAGGATTGAAAATATTTTGGTACCCCACTAGTAAATTCTAATTGGCCTGCATCAAAAGCTACGAAAATAGCAGAGGTGTTACCGTACGCTTTTTGGCACATACGGCAGTGACAAATTGAGATCCATTTAGGCTCTGCGCATGCTTTGTATCGGATTTTTTTACAAAGGCATCCGCCTTTTATTAACTTTCCCATATTGCAGCTTTCATACTAGTGCTGTTCCAAGTTGTAATATGCAGAAAGGAAATAGCGCATCAAGCTCGCTGGTAACCTCTGTCAAGATTTGAGTCGGTTCCACAAACATCGCCAGTACAACATTCAAAAATATTTGATTTACAAATTGCACAAGCTTCATGTCCATGAACTACAATTGTGTTCAAAGGAGCAGAACAACGCGGGCATCTCTGAATATTTTCATTGGAGGGATGCTGATGATTGTCCATACCAAGAGCCCTTTAACAATTTTAGCTGTTATCGTATCTCAAATTATTAATTTATTTTCCAATTCAAAGATACAAATTTATTAAAATAATTCATAATAATATTTAAATGGTATTATTTGTTAAACAACAATTTGATTGAGCGAGACCTCTTCGAGGAGTGGACTATGATAAAAAATGTTCGTTCATTTTATTTGAAATATGCTGAGGCTTTAAAACATCCTGGTGACTTCTCTGAATGCGTCAAAAATTTCTTTACTGACGATGCTAAGATAAATGTTGTTCATCCTTTCAATGAAATTGATGGTTCCGACGACTATCTTTATAATTTTTTATTACCGCTTCAAAATTCATTCATAGGACTTTTCCGACGTGACGATATTTTCATGTTCGGTGAATTTGAGGGAGAAGAATGGATTAGCTCCACAGGCTATTATGTTGGACATTTTGCAAAAGACTGGATCGGATTAACTGCAACAAAAAAACTATCTTACATACGTTATGGTGAATTCCATCGTATTGAAAATGAACAAGCAGTCGAAAGCTATATCTACATTGATATTCCCGAGCTTATGATTGCTTCTAATCAGTGGCCTTTAGATATGGGACCTGGGCATTCCCGTGGTTACACCGGACTGATTCAAGGGCCCGCCTCCCGTGACGGTGTGCTCACACAGGCCTCGGACCCTATTGAGTGTCATTTGAGTTATCAAATTGTGACAAACATGCTTGATAAACTAGCAACGAAGGATGAGGCATGGCGCCCATATTGGCATGAGAATATGGTGTGGTATGGACCAGGAGCATTCGGTTCATTTGTCGGCCTCAACGAATTCGCTTCATTTCAGGTTCCATTCGAGTCCCAATTCGATGGGTGGTCTGGCGGCACAAAGAACAATGGTTTTACTAAACATTTCACAAGATTTGGCGACGGCAACTACACCTGCTCCGGAGGATGGCCATCCCTAACTGGAGTAAACGTCAAACCGTTTTTAGGACAAGGTCCAAGTTTCGAAAGAGTTTTCATGAGAGTGTGTGACTGGTGGAGGCGTGAGAACGAGCTTCTAGTAGAAAATTGGGTTTTCGTAGATGTCCCACACGTTTTGTTACAATTGGGATACGATCCGTTACCAACTTGGGAAAAGTAGGGAGATTATAAAATAATTGTAGCGATTTACTATGGCTTACTTTTATGCTCATTTGTTCGATTTAAATGTCTGGGGGTCATCAGGCCAGTCTTACTATACTGCTTAACGGAACAGACAATTGATATAATAAAATGTCTCAAATCAAATTTATTAACTGAAATGTTTTTTGAAAATTTCTACAAGTTCGATAATATCAAATTATTGATGGTGAGAGAAATTGAAAGGGTTGAATATGAAACATACTGGTGGCTGCCTCTGCGGGCAATATAGCTTTGAAACTGAACTAGACCCAATGCTTATTATACAGTGTAACTGTACAAAGTGCCGTAAGTTATCTGGTAGCTACCAAATCGGGTGCCTTTACTCCGTAGAAGAAATTCAAGAAAAGGGCGATACAAGCTGTTACGAATTTGAAGGTGGAAGCGGTTTTATTAATACAGTGCACTTTTGCGTTAACTGTCATGTTCGTTGCAAAACCCACCCAGCCCCTGAAATTATGGAGGGAATGGTTGGAATTCCATTAGGAATTTTTGATACAGCTAAAAATTTATCACCTAAAGCAGAGATATGGACATCTGAAAAGTTGCCTTTTCTAAAAACAGACGACTGCGTATCAGAAAGTTTTGAGGATAGTGGCATTGCAGAACGTTTAAATGCATTATTAGAAAATTTGGAAAGTAGATGAATTCTTATTCATAAGTATAAACTTTCACAAAAGGAGTGCATATGTCGTGGATTGACACAATTGCCTATGAAAAAGCCGATGCAAAATTGAAGGCTCTGTATGATCGAGTTAAAGGACCCAACAACAACGTAGATAACATAATGATGATGCACTCTTTAAGACCTCACACAATGGAAGGTCATATGGCAATATACAAATACGTTTTACATCACCGTGATAATACAATCGATAAATGGTTCCTAGAAACCCTTGGAGTCTGGGTCTCAACTTTGAATAAATGTGACTACTGCGTCGAACATCATTTTGCCGGACTTAAACGCTTATTAAATGATGATGAAAAGGCAACCCAAATACGTTCTGCCATTGACACCAATAACATTGAAAACGCTCCCTTAGAAAATCGCCAGAAAACCGCTATGGAATATGCCCGTAAGCTCACAAATAATCCAGGAAGTATACGTGAAGAAAGTATAGAGAAACTGCGTGCTGATGGATTTACAGATGGTGAGATCTTAGAAATCAATCAAGTGTGTGCGTATTTCAGTTACGCCAATAGAACCGTTCTTGGACTTGGTTGTTCTACTGAGGGTGATGTTCTGGGTTTATCACCGAACAATAATAACGATCCCAATGACTGGGGGCACTCCTAAATCATATTAGACCCTATCCCAATAAGGCGTTTATTGGACCGTCTCGATTTGCTAAAGAATTAGTATAAACGAAATACATTTATTAATATGGAGCAATTATGACAAATAAGGTTTGCGTAATTATTGGCGGCGGTAGCGGAATGGGTGCCGCTGTTGCTAAAGAGATGAGTAACCGAAATTACCACCTAGCTTTGATGTCACCATCAAAAAATTGCGAAATACTTGCTAATGAGCTCGGAGGTATAGCGGTTCGTGGCAAAGCAGAGAAGGGCACCGATTTACAAGAACTATTTAACACGACCATGGAGAAATATGGACGTATTGATAGCTTGTTAATTCATGTTGGTGGGCCTCCAAAAGGAGACTTGCTAGAAATCTCAGATGAAGACTGGATAACAGCAAATGAAATGGTTTTATTACCAGTGATACGGATGTCAAAATTAGTGACACCAGTAATGCAAGCGCAGGGCGGTGGTTCTATAGTAAACATTACAACATTTTCAGCTTTTGAACCTAGTCTGACTTTTCCGACCTCAAGTGTTTATCGCGTGGGAGTATCATCATTCACTAAGCTTTATTCAGATCGCTATGGAGCAGATAATATACGCATGAACTGCCTATTGCCCGGATTCACTGACAGTTTAGATTTACCTCAAAAATTTGCAGACATGTCTGTGTTTAAACGCCTAGCCAGTGCCGAAGAGCAAGCTAGAGCGGCAGCATTCCTGCTCACGGAGGATAGCAGTTACATAACCGGTCAAAGCATTCGTAGTGATGGAGGAGTTACGCGTAGTATGTAAAACCATCAGACGTTCTTAACCACCGAAAAGCATAAAATTAGTTTATTTAGATAATATCATTTGCTACGTACGTAGGGTCTTATCTTGCATGCTTTGAGCGATAAGATACTCTGTAAAAAATCGGGAGAACGTAATGACTGAATTAAATGCTGCATCCAATCGAATGGTTTTGATAATTGACTGCAAAGTGAAAGATATAGAGCGATTTAAAACCTGGTCTAAAGATCGCGCCGCAAAGTATGTCTATGAGCTAAAAGAAGAAAATAGCATTAGCTATGAATGGCACATGTCAGAGGATGGAAGTGAAGCTACCCTTATAGAGGCCTTTACGGACAGTGATGCAATGATGGTGCGTTTAGGAAATCATGCTGCGAGCCCATTAGCCTCTGAGGTGCTCGAGCTGGTCGATATAACCGACGTCATATGTTTAGGTAATGCAAACCCTACCGCAGTAGAGGCATTGAGTGCTTGGGGGGCTCGATTTCGCTCACATCACTCTGGATATAATAGAGAAATTGTGGCTCCTCGATAGAATAACTTCAAGCAAGGTTTTAACAGCAGCCCGTAATACTCATGCTCATTAATACACCAAGACATCAACTAACCGCGTTGTTTAATAGAAAAAAGATACACTATGGCTGGTTGATGGTGATCCTTGCTTTCACACACAGTATGTTTTCTGCCGCGGCGATGGGTGTGCCTAGTGTATTAATTGTTCCAATGGCAGAAGATCTGGGCTGGACGATTGGTGAATTATCCGCGCCACAGGGACTAAGGTTAGCTCTTTTTGGACTATGCGCTCCTTTAGCAGGTGGCCTTATGTTACGTTACGGCCCACTCAAAATGATCAGGGTCTCAGGTTTTCTTCTTATCATCGGCCTTTTTATCTCTATTTTTACAACCGAAAAATGGCACCTTTGGCTGGGAATGGGTATCCTCTTAGGAATTGCCCCCGGCTTGACTGCAATGCAGTTAGGTTCTGTAATTGCATCTCGATGGTTTGCTCAACGTCAAGGTCTTGTAATTGGCATACTTAGCGGAGCAGTTGCAACAGGCACACTTATATTTATGCCGGTTGCAGCATGGATAAGTGATGTGTGGAATTGGCGAGTAGCACTTGCACTACCAACCACCGGATCATTACTGTCATTAAGTGCCTTCCTTTTATTAGCTTTTGATCGGCCTCAAGAAATCAATTTACCTGCCTACGGTGAAGACGAAATAAAACCGACCCCACCGGCTTATACCGAAAATTTTGTTTTTCTAAGTTTTAGGGCCTTAAAAATTGGCAGCAGATCATACATTTTCTGGATACTTGCTTTAAGCTTTGCAATTTGCGGCATATCTAGTTTCGGTTTAACTCAGGCCCATCTAGTACCGTTTTGTGGAGACTTGGGAGTACCTTTCGCAGCAGCTGCTTGGTTGCTTGCAGTGATTGGAGTTTGCGACTTGATCGGTACAATTGGCTCAGGATGGTTGTCCGATCGGTATGACAATCGATTACTCCTGTTG
>Ga0213867_1000447_pt1 | contig 18656 bp, 18 predicted proteins | sample PICome_12_FD_160120 | JGI IMG/M metagenome (GOLD analysis project Ga0213867, IMG submission 160120) | Coastal seawater microbial communities near Pivers Island, North Carolina, United States - PICO540 | ecosystem: Environmental > Aquatic > Marine > Coastal | place: USA: North Carolina... | reverse complement strand
TGCACTTTCATACTCAGGGAAAGATCTAGAAGGGATTAAATCACTTTGTAGTGAATTATTATATGATCCTGATCCTAAAACACTGTTTGTAAAATTACTATAATATAATTGATACACAGTATCATACACAAATCTTTGATAAGACCCATAACTATAATTAGAAGTAGGTAAAATTCCTGTAGTAGGGTCGTTATTGGGATCGAATAAAGAAGATGTATTTACTCCTATTAAACGATCAATACCAACATCAGAAGCAGTAAATTCATGATCACCTTGGAAAGTAAAACTTTTATTAACCGTAAATGGGGTTACGATTATGTCATTACTTTTAAATTTCTTGAATGCTATCATTCATCAGAAGTCTAGTTTCACTCTAATAAGAGCTTCTTTGGTAAAATCCTTTTTAAGAGGTCTACTTAATTTAGCAACTGCTAATAATTCATTACTATCATTATATAATCCCACAGTAGTAATAAATGTCTGGGGGGCATTTACTAACTCAGTATATTGTAAATCACCACCTGAACCTGAACTAAAGCTAGGATTAGTAGAGTAATTAAACTCAGGGTTTCTTAATCTTACAAATACAAAATCAGAAGGGACTTGTTCCTCAGAATTCAACCTAAAACCAGCAGATTCTGAAAGGAATGGTATAAGTTTAGCGTTATTATTATTATCTGTGTTAGATTCATATTCTGCGCCTAAGGCAATTCCCCCATTTGCTACTGGGAGATTTAATGCAGCAGCATTTAATAAAATGGTTCCAATATCTGGGAGAAATAACCCATAAGATCCTGATATGGTTGAACCCACCTCAGCATTACTTTCGGGAGCTACATCAGTAATACTCCCATTAGATCCACTTAAAATTTGAAATACTCTTCCGGCCTCATTAAAAGTTTGAGCAGCTTGTACTAAACTATTATCTGTAAGGGTCATATTCACTGCAGAACTAGAAAGTCTTAAAGTCATAGTTCCAGGCATTAAGCTACCTTTAAATTTAGATCTTTCTATACTTAAAGCGTAAAAAGATTGACTTACAGGAATTATACCCCCATATGTAAAATCTGTATCTTCATCTCCTAAAACAACATTTTGATATTGACCAAATAAAGTTGATGTGGGAGATAAACCATTTATCCCAGAATTATATAATAAAGACCCAGATCCATTTTTATCTCCAAATGCTATAGAAAATTGAACTTCAGCCCCTGTTAAAGTTGAGCTAGTTTGATATACGTTAAGATAATATTCTCCTGTAGTTCCTCCCTCTTGGACAGAGTTAGTAACAAATTCTGTAAGAGTAGGGGTATTACTTGTCCAAGCCCCCGCTGTGATAGTATCAGCACTTACTAAAAAATCTTCTGCGTCTAATCTTTTAAATGACATTTAATTATTGATTTTTGGTAATTTTTACAGGGACAGTTAAACGAGCACCACTATCTCTTCCTATAAATGTTATAGTAGTATCTAATTGAGTATTTGTACCAAACAATGTATTAACTGTGGTAGCAGATAAATTAATAGTAGTACCTACTACTGTTTTAGATACAGTTGTTCCTAAAGTTTCATTAGTATTTAATTGTTGAGCTTGAGCTGTTTGTACCCCAACTCCTGTAAAAGTACTTAGTACTCTTGAATCAGCTATAGTTGCAGTGTAGCCATTAGCTTCAAATGTTTGATTAGCTCCCAAGTAATTTAAAGTTTGTGGAGTAATAGCTAAAGTAGAACCTTGTTTCAATACAATTTGAGTATATCCTACATCAAGTATAGGCATTTTAGCAGTACCTCTAGGTAAAGTTACTAATTTATATCTTAGATTTTGAGTAGTAACTGGAAAAGCTTCTAGTAAAGGTAAGTTTTCTAAAGCTTCGCCATAAAAAGTAGATCCTGAGGGGTGAGTTGGATTATAAAGAGTATAATCAATCTCATCATCAGCTACCGCAAATTGAGTAATTTTGAAAGACCCATCACTTCTTGCTAAAAGTTCTCTACCTTTATCAGTTAAAATTGCATCTACTGTTACTACAGAATTATTTAAATATCCCATATTTTTTTATTTATAATTATAAATATATTAGTTTCTTAAAATGTCTAATTCTCTTAATTTTAATATGGCAGCATCTACTTCTTCAGGAGTAAATGTACTATATTGTGGTATAATTAACCCTGTAAAAGGTTGTTTTCTTCCTGCTGTGTTTTCTTTTTTATAATCTAACTGTATGTTCTGCCCATCTCTAGCTATTCTATATAATAAAAAGTTATTCATTTCTAACCCTGGGAGGAGGGTTCCTCCTAGTTTTAGACATAACTTTCCTGTTCCATTAGTAGGATCATCAGGTAATACCACATCAAATACCATATACTCTTGTGCTTGATTATATTCAAATCTAATTCTATCACCAGGTTGGGGTATAAATGAAGATCTAATAGGGTTAAAATTAAACTCTAAACTTGCAGTTGGAGTAATTTGTTGGTTTCCAACATTAAAAGATATCCAATCTGAAGCAGTAATAATAGTATTACCTAATCCATCATCATCACCATCTGTAGATCCTGTTACCCAATAGGGGGTCTGACCCGCGGGTTCAAATTCTGTACTAAGTCCAGTACCTGCAGCAGGATTTTGTTGTTGAACTCCAAATTTAGCCGCAGTTGCAGTTAATTCATTTGCAATTATAAAAGAATTATCTCCTTCAATTCTAACTTGGGCTTTAAACACATCACCATTAGATAACTGAGTAGTATCTAAAGTAATTTGAGTATTAGCAGTTACAGTATTCGGGTAAACTACCCCTGGTTGAACTTCCTCCCCGGAAGGTATGGTCACTATATTTTCTGAAATTTGAGTACCATTTTGTAAAATCCTGATATGTAAATTACCTACTACACCCGAGTTATTTACTAAAGTGGCAATACTATTTAAACTGAATTGGGCATAAAAAGTTAAAGAGGTTAACAACTCAGGGTCAAAATTATTTAAAGTATATGTTCCTGCTGAGTTGCTAAATGAAGAAGAATCGTTTGACCCCGTATTGGGGTTAAAACCATCAAATCCATTTAAATCAGCATACCCCCCAGCATAATCAAGTTCATCAATATTTGCTGATTGTATAAAACCTACACCAGTATACTGGGGTGTAGTTTCATTTGTGGTGTTACTTTCTGCTCCATCCCCCGTAAAAGTAGTACCTATAAATTCTATAGATTCTACATAATCTGATCCTGATACTCCATATTGGGACAATAGAATGGGGGTAATAGTTCCTATACTTAATACATTAATTAAACCATCTAATTCTAAATTAAGAGAAGTACCATTATCTGTTCTTACTCTAACTTTGTCTCCTACTTCAAAGGATTCATATAAATTTTCTAAAGCGTTATCTCCTGCACTTGGTTTAGATATATTTCCTTCAGAATCTATTAAATAGTTAATGAAATATTGAGATTTATTAATAATCTCAGGAGTTGTATCTCCTACTTCTTTATAAACTGCTATATATTCTGATTTTTTATCTATTGTGGGTCTGCCTAAAGCATTTGTAACAACTGGGTTAACAGCATTATTTAAAGGAAATAAAACAGATTGAATAAACTCTAACTGGGATCCAATTGCACCTTCCCAAAATCCTCCCTCAGTAACTAAATTTCCTAGGGATATAGGTTGAAGTATATTAGGATTCTTAGAAATAGAATTAAAATCAGCTGAGGTTATTCTAGTACCATAATACCTAGCATTTAACCAACCTCTGTTAGTATAATTGCTATCTTGAACTGGGGCTTTTACTGCTGATTCATTTATTATAGCTGTAAGATTACTAGCAGTTGTGATACCTGAATTGTAATCTACATCGTAAAATATTTTAGATTGTCTAAGGCCTTCATAATTTTCAAAATTATTAAATATTCCTGGGTTGGTAGTGTTGTTTAAGAGAGGATTATAATCACTATTTACAAATAACCCTTCTTGTTCGTCGTATAAAGAATCTGGAATTATATAAACTTGAAACGCTTTTGCAGTGGTACCATCTGCAGTAAACCAATTAAGATTACCAATAGAAGGATTAAAATTAAATTTAAAGTAAAAACTTTCTGGGTCTATAGTATTATTAGGTCCACCCCCAGGAAATCCTGGGGTAAATATTGAGGGTGCTAATTGTTCTAATTGATACGTTTCAGGTCCCCCAGATGGTCCTTCTGGGAAGTAGACTGTTAATCCGTTGGAATTATCTAAAAATTCAAATCTATCAACTCCATTAGCATCAGTTTGATGTACCTTAAACCAAATACTCCCCTCAGGAAGATCATCTAAACTATTATAAGCTCTTTCATACCAAAAAGAACCAGAACCACTAAGAGTAGGAATATTTTTTCCTTCCGATAACCAAGCTTCAAATTTACTATCAAACCCTGCATCAAGAGTATAAGTAGTACCCCCTGTAATTGCTCCATCTGTTATTTGGTTAAATATAAGAATATTATATAATGCCCCACCAGTAACAGGATCCGCAAATGGGTTATCTCCTGAAGGGATTACTATTGGTAATTGGGAACCACTAAATTCCCCATCATAAAATTCTTCTTGTTCATCCCTTGTTACAGTTACAGGGCCTTCTTTAGTATCAAAGGATTCACTATATGATTGAGTTAAATCCAATCTATTAGTTAAATTATAATCTGAGGCGAATGGAGAGGTTTGTAATCCATTAAAGTCTTCCATTACACCACCTGTGCCCCCTGAGATAAAGGCTGTGTCTATAGAGCCACTATATTCGTTTTGAGATTGTTCTACTAAAGTTTGTTTATGTCTACTTCTTTCTAGTAAGTGTTGCTTTATTACAACTCCTGATGCAAGACTTGCTCTAGCAGGGACAAAATCCTTTATCATTTTAAATAAAGAATTATCAAAATATTTAATAAGATTTATATAATCAGTCCAATTATAGTTCTTATAATATTTTTCAAAATACTCATCTCTTAAGCGATTTAAATCTGGGTACCCGTTTGAAGCAGTACTGTGTTGTAATCTAGGGTCTCCTATATAATCTCCTATATTAAAATATCCAAATGAATCATTTATATCATCATTTATTTCATTTTGTGGGGAAAAGGCAACTTCAACATAATTTACATCCCGTGTGTAACTTTGGGATTGGGGATAATTTTGTTGTATTGATATTTGATTCGATAAAACATCTCCACTAGGTAAATCTAAAGTAACAGGTTGTATTTTTTCAGATACCCTATTTTTAATACCTACTGCTATTTGATCTTGGTATATAAATTCAGAGTTTGTTACAAAATTAGCACTACTTCCTATTGTATAAGCACTTGTATCACCTGTAAATGAATTTGTTACAAATGAAGTATATGACCCCGTAACTTTAGGGTGTATTGAAGTTAAAGCTCCCGAAGAAGTATCTAGGGTTGATCCTAAGGGTGCCCTAAACGCTAAGGTTCCCGCAGAAGAAGAAAAATTAGTTCCTTCTATAGAGAAAGGATTTATAGCAAAGTCTAAAAATGCAGTTTTTGGTATTTCTTCAGTATAAAATCTTAATTCTTGGAAATAAAAAGCTGGTAGGGATCCATATAGTGTAAAGGCATTCCCTAATGTACCATTACCACTAGCGGATGTAAAATACCCAACATTAAATCCATCATTACCATTGTATATAGTATCTGCTACTAATAAATCTGCACCTCCACTATTAATTAATACACTCCACCAATTTCCATCAAAAAAAGAAGCTGTTAGTTGGGCAGTTCCAAAGTTTAATTCTCCTATAAATTTACTTTCTGAGGGGATGGATCCTGAATAGCTGGCACTATTATATCCATGGTAATTATAATCTAATGTTAAGTTACTACCTCCTGTAAATTCTAGTAAAGTATAAGAAGACCCATTATCAGGAAGATATGAAGCAGAATCGTATTTAAATCTAAAAACGACAGCCGGATCTGATGAATCCCAATTTGAATTTAATATTGTAGGTCCCGCTCCCGTTACATCATCTCCATTTAGAGTATAGTTAAATATTTCCTGATGGTAATCCCAATTTTGTGTATTATCTCTATCTTTACCTCCAAACTCAGATATTCTTAATATAGTTCCAGGAATACCAAAACATGTTATAAGTGCTCTTAAACCTTCTACCGAACCTTTTTTCTTTAAAAGGTAAGGAGTATTATGATAAATTCTTTTGTAAATTTCTTTATTTACATCATCTATAGGAAAAGGGCTATTGGATGCAGTTATAAAATTGTCTATAGCCTTAGATCCTGTAGGAGGTAAATAAGATCCATCTGGGTTTATTCCAAGTAAAGCGTTAAATGTATTGTTGGATGAGAAATTATTTTGGTAAAGCCTAATACCAAAAGATTTTAGAGCATCCGCTACTAAATCTTTAGAAATGCCAAAATCTAATCTATTATCAGCATCATGTTTATTTGTTATATCATTAATATAGGAGTATAAGACATCAAAATGTTGTCCTATCATATTGATAAACAAATCATAAGGTAAATTTTCAGAATCCTCTCTTATATACTCAGGAATAGCAAATACTAAATTATCAGGGTTAGAATTATCATATTCAGATCCAGATAATATTTGTCCTCCATAATAAGCGGAATCTAAATTATCGCTACCATACCAATTTAATACATCTGTACTTCCAGTGGAAGCAAGAGTGTAAGGGGGGGATGAATTAGTTTTAGGCCAAGTAGGCCCATCAACCCCATCTGAGGATGATTCGTAGTACATATAATACTCAAAACCATCAAAATTTTCTATAATAGTAGTAATTTGATTTTCTAAACTTGCTTTACTAGCAGATAAATAAATCGTATCAGGAGGAGTATTAGCATCTAAAGCAGTAATTTCATTACTTGCTGATTCTATTTGGCTTACCTTATAATAAAAGTTTTCTAATCTTTGTTTAGCGGAAGAAAAATTTACAAAGTTATTAAAGTTACTATAGTCTATACTAAGTTGAATTCCCTTTTCTTCTAATAATGAGGTTATTTGATTATAGGAGGAAGTTAAATCATTATCCAATAAACTATTATAATTTTCTAGAGGAGTGGGTTCTCCTAATCTTTGCCTTACCTCTATAGAAGTATTAGGGCCCCTTAATTTAATAGAATCATCAAATTCTATTACCTCTACAGGAATATCTATGTTATAAGCTAAACTATTAGCAGTTTCAGTAACTACCCAAAGTTCAGTATTAAGTTCAATAGAGGGGGATAAAGGTTGATATAATTTTATTAAAACACTATATTCCTCATTGCTAGTATCTAATAAAATATTATTAGCAATAACAAATTGGTTATTACCAAAATTTAGGAAAAAATCTATAAAGTATGATTCTTCATTTTCCCTTTCTGCTATAAAATCTTGTGTTAAAGTTTCTATAGTGTCATTATCTATAACAGTCGACGCAATCCTAATCTCAGTACGATCTGCAGATATCTCCTTTATAAAAAACTTATTAGTAGGGGAAGAACCTAATTGGGGTCTAAAAAAGTGGTATACTATATTAAATATCCCTTGAGTATATCCCTCAGATATTAATATTTGTTCAAAATCTATATTTATACTACTAACTACTTTACCCCCATTGGTATTATAATCATTGGTTACTGTATAATTAGTAAAATTGGGGTTATATTTAAGTAAACTTTTGTTAGCATTAAAAATAGAAAAATCTACATTATCCGTAAATGTATTAAATTCTGAAGATGAAGGGAAAGGGGAAAGAAGTATCCTTTCATTAAAGGAATAATCCTGATCTAATTCATCTAAGCTTAAAGGGGTTATAGTAACTTCTGCCATTTATTATCCAGGATTAGCTGTATTAGTAGGAGCTTGTGATCTTCCTAAGGTTTGGGATTCTAATGATCTTAATTGTTGTTGAGCTTCTGCTAATTTATTTGTTGACTCTAATAATTCTTGCTCAGTATTTAATAAATTTTGCCTTAAAGTAGTTATTTCATCCAGCAATACTTGAAAGTCATCATTAGTTTGAGTTTCAGATACTCCCACATATTCTGATGAACGTTTAATTAAAAATTCGTGGGAATTATTTTCCCCTTTTTCAGGAATATCGTAAAAAAGTTGTAGATAGTAATCAAAAAATTCATTTACAGTAATAGTATCCTCTACTGGGGGTGGGGGAGGGAGTAGTTGGTTAAAAGAGGTATCTATAACATTAGAATAAGCTCTTTTATTTATTAAATTCTTATTTAAATCTAATCTTTGGTTCATCCATTTATTACTTTAAAGTAAAGATTATCATCAAAAATTATAGTTTCCTCATCAATAGTAGTTTTAACAAGAATAGAATAATATCTTTCGGGTTCTAATCCATTCATATATATAGTAAAATAACTATTTTCACTATCAGCACTTATCTGGGTGTATTGTGTATCAAAATCTATTACAAATTCGTTAGTATCTAAATCTTTTAAAGCGTAATAAGAAGCTGTGGGTAAGTAACGATTTCTAGTATAATCGGATCCGGTTAAGAATGTTCTAGTAGGGAATTGAGGTCTACAATTTAATCTAAATTTAGCTATACTTCCTGAGTAATAATGTGTTTGGTTATTATCAAGAGATATAACTGCTTTTGAGGTGTCAATAATAGTATTTGTAGAAGAACCTGTGTTAAAGGTAAAATCTCTCCACTTAAATTCTAGTTGGGGTGGGTAAATAGTATGGGTATCTATTGAAAAATATTTTAACTCGGATGTCCTTAATGTAGTGGCTAAGAATTCATTTTCGTCACTTTGTTTAACTAAGAACCCATCATTAGTAAATCCATCACTTGTTTCCCCTTTTGATTGACTATACCAAGTAAGTATAGTATTAGTTACATTTACATCTATATCTTTATCCGAAGAATAAGATAAAGTAACAGATTGAGTTACATCTAAACCTAAAGCGGAACCTGTATACCAATTCCCACCTCCCCCATTGGATCCACTAAATGAGGCAGTTACATAAGCAGAAAAACTCTCAGTAACCCATGCATTAGATCCTGAGTAAGATTTATAAGTCCAAGATACTCCATTAGTAGTTTGGGGGGAATCTAAGTATTTTCCTGTCCCCATATCCCATTCCCCTGACACAGGGTATATTTCTAAAGGTCTTTCTGTGGTTAATCCTGTAGCATTAGCTATGTAGCATCTAAGATTAGTTTGAAATGAAGAAGTTCCTATTTTATTATCAAGTACATCTTCAATTTCATCTTGTGAAAACTTTGTCAAAAACCTAGACACCTCAGGCTGCACCCCATTATAAAATGTAGTAGCTTCTATAATTTCATCAATGCCTGTATTTCTAAGGGGAAATCTAGAATAGATCGTAGAATCTTTTTCAGGGAATATTTTATAAATTGCCATGTTTTATTATTAGAAGTTTACTACTTTACCACTTATGTCAGTATTAGGATATTTTACTTCAAAAATAGAAGTATCTAGTGAAGGATAAACTATATTATTTAAAGTAGCACCTGGTATGTCATAGGCATATTGGGAGTAACCTAAAGATTCGCCTGCTTTATTTGTGATATTTACAACTTTTACGGTTTGTACTCCTTCTACTCTATCTAATAAAACATAAATATCTCTAAGAAGTATAGGTTGATTAATTTGCCAATTGTCTATATTAAAATAATTTTGTAATGCCGTGATACATTTTAGTAGGGTAGTATTACTATTATAATTAGGTAAAGTAATAATCTCAAACTCTACGGCAATGTTTATTATAAAAGCATCTTTAATTCTTAAACTATCCCCTATCATTCTATATTGAGATAAGTAAGTAGATAAATTATTTTTCAAAGCATCAGAAGCAGTAACTAATTGTTTATTTTGGTTATAAGCTAATATACAAAAATCTAAAGTAGAAGGAATTTCCCCTATATTTAGATTTTCTACATTTTGTTTTTCAACATAAATCTTAGATAATGAACCATACTCAGAAGGCATACTAAGGGCCCTAACCAAATAGTCATCTTGGGTTACAGACCTTAATTGAGAAGAAAACATTTCTAATGTATTCTGCCTTATTTCTTCAGGTGAATCACCATCTGCCCCACCAGAAGCTGCTTTAGGGTTATTTATTTCTAAAGAATCAAATGCTGTTTGGGCTACTGTAGGATCTAAATTTTGTTTTAAGAATGTAACGTTACTTGTATTTAACGAATTAAGAGAATTAGCAGGAACATTAGCCCCTACCCCTCCCCCTACAGTATATGTAAAAGTTAATGTAGTTGAAGAGGGGGCAATACCATAAGTTTGAGTAAATAAAAAGTTAGAAGGAGCAAATGCTGTTTTTAGTTTATCTTGGGTAAAAGGCAAACCTATACCTACATTATTAGGGTTAGGAATTATCTCTTCATCTGAATCCGCACTGCTGCCTGCCCCAAATTGGATTTGTAACTGTGTAGGAGACTTAAATCTACTAACAAATCTTCTAGCTACCTTTTTAAGTCTTAATAAATAGGGAACATCATTTACATTAGAACTATAATTAGGGTCTTCTCCAAAGGGATTTTGATTTTTTAAACTATCTAAAACTGTTTCCTGGGCTAAGTAGGGGACTTCGTACCACTCATTGCCATCACTATCTACACAACTATCTATTTTAACAATGTTATTATCCTCAATAGTAATTGTTGAAAATCTTTGAGGAGTTGAGAAAGTAAAGTCTTGTGTTTTTTGGGTAGCAGATATAGCTGTGCGGGTCTTTTTTAGGAGGAAATAAGTTGGATTTCCATCTCCGTCAACTTCATAAATTGAAATATCTGTAGGATCTTGTGAAGAAGAAACTGTAAAATCACATCTATCTAGTATTAAAAATGGAGTAATATTGTTTTGATTACTATTAATAACCGTGTTTTCGGGCACATTTAAAGCATAATCAAAATTGGGATTATTACTAGTAGCGGGTACTGTCTGGTATAATTCAACTTCTACGGTACTCACACCCGTTACACTGGGTTGGTAACCAAACATATAAGCTAAATCATATAAATTATTTTGTTGTCTTACGTATTGTATAAAATTTTCTTGAATTTGGTTATCTTGGTAAAAAGATAGCACGTCACCTACATAAGAAGCCATTTCAATAAACATCATCCCTGGGGAGGATGGTGTGAAATCTGTATGGGTTGTAGGGAAATAAGTTTTAGTAAACTCTATTAGTTTATTTCTAAAGTCTGTAAAATCTTTATTTATATACTTTATATCACGAGTTATTTTATTCCCGTCAGTTTGCGTTGATGTTGTTTGTAAGGTATAAGACATTAGGCGCTAAAATTTAATTCTATATTCTCAGTAGGAGAATTGTAAACACTATAATCTAATATTACATTTATAATATTTTCATTAATTATTTCTTTTACTTGTAAACTTATAACTCTTACCATAGGGAAAAATATTGATAAGTCTGCTTGAATTTGAACTTCTAAACCACTTAAGGTTTGTTCGGAAATTTGTTCAAATAATGTAGCTCTAAGATTTCCCCCAAAATTAGGATTTAAATATCTTTCACCTTTATTAGTAAGAAAATAATTAATTAAATTAGATTTAATTTGATCTTTAGTTTGGTAAGTTGAATTAAAAACAGCGGGTCCCGAAAAAGGTACAGATACCCCTATTGCAACTCTAGGTTGAGTATCTACAGGAAATATTTTTGGGACTATAGTTGCCATTATTTATTATTCATTAAATTCATTATTTGATCCATTGAAACATTCCCATCAGGAAGACTAGACCCTGCTGATGTAGTGTCCATTGCTCCTCTTACTTGTAGTGGTCTTTCAACATGTTGACTATTAAAAGATGAACCCATGTCTCCTAATATATTTTGATAGGCAGCTCTTTTTTCAGCGGAGCTCATAGAGGGTCCTTCAGTTACTTGTTGTTTAGGTTGGATACTTTCAACTACGGTTTGTTTAGGGGCACGAACTGCTTCAAGAAGGATATCTTTTATTTCTTCTTGTATTGCTTCTTTAACAGCTTGTTTTATTATTTTTTTTAACGCTTCTGATTTCATTTCTTATAAATATTTAATTAGTCTGCTCTTAAATTTTGAGTGTCAATTATAAATTTAAGTTCGTCAATTAGTATTTGAGGATCTGATGCAAATGATGGTTGTCCTTTTAATACTGGTATATTTTGTATGTTTAAAGCCTGGGCGAATCGTTTGGGGTAAGGGGTTTGGTTTAGTTCATCAAATTTAATTTCAAATGTAAACCCCTTATAAGTTACAGGTACATCACTATTGCTATTTTCTAAATCTTGAATAGTAGAATTTGATAATTGATTTAGTTCATCATTTATTTCTTCAAAGGATAAACCACTTTCAGGAGCACAGTCTTCTATTAAAAAGTCTAACTTATTTAATAAATCTATAATAGTACCTAATAAATTACCTATCACAGCTACACTAACTGTGAGAATACTTACTCCTACTCCTGCTTTAACTAAGGCATCTTGTATTTTATCTATCCCCGTAGCTACTGCACCTGAGGGAGCAAAAGGAGGGGTGGGTATAGCAGTTGCTAGCGCTAAACCTGCTTTTAGGGCGATTATAATACCGTTAACTAGCGTTAATGTACTATCAATTTTTTTAATTAAACTATATATATTATTAAGTTCGGTTACTATTTTATTTCTTTTTTCTATAATACGTTTTAATTTATCCTTATCGGGACAGGCCTCAGGGGTAGGGGTCAACCCCTCTTGAATTTCAGCCAAAGTTTTAGCTCCAAATTCACTAAGCAAATTTATTAAATAATTAAGAATAAATTTTTTAATTCGTTCTTTAAAAATATCAAATAAAAGAGATAATTTAGATTCAAAAGGTAAATCTACAAATGCTTGTGCTTGAGCTTTTACTGCTTCAAATTTATTTATAGTTTCTTCTACTTCCGCTTTAACTTCTTCTATTTGTTTTTTAGGTATTAAAGATTTTAACCTAATTGTACCTAAATCATATGATTCTATTTGTGTTTCAACCCCCTCAGAATCTTCAACTTTAACTAATCCTGGGGGGTTGGTTATCCCATTTATTGTAAATGGCATATAATCTGCTGCTGTTATTACTACAGAGCTATTGGTAAAATCAAAAGTACCTTCTTCGGGGGAAGAAGTGTAAGATAAATTAAAAGTTCCATCAAAACTACAAGTAGTTGTTAATACTGCTGCTGCTAGTAAATTTGTAGTCCCTATGGGATTACCCCCCTCATCCACTAATGAAATCCCATTTGTGGTACTTTCAATGATTTGAGCCAAACTAAAATCTAAGTTTGCTTGAATAGGAGTACTTTCATTATCATCTACTATTTTACCTATAATTTGCCATGTGGGTTCTAAATCCGAGGGAGGAGGTAAAGGTTGTTTTTGGATTATTTCTACAATAGAAGGATTAGGAACTCCAAAATTGTTAGTAAGGGCAGCTATAAGTTCTTGTTCTACTAAAAATTTCACATCAACTGTAAAAGAAAATTCCGACTGGTAGATGGTATTCCCTTCTGTGTTTTTTAAAATAGCTGATAATTTGGGGCCTAAAGTTTCTATAACGGCATAAAAATTGTTATTATACCTAAAAATAGCATTAGCATTGTATTCGGCATCACTAAAAATCATAGGGTTCTAGTAACTTTAGAAATATATTTACAATTTTTAGGATCGGGGCTAAATTTGGCACCGCTCAACCCAGCATTTGTCCTTAAATTAGAAATGCTTTGTTTAAATGAAGGAGCAATTGTAGCTAAGCTTTGAACTACCCCACCAACGGCCGTTGGATATTTAATAGCATCCGCTAAATTATCTAACGCATTTAATAATTTTGCAAAGTCATCAAGAAAATCCTCACCCAATATTAAGGGTTGGGTAATTGGGTTTTTAAGATTAGGATCTTCCGCTCCTAAAAATATTTGACTTCCTTCAAGTATAATATGTTTTTTAGCTATAAGACCTATAGATTCCTCTGCAGCTACATTGATAAATTGAGCAGAAGATAAAAATATACTGTCACTCCAAGAATTAAGAGCTAATTGCCCCGAATTAAGTATTATTTGGGGTTTAATATATTGATTAGGGATAGTTATTTTATCTATACCTGATTGTATCGCAATTTTAGTGCTTGATGGGAAAAATTTGGATAATTGTTGGGTAGAAGTAAGATAAATAGAAGAATCATCTATATTTAAACTTTCAACAGTAGGAACCCACCCAGGTTGAGCCGTTGAAGCCCCACTATTTTTTAATATTAAAATAGGGTCGCCAGGTTCCCCCGAAGAAGACCAAGTATTATTAGAGTTAGGTACAGTACTTCCGAATCTAATAGAATTACCCCATCTTCCTTCTAATATATAATCCCCTTCAAAGGGTTTTAAAGGATAAACATTTGATTTTTCTTGGAAAGTTTTACCTAAACTTATTTCTGTTCCTTCATCTTTTACTCTCCTTACAAATCCCGCCACCTCACTTAACTCATAGTCTTCATTTATATCTTCTTGGCTAACTGTAGAATCAGGTAAGGCATTATGGTGTTGACTATTCCAAATGTTAATAGGGGGGAAATAATAAAGCGATACCTCAGTTGAATCTTGTCCTATAGAAGTAGTAGAAGCTAACGCAATTACTGATACTATTTCATTTATTAAGGGGTATAACTTGGTGTTAGAAAGGAGGGGTTTAGCATTACTTAAAGAAGTTTTAGTAAGCTTTAATCCGGGGTATTTTACTGGGGAGAAAAATATAGTACCTATAGAATTCCACCCCCCATATTCAATAAATTTAGGATGATCACTATCTAATATGATATCAACAACCCTAACACTGACAATTTCTTCTTTTCTTGTAAGTTTTAAAGGGTTAGAAGAAACATTACTATTAGGAGAATAAGTGGATATTTTAACCTTTTTTCCCATTATTATCCTTACCGAATTTTTTTATTTCTCCTAATAATTGTTCCTTTTCAGCATCTGTCATACCAAAATTATCATCGTCTACATCATTTTGAACCGCTTTTTGAACAATATTAGCCATTTTAATAAGCTGTTCATCGTTTTTAACGGATATCTCAAGGTATTCTTTAAGTAAAGGAACTACTAAAGTAGCATCCCCAATATCCTGGATAAGGGGTTTCAACTCAGAAATAAGGGTAGAAATTTGTTCTTCCTTTTTCTTTTGGTTATTGTAAATCTCTTCGAGAAGATCGGAAAATTTTTTACCCCCAAATATATTTTTTTCTAGTTGTCCCATAGCAATAAATATAAATATTAATCAAAATCTGTATGGCCATTTTCTTGGTAGAAGAGAAAATGTTTTTTGTATATCTCTCCTAAACGATTAGCAATTTTAGTTATATGAGGAGTTTTAGTATCATCCACCATTTCTCTAATGTAGAGGTAAAGGGCTTTTTTATTGAACAAATCTAACCCTTCTCTTTTTCTAAAAATTTCTAATATGGCATCTGCAACTCTTGCATCTTTTGCTTTAGGAAATAAGGTCCAAATATGTTCAGTACAATATGCTAAATATTCATCCATAAAATCTGAGAGGTCATCCTTTTCTAATGGGTTATAATCAATATCATAAGAAAAAGTATCGTTATGGTATAACTCTTCTACAGGGGCTTTATCTACTCTTTTTTTATAGTTTTTAGTATTTTGTATAATCAAATATCTTTTAACAATAGTCCCAAAATATGAAAATGCTTTAGCCCCACGCTCAGGATTAAATAAATGAATTTTACTCAACAAAAAAGTAATCACTTCATGTTGTAAGTGTTCAATATTATCTACTTCAGTATAATAGAACTTAAAAGTATGAATTATATTTTCGGTTAGTTTAAAAAAAGCGTAGTGGATCTCATCTCGATAGATCCTACTACGCTCTTCCGGGTCAACTGTATTATTATACTTTACTATAGCATCTTCTGTTGCTTGGGTAAAATATTGATTTTTTGTTTTCTTTTTTCTTTTTTTCTTTATTTCACTCATATTTTATCTATCCTAAATTGAGATAGAATTCTCTGAAGGTCTTTTATCTGTTCATACATAAAACCAATCTCGTCATCGCTTTTAAAGATTTCACGCTCATCTATTTTTTTGAGCTTTTCATCAGAGATTTCTATAATTCGACTTAATTGATCCAAGTAGGTAATATACCCTGTAAGGATATCCTCTTGTTTTTCATTTTTACGTAAGAGATTAAAAGTTGTGAATCCTAAGATCACAACTAATACCCCTAACACACTGATGACGATTGTTTCTATCATAATTTATCAAACAAATCTTTAAGACCTTTACTTTCAAGTTGGGAAAGTGCTTTGTCTTTAGTTGATTTTTTAGATTCTGCGGTTAATGTAAAATTCTTCTCTTGAGTAGGCACGGGGTTTTTAAATTTAGGTAACCACTCACGTTCAAACTCAATGCGAGCCGCCATTAAATCCGCTTGATGAAGAATTAGTGGGAGAGAAGTACGTGGTTTTTGTTCAGGTTGATAAGCAAATAGGTATTTTTTATTAGCTTCATCATATAAACCATCATGAGTTTGAATAGCAATCATTTCATTAAAATTGTACTGAATTCCATGGGATTGAAGAAGGAATAAACCACGGTCTGGGACTGAAGCAAATGGGAGAGCTTTATTAAACATATAATCTTCCCCTAACTTATCCTTCCTCCACTTATCAGTTTGAGGGATATAAGATTCGTGTTCCTCATCCCCCATTTTACCAAGGTCATGGTTAATAGCAGAGAATACGAGTTCTTCAAGGGTATAAGTTGTATTATCTACACCCATTTCAACCCAAACATCATTAATATTAAGAGCACACTTTACAACCCTATTAACATGATCAACATAACCCCCTGGGAATGCATTATGGTATTCTTTTTTATGAGCAGCAGGCATCATTGTAATACGATCCTCATATTTTTTATAAAACCCAAGGAGCTTTTCCTTTCTCTCCCCAGTAATCCACAACTCAATATTGTTGCAGAATTCTTCCCAATTGGATTGAATTTGTTCAGCTGTAAGCATGGTTAAACTTTATTATATTCGTTAGGGGTACGCGGCTCACGTTCTATTGCTGCCTTTAATTCTTCTACTAACTCTTCACATTCTTTTTTAGTAGTTTCAACTTCTTGTCTATTTCCTCTTCCATTATGGAATTCAATATGCTTTAATTTAGCTTCAAGATTGCTAAGCTTTTTACTAAAGTGTTCTCTTAAATACATTTTTTTGTGATTTTAAACCTAAGTTATGATAAAGATTTTACAAAGTCAAGTTGTTTTTTAAGAAAAAAACATTTTTCATATTCTTCACTTTCTTCATAAAATTTAATTGCTAATTTATAAGCCTTTTGTAATTCTTTTGAATTTTCTTCTTTTAAGATTTTCTGATGGTATTTATCTTCTAGATCTATTTTTTTAATAAAATTATAGGCCCTTGCGTGGAGCATCCTTTCACCCGCATATTCTATCTCCCCCACAGCTAATGAAGGATCAGCTTGGCTGAAGAAATCCACTAAAGTTTTACCATAGGATAAATGGTTAACTATAAGTTTCCAAAACATTTTTATAAAATATCTGGGGTGGTTTTCATCTATGGTAGGAAGGGTTCTAGGGGAGTAATAATTATATCCCCTATAGTCCCATTCATTTGACGATGAATCAAAGGCTCCAAATATTTTATTTATATCCAAAATGCCTTTCTATTGTTTCTAATTGATCCTCAGCCTCTCCTAACTTATGTATAGCCTTTTTTGCTTCCTCTAAAAGATGCCCTGAGGTATGCTCTCCAATACCAGCGGGGGTATCTATGAGAGTTTCTAATGTAAGCAAAGCTTCTTGTTTATCTGCTTCTGCTTGTGTTTTTAAAGCCTTAATTAATCGTGGTTCCATGTTTATAAATATATTATAGTTTATTTACAATGATGGTCTGCGGCTCGCGTGGCAATCTGTTTATTAGGTTTAATATTAACTTTATAACCGTGTGATGAGGCCCATCCTTTAGCAGCAGAAACCAATTTATTACTCATATAATATTCATCTTCATTGTAATCCATATCAATTTCAAAACGAAGACCCGGAAACTCTTTAGATAACACTTCTGCAATTTGCATAGTACGTTCTGTTTCTAACCATAACCGAGACCAATCGTCTTTAATTGGGGGAAATGTTTCTTTACAATAAATATAATGGACTCCACGAAATGGGTAACGGTAAGCGATAGCAGTTACATACACAATTTCTGAACCCCATCTTTGAGAATCGGTCCCGATATGAGTCTCAACGTGGGGTTCACTTTTAATAATGTTCCTAGTATGAATAATAGGGCTAACTTTTTTACCCTGTACTGTTCTAAAATTCATAGCGGTGGGGGAGGGATTCGAACCCCCGTTACTCTACGTAAACTTATTTTCAAGACAAGCGCATTCGACCACTCTGCCACCCCACCTAAATTGCTACCCTTAGCGGGCAGCAATTTCAGATTTGATTTGCTCAAAATCCCGAGCAAGATCGTTATAAAGACTCTCAAAATCACGATCAAGATCTCTATCTACTTCGTTAAATGAGTCATCAACATCATCAATCGCTTCTTCAAGATCGCGAACACGATTGTAA
>Ga0213867_1000446_pt1 | contig 18728 bp, 16 predicted proteins | sample PICome_12_FD_160120 | JGI IMG/M metagenome (GOLD analysis project Ga0213867, IMG submission 160120) | Coastal seawater microbial communities near Pivers Island, North Carolina, United States - PICO540 | ecosystem: Environmental > Aquatic > Marine > Coastal | place: USA: North Carolina... | reverse complement strand
GCTTTGAAAATATTGGAGCAGCAGGATGCTGTGCTGCCGAAATCGACGGTATTGCGTTGCCGGGTGCGCTACTTTAGCGATGGGGCCATTATAGGTAGTCAAGAATTTGTTCGTCGTTTTGTGGATGCGTGGCAGGTCGAGAAGGGGCGGCGCTACCCACCCAAAGTGAACTCTTTGCGTGGCGCTGATTGGCAGGGTTTAGCCTGTATTCAAGGTCTCAGGAAGGCGGTTTTTAGCTGATTTTCTTAGCGCTGTCTTGGCGAATGAAATGAATAAGCCACCAGAGAAAATTGTAGCGAGTGCTCCGGAGGGAACCGTTTGGTTTGGTGGTCCTGTTGATCGTTCCACAATGTCGCTCCGAATTTTTGGAGGATCAGTCGATCCACTCGAAATAACGAAACTGCTTGGCCATGAGCCAACAAAAGGAAGAAAAAAAGGAGACAGATCTGTTAGAGGATATGTATTCAAAAAGGGATCGTGGACACTGTCCGCGCCTGAATCGATCGGTGCAAATATCGATTGTCAGGTCGAATGGATCCTTAGTCGACTGACAAAGGATCTCGAAATTTGGAAGACAATCACAGAAAAATATGCTGTGGATCTCTTTACAGGTCTGTTCCTGGAGGCGATGAATCGAGGAATTCGTTTATCACCGAATACGATGCAAAAGCTCAGTTCACGTGGGATTGAACTCGGATTTGATATTTACAGTTTTGAACCCGATCATTCAGAAACAGACGGAGCTGGTAGCGCCTAACTGCTTACACAGCTAGTACTAGTAGATCATCTATGCAGGGAACGTCCTTAATGATTTGTTTTGGATCGGGGCCGACGCCGATGTAGCGCAAATTCGGGCGATTGGTCTTATGGGTATCGCCGTAATTGGCCACATCCACGACTGCCTTGACCAACCAAGCAACGTAGCACTGTGCTGCTTGGGGAAGATCTTGAAAACGCCTCACACCAGACAAATTTTCATGCCATCCGGGTAGCTTTTTGTAGACCGGTTTGAGCTGGCGCCGGAATTGATCGTCTCGGGGAACGTGATGAATGATCTCGCCACTCTCACTTTGATATGCCGTACAAACTAAGAGATCGCCTTGCCAGTCGCCCTGGCGCGTAAGCGCGTCCAATTTGTTTAAAACCAAATCTTGATAGCCCCCGTAGCGAAGCGCATCGCCTTTCTCGACCGCATCGTACCATCCAACCATGCGTTGACGACCCGTGGTGGCTCCGAATTCTAGTTTGCGCAAATGCCTGCTAAGCGGATGATCGAGCTCGATTTCGGTTAGAAATACATGGGTGCCCACCTTGGTGTCATAGGCTTTGCAGCAGCCAATGTTGTGAATGGCTTGCGCTGGGATTCCGGCTGACTGAAAAAATTCAGGGGTAAAGGTGTGGGAGGCAGTGACGTTGGGTGGGAATCCATGCCGTTTGTCCAGCCAGAAGGCTTGTCCAAACTCGCCAATGATGTAGCGACCGGCGTCTTTTTCGCGTAAGATGAGCTCCCGCACATCAGTTATTTGGGCGACTAGCTTTTGCCCAGCAGCCCAGTAGCAATCAATGAGTGCGTCACAATCGATGCTGAATGCTTGCTCGGTGGAGGCTAAAAATTGTGTGAAATTAAATTCCGTTTCGCTGGCCACTTTTCCTGCAATCAGGGATTGGTGCGCCCGTAGCTCCGCTTGACTTAAAGTCTCAAAGAATGCGAACCAACGTTCAGGTTGAACTTGGCAGACGTGCTCTATGATTTTAAGTGTGCGCTGGATGCGCTGGCGCATTTTTTTGGCAAACGGGTCCTTATCACCCCGAAAGTCAGCGTAGTAAATTTGAAACTGGCCGACCTCATCCAGGTAGGCGGGTGTAATGCCGCGACCGGTGGAGCCTCGCGGATCTTCAGCCAGCACCTGTACGCGATAGTCTTCCCAAGCTAGGTCCAGCAAGCGATGCGATAGATCCGAGACTAGGCAGCGTTCATCAATTGCCAGTCTTTGCAAGGCCTTGTGGCCGTGCAACTCGGCGTACTGACATTCCCAAATAAACTTTCGAGGATCCGCCACCACTCCGGCGCCAATAGGTAGGTAGGGGACCTCTGGATCTGCCACGCCGCCCGGTAGTAAGTTTAGCTTGAGTCCAGCTACAGTATGCCCAGAGTTCGAGCCTCCGTTAACCTTCATCACGGCTGCTACGGCATCTTTTTGCTGGGTTAATTCCCGCAATTCGTGGATGATTTCTAAGATAACCCGACCTTTGCCCTCATCTCCAGTGGAGATTCCGGTGTCGGTAATTAATTGAGACGTAAAGGGTGTGAGCATGATTCGATTATTTGTTGGGCGTCGTTTCTTCGCTGGTTTTAACGGTGATGACGTCGTGTGGCGCCGATTCGCGTTGGCTGGCTGCGCTGACTTGGATGTAGCGTGCCTTGGATCGTAGCGCGGCTAATTCGGCGGCCCCGAGGTAGCCCATGCCCGACTGGATGCCGCCCACGAGCTCTCTCAAGACAGCATGCAAGGGGCCAGAAGCCTCTTTGAGTGCTTCGATGCCTTCCGCGGCTGCCTTGGTCGCCACATCTTTACGATCGTGGCCATAGCGCGCTGCAGAGCCATCACTCATGGCAGCAGCGCTCCCCATGCCGCGATATTGTTTGTACTGCTTGCCATTGATTTCCAGCATTTGACCGGGCGCCTCATTGCAGCCTGCCAGCAGACTGCCGCACATAACGCCGTTGGCCAGCGTCAGTGCTTTGACCATATCGCCTGACTTGGTAATTCCGCCGTCGGCCAAGATGCTGACGCCTAATTTTTTGGCGGCCATTGAAGCGCTGTAGAGGGCCGTCATTTGGGGAATCCCAACACCGGCGACGATGCGCGTGGTACAAATGGAGCCAGGTCCTTGGCCGATTTTGATACAGTTGGCGCCCGCCTGGGCGAGAAATTCGACCCCTTCTGCGCTGGTGACATTCCCCGCAATCAGTGTGATGTCGGGGAAGGCTGCACGCAGCATTTGTATGGTATCGCCCACGCCTTTGGAAAAACCGTGTGCAGTGGAAACGGCAATCGCATCGACCCCTTCGGCGATCAGTGCAGCGACATGGGCCTCGATGCGGGCTGTATCCAAACTGCCATCGGCCTTACGATGTGTTGAAATAGCCGCACCGCACATGAGGCGGAATTGGGCATCTCTGGCCGGGCGCACACTTTTTTGCGATTCTGCGCTGATACGCTCGATATCACTCAGGGTAAAGAGTCCGCTCAGGCGATCCTGCGCATCGACAACCAAGAGTTTGTGAATGCCCAAGTGGTCGGTGAAAAATTGGTCTGCGGTCGCAATTGGATTGGCTGCGATGGTATCTTTTTGGACGGTATAGACCTGGTCGCGCGGTGTCATCGCCTCGGAAACAAAGCGATCGGCATAGCGTGCTTTCACTACGCGACCCGGCAACAACCCGAGCAAGCGATTGGCTTCGTCAACTACCGGAAAAGTGCTGAAGCGATAGCCCTTAGCCGCCATTGAATCCAAGACGGCACTGATCTTTTGGTCGGGAGCGACCTTGATTGGATCTTGGATGAAGCCATTAATATGATTTTTCACACGTGCGACTTCTTTGAGCTGGCGTTCGTCGCTCATGTTATAGTGAATCAAGCCTAGCCCGCCATTGAGGGCCATTTGAATCGCCATTTTCGATTCCGTGACCGTGTCCATATCCGAAGAAATGATGGGGATCTGCAGGCAGAGGTTAGGCGCTAACTGAGTCGCGAGGTTGGTCTGCTTGGGCAGCACTTCCGAGTAAAGTGTTGCCAAGGAAATGTCATCATAAGTCAGACCCAGCCCTTTGTTGGCAGAGAAGAATGCATCAGCATCCTGATAAGAATTGTATCGATTAGAAATCGCGTCGGCTTGCATACCCTGACTTGAGCAAAAGATTGCTTTTTCTCAAGGAGAAATAAAATTAGTTTCATGATTGAGGGACTTTCATTCACGCCCTATCGGCGAACCTTTTGCCAGACCTTGCGTACAGCGCGGGGGATTTGGGCTTTTCGAGAAGGCTTCTTAGTGCAGTATTCCGCCGGTGGGCAGCGCCATCTGGGGGAAGTGGCGCCTCTGCCCGCCTTTGGGTCCGAATCACTGCAACAAGCGGCGGAATTTTTGACCGAAGCGTCCACAAATGGCGTGGATCCTTGGCGGCTACAGTCATTGCCGGCGTGTGCCTTTGCTTTAAGTGCCGTGAAACCGCAGTACGCTGCCGAAACGCACTATCCGGTGGCGGGACTGTTACCGGCGGGTGCTGCGGCATTGCCTATTTTGAGTCGTAAAATAAAGGAGGGCTTCATCCGGTTTAAGTGGAAAATCGGAGTGGAAGCCGTATCGTATGAAATCGAGCACTTACTGCGGATGTTGGCCGCTACACCCGACACGGTACGCTTGCGGCTGGATGCCAATGCGGCTTTGTCTTGCGCGGAATTGGAGACTTGGTTGCAGGCCTTGAGCGCGCATCGGCATCGCATCGAATTTATGGAGCAGCCTTTGGCCATTGGCATGGAGGAATCGATGGCCGATGCGATGCAGCAATTTGGCATTGCGATCGCTTTGGACGAATCCTTGACCTATGCCAACTACCGCGAACGCATTCATACTTGGTTGGGACCGCTCGTCATCAAGCCCGTCCTGATGGGTGCTGTCAGTGAGCAAGCACGAGAACTCGCGCCGGTCGCCTCCCGGGTGGTGCTTTCCTCTGCCTTTGAAAGCCGCGTTGCGATTGGTAAGATTCTCGCGTTGGCGCAATCTCTGCCACAGTTGACATATGCGCTTGGCTTTGATACCGCAACAGCTTTTGAGGACTCACTGGCATTTAAACTTGATCGAGCGAGTTTAGTCAATCAGCCACTATCCGAAGCGGAGGCGCGGGTAATATGGGATGATTTGCGAGTTTAATATTAGAGGGATGTATCGTGGCAGGAACTCTGCAGGAAGTATTAAATACAAACGCGGATAACATCTTCAATGTCGACTAAGCCATTCTTGGCTTTTTCGATACCATCATCTCGGAGTTGCTGGTAATTTTTATCTTGCATGACCTGCGCCATGGCATCCTCGTCGACCCAGGGGCGAATCAGTGCGGCTATCTCTGAGTCGATAGGCAGCATTTCAAATAGTGCAATACGCCCCTTATAACCTCGGTTTGAGCAGTATTTGCAGCCATCCGACTTGTAGGCATCTTGTCCTTGTAGTGATGGGTCTTTTAGCATTTGTGCTTGTCGACGCGTAATGGGTGTTACCTGTGCGCATTGATTGCACAGGCGTCTAACCAAGCGTTGCGATATGGAAAGACGAAGCGTTGCAGCGATTAAGTAGGGTTCAATACCCATGTTAAGTAGACGGGCGATTGCACTCGATGCAGAATTTGTGTGAAGTGTACTGAGCACCAAGTGTCCAGTCATGGAAGCTTTTACCGCGATTTCTGCAGTTTCACGATCCCGTATTTCGCCAATCATAATAACATCCGGATCGTGGCGAAGGGTACTGCGTAAGGCTTTGGCAAAAGTCACTTTTTCCGCATCTACTTGCACTTGATTAATGCCCGATAAGTCATACTCAACGGGGTCTTCGATGGTCACGATTGATTTTTGGTTCGTTTCAGCGATTTCTTGTAATGCAGCATAGAAGCTCGTGCTTTTTCCACTGCCAGTTGGACCTGTAATCAAGACGAGGCCGTGTGGTTGTCTCATTGCTGATCGGAAGGTTTTATAATGATTGGCACACATACCCAAAGATTGAATATTTAAGTTTTCTGAGCCTAGACCGAGTAAGCGAATCGTCATTTTTTCACCATGATTAGTCGCAATGGTTGCGACCCGCATATCGCAATGTTTCCCCCTTCCATCGAAGAAATAATGAATATTTCCATCCTGAGGTTCTCTTCTCTCAGAAATATTCATATTGGAAATTATTTTCAGATGGCTGATCAAAGCGTTGTGCTTATCGGTCGTCAGCAATTCGAATAATTCAAGCTCACCAGCTACACGAAATTTAATATTTGTTCCAGATTTGCTTGGATCAATATGAATGTCGGAAGCGCGCTTGATTAAAGCGGCATTTAAAATACGTTTGCCAAGTTGGATGACTTCTTCACTGATATTGTCAGTTTTAGCGGGCAATTCCAAAGCGTTGGATTGACGCTTGTTTTGCCCATAGGTTTGTTCGATGGCGTTTTTGAGTGCTGAGGGCTCCGCTCGTTCTAATTTGACTGGATACTTTAAGGTGCGTTCCAGGTTACGAGCTAAAAGTGCATTTCGGTCATTTAGGCAGGCAACTAATACCCTACCATCGACCTCCGTAAAAGGTAAGACTTGTTTATTATGGGCAAGCGAGGCTGGAATTCTTAAGGCCCAAACAGGATCAATGATTGCCTCTTTTAGATCGATCGAAGGTGATAATCTCATAAATGTAATGGGTTGCGGATTTAAGGGGCGGATCGCAGACTTCGTGCAGCCTCATCTATGCGATTATCGTCCCAATTGATTAAGACTGACAATGGGTTTTCCTCAACCAACTTTAGGTCGTTAAAAACGCGTAAAAAACGACGCATTGTTAACAGGTGGCGTAGGACGAAGTAAACCAGACTGCAGGCGAAGACTGCTAAAAAACTTATTTTGCATAAAGGACTGATCGCAAGTAGAGGTTCTAGAATGCAGATGATGCAAGAGACCAGTGCAGCAAACAAAAAAAATTGGCTTTCAGCGGGTCGTCTAAAAACACCACCCCAAAAAGAACGAAAGCAATTAGAACTTGTTTGGTAGGCGATTATTTCTTCATATTTGATGGAGTGTAGATTTCTCCGATGGTGATGCACAAGTTCGTGGGCAAGAATCTCTAAGACATTATAAGATAGCCATTTCGAGCGTCGCTTGAAGATGCGGTTTAAAACGATTGTCGGCTCATCAGGATCATAGATGTAGCATGCTCCAGCACAATATCCTAAGTCGTGACTGTCCCATATAACCTTAGGCGAATCGATCCTTACATGGAATCGCTCAAAAGCAGTCGCAATACCATCGCGGACAAGTTGCTTATCGACACAATCATTCGCCATCATCTTTGTTCTGCAGGATGGTTTATATCAATGTCTCTAATTGCGCTTGAGAGCATCCTCTATTGGTGAATTATCGAGCAAATAAGAACTCGGAAGTTCGGCGCCATTTTCTAGTAAATCATCTAAGTATTTTTGTAATTTTTTGTTTTTCTCATCCACTGCCTGACCGCCCTGATGGATGTGATTTTTACTGGATAGTTGCTCCAAAACTGCTTTCGCTTCCGCGTCGACAACGCTCACCTCATTGATCGGCACCTCGTTGATGTAGTCCTGCAACATGCTATTTTGTTGGTCAATAACTTGGTCACCTCTATTTACATAATGATGGCTGGAAAGCCGTTCAATGAGCGATTTTGTGGCATGATCTGCTGCCACAGCACCATCTATAATGTACGGGCGAATCAACAGAATGAGTTCCGTCTTTTTGATCCTTTTTTCGTTTCTTGAGAAGGCTTTCCCCAGCAAGGGTAGGTCACTTAGGAAGGGGACCTTGTCCGCAACATCCATACGCTCAGATTGGATGAGACCACCGACTGCGATGGTATAGCGATCCTTTGCAACAACGGTGGCATCCATTTTGGCTGTATCCACGGCATCGACTTTCACAGTTGTACCATCGACGAGTAAGGTATTACCTTGTAATACAAGTGTGCTGTTTTCCTGTTCGACGTAAAGCGTGACTGTACGGTCCTTATTGATACGTGGAATGATGGTTAAGGTCGTTCCGATTGTTCGCACCTGCGTGTCATAAGAAATCGTCGTATTAGATACATTTTGGCCATCACCTAATGCTGAATCCGTATTGACGGAAGCTCCTGTAGTAATGATGCGCTCTTTACCAACTTCAATCTTAGCCTCACGGTTGTTTGCGGCGACCAAAATAGGCGTAGCGATAACGTCCGCTTGATTTTCATTCGCCTTCATCTGCAATCGAGCCATCAAGTTCTCATTAATGTAACTGAATGCAAGCGTGTTGCCCGCCTCTGCTACACCTTGCCCAATGCTTAGGTTATCTTGAAATCCAAGCACGCTGACGGGTTGGCCCTGTGGATCTTGACGGTTATTCTCCGTATTGCCATCGTAGAAAGTATAATCAAAACCGATGCGCTCATCATTTCCAATATCAAGCGATAATATTTTCATTTCGAGAATCACTTGTGGCATGGGCTCATCCATTTTCTGGATTAAGCGTTCGATCTCCTCTATCGCATTGAGATCGGCACTTTTTAAGATCAGCATATTGTGTTCGCGATTGGTTGTAACATAGATCGGCGGACCCGCATTTCCACCGAAGAATCGATCAATAATATCTCTTTTTTCAAGCTGCTTAGAATCCTCAAGAGCAAATGCGTTACTACTAGAGAATCTTGATTGAAGTGACGTTTGATTTTGGGTATGTGAGAATCCGTTACCACCGTGATTTGAGCTGCCATTAAAGTCAGAGCTTTCACTATTAGAAAAAATTTGTTGATTGTTTTCTGAGCTGTTGCTTTGGGAGCTTGACGCACTAAAATCCGTTATGTCATCATTTTGTGTCAAGACTACTTGGCTTGAGTAGAGCGATTCAATTGTCTGCGCTATCAAATCTAAGTTCGCGGGCTCAACTTTAAATAGCTTCGTTTGCTCGCGACCATCAACAGTCGTATTTTCTCGATACTCGTCCAAGGTCATCACGGTATAGTAATGGTTTTTTACATCGTATCTATAGACGAGGCCAGACGTTTTACACATAAGTTTGAGTGCATCCAAGGCATCAACATCACGAATTAATAGGTTTACATTTTTATCAAAAGTTTTGACCGTACAGACGACTTTGAGGTTTGTGCTCATCGAGAGCGCATTCACTGCGACTGGAATTGTGCAATCTTTAAGATTTAAGAAATTAATTTTCAGCGTGTTGCTATTTGCAAATATACTATTGGATACAAGCAGATATATGCTGAGGCTGTACAATAATGTCTTCATGTTATCTTATGATGATTTCTTGACTATCGATGTTCACGACCATGTGGACTGGTGTGATCCCTACGACATCGACCAATTTTATGCCCTTATCAGGGTCTTGTAATGTGATTCTATCGTTTTCCGACACAGAGATAATCTCTTCACTCGGTAGTTTAATAAAAGCTAAGCGCTGCCTAGACTCATTCTCAACGAGGGCGAGTACTTTGAATTCGATGAGTTGTGCCAGAAAATTTTTGAAATCTTGATTCGATTCTTGAGCAGTATTCGGCACAAGGTTCCGCCGCTTTGCGGCATCAAAAGGATCTCTGAATGAATCGCCTTGCGCAGGATCATTAGCGTCAACTGTTGAGTTTTGCCTCACTTGTTGCCCGCTAATCTGAGGACATACGAGCAACTGAAAACCAAGCAGTAAGCATACAAGCGTAAATGATTTATTGAAATTAATTTTATGCATAATTGTTATAGGTTCGGGACTGCCGCGTTAAAAATTGAATAATAAATAATGCCTACCAGTAATGCCACGGTAAAAAGGATGCATGGCGAGATGAAGGTTGTCATAGTATTGATTCGAGCCTCTAATTCTTCGGAATAGAATATTTCTAATTCTTTGAATGATTTATCTAATTTACCCGAATTTTCACCTGCAGATATGATGCCATAAAAAGTGGCTGGAAAGTATTTATTTTGTAGGGCGTCGCGTAGTGGCATCCCGCCAAGGAGACGAGTATGCGTTAATAAATATATTTTCTTGAAGACCAAGAGCTGATTGATTTTGGAAACCATATTAATTGAATCCAAAATATTGATTCCACTACTTAGCATAACGGACATGGTACCCGACAATTTAACCATTGAAGATACCAGTATCAGCCGACCCAAAATAGGTACGCGAAGAATCCAACTTTCTATGAATAGTCGCCCTAAACTTGTACGCAAGATGAGTATAAATCCAAAAATAAACGCAAGCAATGAGAGTGCAATAAGATGCCAATTATCTCTCCCAAAATGAGAGACGATCACTAGGCCTTGAGTTAACTTGGGCAATGGTCTCCCTGATTGTGAAATGACGTTTTCGTACACTGATGGGACTAAAACAAAAACCAGAAAACAATTTACAATGATGCTTACTGTCAGGACGATCAAGGGGTAGGAGAATGTGGCTACTAACTGACTTTTTAACTTATTTCTAAACTGAAGCATCTTAATGACTTGATCGAGCGCATGTCCTATTTCACCTGTCAGTTCAGCTGTTTGGATTATTTTGACCATTGACTCCGAAAGTAAGTCCTTTTGTTTATGTATGGCCTCTGAAAAGGGCATACCCTCTTGTATATCATCTCGAATATTTTTCAGCTTTGCTTTGAGACTGGGTTTGCCGCATTCCTCTTCAATTTGAGCGATTGAATTGTACAGTGTGAGTCCGGCACCAACCATCAGTTTTAGTTGTTTGAGCAAAGAAATGATGTCTTTTGTGTATACTGGGACCCAAGATGGGCTGATTTTAACTTTTGATCTTCTTTTAGGACGATCAATTTGACGGATGCTGACAATGCGCCATTCTTTAGCACGTAAAATTGTGACAGCATCAGCAGTATCACTAGCATCAATTTTACCACGAATATTTTGGTAACGGCTATCGAGAACTGTATATTCAAATATCGGCATTGTCGCAGAACTTAGATTTTTTGTTTTCTTAGAGAACGTTTCGTGGCCAGAGATTCTAGTTTTTGCAGGAAGAACTTTTTATTCCGAGCCGCTGATAAGGCCGTATCTTCACAGACCAGATGGTTGTGCACATAGTTTGCGAGCACCAAGTCGATACACTGCATACCTTGGCTACTATCCACCTCTAAAACGTTATAAATTTGATTGAACTGCCGATTCATTATCAAATTGCGCACGGCAGGTGTGTTGCGGAGAATCTCAACGGCTGGTAGCCGACCGCTGTCACCCAATTTTGGTAGCAATAGTTGGGAGACAACGCCTTGTAGGACTGCAGCAAGCTGCGAGACAACAGACTCCTTTTCCTCGGGCGGGTACATGGATAGTATTCTATCGAGGGCTCCGATTGCATCGCCGCAATGCAGGGTCGAAAATACCAGATGGCCTGTTTCAGCGGCCGTTATCGCTGCCTTAATGGTTTCTAGATCCCGCATTTCTCCAACAAGAATCACATCCGGATCCTTGCGTAATGTCTCTCGCAGCGATACTGAGAAATCGGTAAAGTCGGTGCCGAGCTCACATTGGTGCACTAAGGCCTTTTTATTTTGATGCACATACTCGATTGGATCTTCGATTGTGATTATGTGACACGCGCGATGAGTATTAATATGATCGATTAGGGCAGCTAGTGAAGTACTTTTACCACTGCCGGTAGCGCCTGTAAACAGGACTAAGCCATGTCTAAGTTGAGCTAAGTCGAGCATGCTATCTGGCAAATTTAAAATTTCCAGATTTTTAAGAGCATCGTTGAATCTTCGTATTGCAAAAGCAATACTGGCCCGTTCGCTATAGATGTTAATACGAAAACGATAAGACTCGAATGAACATGCGACATCTAGGTTCAGATGCTTTTTCATCTGCGTGTGCATCTCTGGGGTCGCGATTTCTCCAAACAATTCATTCAGTTCTAGTGGAGACCATACATGGGTATCCAGTGCACTCAGTTGTCCGTTGATCCGGCCATATATGCGGCAGCCTGCGGATATATGCAGATCACTGCATTGATGGCGCTCAGCCAGGCGAAGTATAGATTTGAAAGAGTCGGTTAAGTACATGGCTTAAATTAATAAATGCATTTGCACACTAATTTGATCAGAATGCTGTATTTTATTTATACTCAGTGACTCTACGAGTACCGTGAAATCCAAATTAGGTAAGGCTTCTAAAAAATCGATTAAGCCTCTAAATGAACCTTGTAATACTAGTTGTCTAGCTTGGCATGTTTTGAGCAAGGTCGACTTGTAGGCGGTTTCAACGGGGGCTGAAGATAATTGCGTTATCGTTAACGCGTTCTGGCTGGCGCAAGATAACAGCTGCGCCATAAGTGCATCGACGAGATGATGTTGATCCAGATCGACCATTCTAATGCCGTTACCGTTCCGGCCATCAGAAAGTGAATTGAGTCTTACTTTCAGTTGATTGTTGTATGTGCGCAATGTTTTGGTTGAAGGCTTATCGCTTTTAGGCAGCTCTTTATTTTGCGCATAATTGAAGGCTTGCCGCGAATCCCTAAGCTCATTTTCTAAGTTCTCGATTGTACGAAGCCGTTCATTTTTACCGATGTTCAGTGTTAGAAAAACAGTTCCAGATAGGACACTCACTGCAAGCAGTGCCTGCAGAATCCAATTACGTTTATTGACTGCCATGTTTAAACTCCTTAGGTTTGATGGTGAACCCATGTATGCCTGCTTTGGAATCTGCGAACAACACTGTTTCTTGGGGGATCAATTTCCACTGCAACATGCTTTCTTTAAATTGCGCTGAAAAGGAGTAAACATCCGCTTCAGCAACAGAGTAGCCCGAAAACGACACCTTGCCAACACTATCAATGTTAAGATAAACGATGTCGATCGCATCGCTCATTGATTGGCTAGTTGCTTGCAAAGTGGAAACATAATAACTGGCTAAAAATCGAGGATCCACTCTGGCTTCTTTCCGTGCTAACAACTCTTCTATTTTGAGCTGCTCAGTTAGTAAACTTTCAATCTCAAGTGGATCATCTGGGCGCACTTCAACACGTTTGAAGGAAGCCTTTTTGGCGTTTATAATCTCGATTTCGTTGGATATTTTTATAAACTGTTGATGGTTATTCCAAAAAAAGCCGAACACAAAGCAGGCTGCCGTGACAATACTGAGGCTCCAGTATAAGCTGGGGTTCTTATAAAAAGGTACCGGGGGAGCCGCAGTTTTTAATTGCGGGACAGGATATATATTACTCTCACAGATAATACGACCCAGTGCAATTTGCGCTAGAGATGATTCCTGCGCGATTTCAATGGCTCTAAGATACAATTCAGGCTCAGCTTCATTGACTAGGCTATCGATCTCATCAAAGTTGATTTGACTGTTTCCCAGATGAATATGTTCGGTTCTATGGAAGACGATATCGTGAATCAATTCCTTCGGGATCTCCTTGGGCTTGAGTTGGTAGATGCCTGTATCAACAATACGGCTTCCTTTTATATAGGTGGCCTGCAAATGTAGCATATTGCAGTCCAGTATGACAGTGCTTTTGCCTGAGACCACCTTCGCATCAATGGCAGCCAAGGTGAGTCCGTTAATGCCATAGGTTGCTTGTAATGAAATACCTCGTTTGTCAAAAAAATGGATCCATTCATCCGCATAATCCATTGGCATGGCTGCGACCAATGACTGGTCATTGGGGTATAGCTTATGACTTGGCACCCATGCCGTTAGATATTCGCTGGAGCAATCAGGGTATTCGCCTACAAAAATTTCGAGTTGGCTAATTTCATCTGGCGTGAGGAAATTTAAACTTCGTGCTGCGGCTAGGGGACTGATCCCTGCTTCTTTGGCTTTCGTAAAGATTTTATCCTTTTGGGCTGCGTCTAAATATGAGGAATAGAAAAGTAGGTTTTCGATCTTGGGAGCGGATCCAAAGCCATCTAACTGACTTTCTAACTCCCATCGCAGCAATTCCCTGACTTCATTGTCATTCAAACTATCGGGGATTTGCAGATTAATCCAGCCACATGATACCTCACTCGAGAGCATGACGGCATACTTTGGTAATTTTTTGACGTAGCGGGCTAAGCGATCGATGGCTTCAGTAACTGCATCCAGTGCGCCCACACTCTTTGTCGTCTCACTGACTAAAGTTTTCAGTTGTCCATCTTTGCAGCATGCAATGGTACAAGTCACTTGTCCTGGCAATAATTCTACAATAAGAAAGCTCTTATTTAAAAGTTTATTGATGTGCATGGGAAGTTTATCTTGTTACTGTTGAATGTTTTAAGTGATTGCTATTGTTGGCTTACATCGATTGTTAGAGTCAACGAATGTTCCATTTGGGGGTCGAGGTGGAAGACTTTTGGGTCCACATAACCATTAAAGTTACTCAGGTTGACATTTTTTAAATTTGTATTATTGCCAATAATCGAGGACGGATAGTCGCCTCTGAAGTAAACGACTAATTGAATTTTTCGAATAAAAGCGTGGGGCAAGTTGTCGATCTCTTGAAGTGTGATGCTAAATGAATCGCCGGGCTCAACTGCCTTTGGCCTGTATTTACCACTATTGTCATCATAATCATATACGATGATCGATTCATGAAATGACGTGTTACCAGGCCCATTACCGCCGCCGCCAATATCCTGATCCGTATCGATTCCAGGGTAGAGGATGCCCACGAGCACATGGCCGTAGTGGTCGTTTTCATCGCCGATGATGGATACAGTAATGGTGGTGCGTCCGGGGCTGTAGATCGCTGTAGGAATGGCCATATTTGCTGCATTAGGATAGTCAGCCTCATACAGTGCGTCTGGGCTTTCGGAATCAAAGCCTGCGGCGCGATCCTTGCCGAATGATTGAAGATCCATGCGCTTAACAGTCTCATCGTAGGCATATACAAACTCGCGACCCCAGCTATCTTTTAGGTTATTATTGAGATTTGTTAGGTAAGGACCATTCCAACCATGGTAAATGGAGGAACCACTATTGGGAGTGCCAGACACGTCGATTTCAATAGCAGAGACAGGATCCCCTGTTTGTTGAATCAATTCATCCAGGCTGTTAGGTGCACGTCCCATATCGTGAATAAATCCGTTGCGTACAGGCTGGCCATTGGTATTTAACCAGGGAGTTCCGGTGATGGCGTTGCGGATTGCTTGGTGACGAACGAGTGTCTCGTCGTAACGAATTTGATCGCTATTATTATCAACGACAAGCAACATAGACGAGCCCACGATGCCGATCAAAAAGACCACAAGCAGCATTTCCAGTAGCGTAAAGCCGGAACGTTTATGGTGAAAATGCTGCATTTTTAGTTTGGGAGTTGCATAATGACATCCAATTCAAAATTCAATGCTAGCTCATTTGTTGAGCCCGCTTTTAAAATTGAATCTAGTTTGCCATTGGGGCCATTGCATATTAAGTAATAGCTGTTATTTTGATAGAGTATGCAATAGGGGGCACCTCGGTTCAAATGGGCAGTATCCGTGTTATGAGCCCAGAACCAATCTTGGCTTAATAGACTCTCGGAGTAGGCGCGCTCAAAGATGTCTGGCACTGCATGCAGGTAAGTGCGCGCGTCATTATTGGACTCGTGATAAAAGATGCTTGGTGGCGTCAGATACGGGCCGTTCCAACCATATTTGATTTGGGCATCGTAAGTGTAAAAATTCTCACCATCGTTCTGGCTTAAGACAGGCTTTATGAATAACTGCCAAAAATTAGCCCTTAAGGGCAAAGAAATCGTGTTCTGGGTGTGGATGTTGCCCAAGCTCCAAGATGAAGGGTCGGTATGCGTCCCATCACTAAAATCTTCTATATTGGGAAACATGCTGGGCCAATCCATATTGTCGGTATTCCCGAGCGGCCCATATCCCGGGTAGTAACCCATGTCGCGCTTAAAGGCAACTAATGCATCGCGCAAGTGGAGCATTTTACTATTGTTAACAGTTGCTAATGAAGAATCTTTATCACTGAGGATTTTGGTGACGCCTAAGCTGCTAAGCACCCCTAAAATAATGACTACCAACAATAACTCGATTAGAGTAAAAGAAACTGAATGGGTAGATCTATTACTGGGTGACCGTCGCATAAGTATGGCGTGAATACGAATAGAGTACAAGGAGAGCCACAGACCAAGCGAGTGTTGAAGTCGGAAATCCGCAGCCACAAATGCAAATAAAATGAGTAGCAAGTGGGGCGATGGGCTGCCTGTAGGCAACAAGCAGCCCATCGCGCTCAAATCGTTAGTAGCGCGTGCCCAAAATGTCGGTAATTCCAATAAACTTGGCTGGACTTGAAGTGACATCTATAAGCATCATGTAGTTGTTATAAAGCCCTTTAGGTAAATCTGGGCGTGTCGGTACTTTACTCACATCAATATCTACATCAAACTCATTGATACTGATATCATCTGAAAATGTGGTGGCAGGGCCAATGCCGAGAGCGATGACGCTGTTTTGGAGTGGAAGATTGAATTTTGCCTTCATCAAGTCTGTTGCATGTAAACAGACTTTTAATCTGTCATTTACGGCCCCCACATTGTTATTTTTGTCTATATTTGCAGCAAATCCATATTGAACGGAATCAGTATTGATAATTGACGGAGATAAATGAATCTTACTGGGATCATAGCTATTCCAGAGTGCGTCGTTAAACGATACGCTATTGTTAATGGCATCTTTAAGATCACTTGGTTGATCATCCATTACTTTATGATCTAGTAGCAGTACATGAGACACACCCATTTCAACTAAAAGCATGCTTTGTGGAACATTCAAATTATTGAAATAGAAAAAATCAGTATTATTGTCAATACTACTACCATCTCCAGCGACGACATCACCATAGAATGCATCCCGCCTTAATATCCCATTGCTAGTAATGATATTATTGTATTGATTGACAGCTCCTGCTCCGCCAACTAGTTTAAACCCACGAATGTCATTGGTCGCTTGAATAGAACTGTCAAACCTGGCGTGGGCCAAGGTTTCTGCAAAGTTAGGAAGTCGACCTGTCAGTGTAAGTTGTGCATTGATCATGTTGGCTACTGTGCTTGCGTTGTGATCGACTACGGCTTCTTGTGATTGCTCTACTAAATTACTGTAGACAACGTTGGCACCCGTAGCAATGAAGCCTATGATGAGTGCAACTATGACTATTTCAATCAATGTAAAACTTTGTGTTCTAAATTTATTTTTTATATACATAATGTTAAAGTGATGGAAGTTTTATGTTATTTTTTTGGGTATACAGGCTACTGTGATTCTATACTTAAGCGACATCACATGCCATTCATGATGTTCCCCTCAGGGTCCATTATGCCGACAAACTTTGCAGGGGATTGTTTGACGTCCACTAACATGAAGTAGTTTTTGTACTCTTTGTCTCCCAGCCCTGCTTTATAAGGCTGGCTACTTAAAGGGGTATAGTAGTCGGTAGTGACAGTGCCAGAGGCATCAAGGATTGTTGATGTACCCTTTGAGAGAGTTGAGTTTATACCAATGCCTAAAACCAAAACCCTATGCGTTGCATCCTGTATATTATATCCAAGTTCACGTGCCTTTGCGTCTTTGAGGTATATAGCTGGAAGCTTATCCCCGGATGATGCCGTATTCAGATCTACAGTAAAACCACATTGTAGATCGGACATCCCGTCTTGGGGAGCAGAATGTAGGAATTCTGTGTTGAAGGCGCTGTCCCATAGCTCATTTTTAATCGTAGGGTATGTCTTAGCATCGGTAAGGGGACTCGCTGTGACATTGTGGATTGCTAGCGGATTATTAGAAACGTTATTTGGATCGTAAAATGCATTCTGATCGAGATAGATTAAGTGGTGAATGCCCGCCGCTGTCAGCCCCTCTAATTTATCAAACGATAATGGTCCTGCTGTCACTGATTCTATCAATTTATCGCTCCTAACTTCACTTCGGTATGGGGGGGTCGCGTTAACCCCAATAATACTTTGATTCAAAAATCTACGGTCAGAGTCAACATCCGACACTGGCACAACTTGATAAGAATTGTAATATTTGGTTTCACTCGGACCAGTAGTAAAACTGGCTGGCGTCAACGTCTCCAGCATGCTAGGCAACTGGCCATTGTTGTTGAGAGCATAGTTGTTAATAGCTGATGTAAGCGTTGCCGCATTGTGTTTGTTAGTGCGGATGGCGGCCTGGTCTGCAAAACGCTTATAGGCTGCGTTGGCGCCAGTTGCAACAATCCCTATGATGAGGGCCACAACGACTATTTCTATGAGTGTGAAGTGTTGGCTTCGTACTGTGCGTATTTTGTTCATGTGTATGTATGGGTTTTGGTTGGAGACTTGCATTAGGCGAGTCGATCAAAGTAGCGATTGGGATTTTAAATCAAAAAATCAAAAACAGAGTCTCTTGTCAATGCATACCGTTAAAAAAATGTAAAAATATTATGTTGGGGAGGGAGAAGATTTTACAAAGTATTATAAAAATGTAAAATTATTATCTTGGGGAGGGGCGGGATTTTACAAAGTATTAGACCGTTGTTTTTTTTCGCCTATTTAAAGATGTATATTTAATATAATCTTTTGTTTGTTATGTTTTTGTTTGCTTTTTTTGTAATAACAACTTGAAAAAGGTTTGTCTTTTTGTTAGGTTTTGAATACGATTTTGTATGCAAAGACAACCCTTAGGCGAAGCAGCAGATCGCCAAAAAATACAATCTCTGTTGAAGGGGCGCAATCCAGGCTGGATGCAGACTCGTTTATGTGCCCTAAAGATGGGCTTGAGTGCTTCCAACACGAAAGCATTTATAGCGGAAAGCCTGGGCGTCAGCGAACGCACAGTCGCGCGTTGGTTTACCGTGTATCGTCAACAGGGTCTAGATGCCGTACTCAAACGCGGCTACGGTATCGGGCGGCCCAGTGGTCTGAATTCGGAAATCGAAGCCTATTTGCTAAAAGGGCTAGAAAATGCCCGCTGGAATACCGCTGAACAAGCGCGTG
>Ga0213867_1000444_pt1 | contig 18840 bp, 26 predicted proteins | sample PICome_12_FD_160120 | JGI IMG/M metagenome (GOLD analysis project Ga0213867, IMG submission 160120) | Coastal seawater microbial communities near Pivers Island, North Carolina, United States - PICO540 | ecosystem: Environmental > Aquatic > Marine > Coastal | place: USA: North Carolina... | reverse complement strand
CTTCGCTTGGTCCAGTTATTGGACAAATCAGTGCTAAGGAATTACAAGACAAAGGCGTATTATCACAATGTCACGTAAACATATGTCAACTTCTAGACACGCAGGCTTTTACAGATTATCAATCAGAATTAAAGTACCTAGTTACAAACCAAGATAGGATCGACTATATAGGCAAATTATTAAACAAAGTAAGACAAGAAGGCAATACACTTATACTTGTAGATAGGATATCTGCAGGCGAAATGCTACAAGAACGAATCCCTGGATCAACATTTGTGAAGGGTGATGTTAAGTTAAAAGATCGGAAGGAAGCATACGATGAAATCAATGAAGGCACTAACCATGTGGTTATCGCAACCTATGGAGTTGCGGCGGTGGGAATTAATATTCCTCGCATTTTTAATCTCGTCCTTATTGAGCCTGGCAAGTCTTTTGTCAGGGTAATACAGAGTATAGGTAGAGGCGTAAGAAAGGCTAAGGACAAAGACTTTGTGCAAATATGGGATATAACATCTAGTTGCAAGTTTGCCAAACGTCATTTAACACAAAGAAAAAAATTCTATAAAGAAGCACAATATCCGTTCACTATAGAAAAAATAGATTGGGATAATTAATGAGAATATTAACACTAGAAAACAAATGCTTCTTACTTAACAATTTGCCAGACGAAATAGATGACGATGTACGATTTTCTATATTAGATAATTCAGATCCAAAAAATCCAGATTTCTTTTTTGTACCTTTGATTTTCGTGGAATCATTTAGTGCCCCTGCAATGGTACTAGAAATAAATGGCAAAGAAATTATGATGCCAGTTGATTGGCACATAGCAGTAGGAGATTCAGAAGCAGGAAACGATTTAGAAGTATTGCCTTTAACATCAATAAACGATAGAGGATTTGAAGCATTCCTTTTTAATCCTTTAACCAGTTTTAAGACAGACTTTGGCGATATAAAAATTACAAACTTTTATAATGACGTAAAATGGTATTTTCCTAAAATGAGAAATGGACAATTATTAAGCATACCAATTACAGAAGGAAGTGATCCATTGTGTGCATTTTTTGTTAAAGATATTAGTAGACAATGTGAACTTATAGATTACTCAAGTTTATTATGACAAAATATGCATCTGAACAATATATTCAACAGCTAAGAGTATTGCACGGCGATATAAGGCGATCTCGTGGCTTTGGAGGCAAATTTAAAAAAGTAAAGCCATTTGAAAAGTTTTTAGAAAAACACAATCCGTCCACTGTCTTAGATTATGGTTGTGGCAAAGGAACAATGTTATACACCTATAGAGAGATGTACCCACATATTGAGTTTGACGGTTATGATATTGCTATTGACGAATTTACAAAAATTAGTAAAGACAGTTACGATGTTGTTTTTTCAAATGATGTTTTAGAACACATCGAACCAGAGTATTTGGCTAATGTTATTACTCATATCAGCCAGCTTTCTTCAAGATTTATTTGGTTACGCATAGATACAAAGCCAGCCAAAAAAATTCTCAAAGACGGAAGAAATGCGCATTTAATTTTAGAAACCCAGCCTTGGTGGGAAAGTAAGTTAATGCATTTGATAGATGCAAGAATTATATATAGTGATTTAACAACTAAGGGTAAGTTAGATATTGTTTTGGAGAAAGGTTTATGACAATGAAAGCAGGAAAAATTTGGGGGCAAACAGAACTTATTCATGCAAATGGTGTATTAGAGTTTCATCGCATTGAATATAAAGCAGGATTTAAATGTTCAGAACATGAACACAGATTTAAATGGAACGGATTCTTTGTTGAATCGGGCAAGATGCTTGTCCGTGTTTGGCAAGAAGATCAAGGACTAGTTGACGAAACTATTCTTGGCCCTGGGGAATTTACACAAGTAAAACCCGGCAAAATTCACCAGTTTGAAGGTTTAGAAGATGGTGTCGCTTTTGAACTTTACTGGGCTGAATTTAATCACGACGATATTGTTCGTCGAACAGCAGGCACCGCAGTAAAAGGAAAGAAATAATATGTTTACAAAACTACTAGACGGTGTAGATAGATCACTAGTAACTAAACTAGTAATCCTACACACACTAGTAATTGCAGTAAGTAATTACTTAGTAACAATTAGATTTGATCTATTTCCAGGCGCAGACTTGCCCTTGTTTGGATCATTTCCATTAGCAGCGGCAGCATTCACATTCCCGATTGTAGTCGTAGCAACTGACCTTACAGTACGTATGGTTGGTAAAGAAGCAGGTAGAGCCGTTGTAGCAATGGCTATTGTTCCTGCTATTATTGCCTCAGTCCTAGTGCTGTTAGCATTAGATGATCCACACGCATACAGAGTTGGTTTTGCAAGTGGTACTGCTTATGCTATTGGTACTATGCTAGATGTATATGTATTCCAAGCAATTCGTGAACGTTCATCTGCATGGTGGGCTGCTCCAGCAATTTCAACTATTGCGGCCAACATCATTGACACATACTCATTCTTTTATGTGGCGTTTGCAGGTTCGCTAGATGCAGAAGGCAACTTATCATGGATCGGTGCAAACTGGCATGTAGTTGCACAAAACAATACACTCACAAAAATTGTGGTTGGATTAATTGTGTTCCTACCAGCATATGGTGTACTTCTACGTTACCTAAATGGTGCACTGAGTGATAAGCCAGTAGAAGAAAAGCCTGCGCCTAAAAAGCGTAGCACAAAGAAGAAAGCGTCCAAGTAATGGGCGGGCTTCTAGCAGGAGAAGCATTGATATACGAGCGTAGCAATGGAGTTGTCTACGCTCGTTATCGCGACAAACCAGAAATAGAACGCTGGATTATAGGTGGCGATCCTGGTGCTGTAGCAAGAGCCCAAGGCGAACTTCTTGACTACAGCGAGTGGAAAAATTTATGTGAAATAGCAACGAAAAATCAAACCTTGAGGAAGCAGTTAGATGCTCTTGTTAACACATACTATTTGGTAAAGGATAGTAAATGAGAATTATTGCAGGACCATGTCAGCACGAAAGTTTAGGACAAAGCGCAGAAATTGCACGTGAATGCAAACGTGTATGCGACAAATATGGCATAGAATATTATTTCAAAGCAAGTTTTGATAAAGCAAATCGCACAAGTGCAAATGGTAAAAGAGGTGTAGGATTGCATCCTTTTGTACATGATATACTTACACTTCAAGATCAACTAAATGTCAAAACACTCACAGATGTACATGAAGTGGATCAAGTGCAATACTTGAAAGACATTGTAGATGTCCTACAGATTCCTGCGTTTTTGTGTAGACAAACTGACTTAATAAAAGCAGTATGTTCAACAAATTGTATTGTTAACATAAAAAAAGGACAATTTTTAGCACCTTGGGATATGGCAGGAGTGCTAAGTAAGTGTACAGACGCTAAAGAAGTTTGGATAACAGAACGAGGAACTAGCTTTGGTTATAACACTCTTGTCGTTGATTATACTGGTCTTATGTACATGCTCGATAATTATGAATCTCCTATTGTTTTTGACTGTACGCACTCTGTCCAAAAACCCGGGGGACAAGGATCTAGTTCAGGGGGTAATCGTAATTACGTGCCTGGGTTGGTTCGTAGTGGGTCTGCTCTTGGGATACGGAACTTTTTCTTGGAAGTCCATCCAGATCCTGATGTAGCACCTAGTGACGGGCCTAACATGTTGCGATTAGAAGACTTTGAAAATGTAGTAAGAGATGCTATTGCATATTCATATAGAGAAAAAGAATCAGTTCCAATTGATAGAAATTATAGAGGTTTTGATAAATGAAAACTGCTATACTAATTCCTGCAAGGTATAACAGCACTAGATTTCCCGGTAAACCTTTAGTAGAACTAGATGGCATACCTATGATATTAAGAGTGTATGCAGAATGCCGCAAAACAGGATTAGACACCTTTGTACTTACTGACGATATGCGAATCTTTAATTTGTTTGGGCCAGACAAATGCTGGATTGAACAAGAAACTGTTGCGCCATACTCAAACGGAACAGAAAGATGTGCAGGAGCAATAAAACATGATTTTTTTAAGGATTATGGTCAATTTATAAACGTTCAAGGCGACATGCCAGATGTCACAGAAGAAATGATAGAAAAATGTGTCTGGCATTTAAAACATTATCCAGTTACTACTGTGTTTGCTAATATGCCTGAAGAAGAACAAAACAATCCTAATTCAGTTAAGATGGTACGTGCAGGCGACAATGCACTATGGTTTGGTAGAGGTATGACAGGTTACGGTGATTGGCACCTTGGAGTATACGGGTATAAGCGTAACCCGCTCGAAGTATATCAATCATTAACTGTTGAAAAAGAAGAAACTATTGAGCAATTAGAACAACTACGATGGTTAAAAAACGGTTGGCAAATAGGATGTTTGAGTGTATACTTTAATGGCATTGAGATAAATTCACCTGAGGATGTTAACGCATGGCACAACAAACACTTCCAGTAAAAGATATTTTAGCAGCTATTGACATGGGTGCTAAATCTGTTTGGGACGAACTGTCTGATGAAGAACGTAAGCAAGTAAATTTTTGGTTACTTAATAGATATGCTAGTTCTGTTAATGGCAGTTATGAAAAGCAAGCAATGGCTGTGTTTAAGACAAATGAATATTATAACAAAAACTGGAATGAATTAGGCACACGACATCCTAAATTACAATGGCAGCTATTATGCCAAGCTGCTAACACAGGAAAAATTGAATTCCATAAATGGATTGGTTTTAAAAAGAAGCAGGGTAATAATAACGCACAAAAGCTATTAGAAAAGATTTATCCTAATATGAAACAAGACGAGGTAGACTTACTTGCTAGATTATCTACAAAAAAAGAACTTAAAGAACTTGCAGAGGAACACGGCATTGACGTCAAACTCTAAGCCATATGTTTGTGAATATTGCAAGAAAGGATATATGAAAGAAAGTACGCTTGCAGTACATATGTGCGAAAAGAAAAGACGCTGGCTACAAAAAGATGAAAAGAGGGTTAGACTAGGTTTATACGCATTCCAGAGATTTTATAAATTAAGTGCAGGCGCAAAAAAAGAAAAGACATATACAGAATTCGTGGATAGCCAGTACTATAATGCGTTTGTTAAATTTGGCAGTTTCCTTAATAATGTACAACCTCTGTATCCGGAAAAATATATAGATTATGTAGTTACAAGCGGAGTAAAATTAGACCATTGGGCAAAAGATGATTTATATGAAAAATATGCATTAGATTTTATTCTTAAAGAAGACGTTCATACTGCGTTAGAAAGATCTATTAAAACAATGATGGATTGGGCCGAAGAAAATGAACCAGCAGCTTGGAATCATTATTTTAATTACATAAGTTTAAATAGAGCAGTATGGAATATAAAAGATGGAAAAATATCTCCGTGGCTAATTTTAAATTGCAAAAGCGGAAAGGATATGTTAAACAAGTTCAATGACGAACAATTAAATATGGTTTATCATGTTATAAATCCGCAACATTGGGCAATGCGGTTTAAACGGCATCCGAAAGATGTAGAATTGGTTAAGGATGTAGCAAAGGAGTCAAACTTATGATAGAAGTAATAGGTAAAAATATTTTTAGATTCGATCCGTTTCTACCTGATTGGTTACACAAAAGTGTAGTAGAAGATGTGCTATTAAGTTCTTTTAAATGGGAGTTTCCTCATGTTGGATACACATCAAAAGGAGACTTTAGCGATGTTTGTTTTGGTGCAAACTTTGACCCCAATGACAAACAAACGTGGAGTAGAGCGCCTGGTGTGATGCAAGGATTGCGTTGCTGGGAAGATACAGTAAAAGACCATTTTGAAATTTTTAACATTAAACGTGCAAGGATGAATTTATATATAAACGGGCAAGTTACTGGAGAGCATCGTGATCATGAAGAGCCGGGCGAATATTGGTCATTAATTTACTATATTACAGATACTGATACAGGAGGCACCGATATCGATAACGTTGCAGTAAAAGACAAAGCAAACACTGCTGTTATGTTTCCATCTCACTATTATCATGCACCTTTGCCTGCAAGTACTAATAATACTGTACGATGCAACGTAAACTATATGTTTGAAGCAACCATTGACGGCACTGAAGAATACACAGGATTTTACGAATGAACATAGTTATAGTTGGAGGAGGTACTGCTGGTTGGCTTGCAGCACTAATGTTTAAAAAAATTCACGGCCAAGACCGAGATATTACTGTTATTGCTTCCGGAGAAATTGGCATCATCGGAGCCGGTGAAGGATCAACAGGATTATTACAACAAGTCGTTAACAACGAGTTATTTAAGTTTGACTGCAACGAGGAAGACTTTCTGAGAGAAACAGAAAGTACAATTAAATTAGGCATAAAGCATATAAACTGGACAAATGAAAACAATAGTTATTTTGGTCCACTTGATCCTACAATTACATTCGATGCACCTATAGATATGATGCAAAACCGTGCTATGTATAAAAAATTAGATTTAGCGCAGACAACAAGCAACGGTAGATGTTTACTAGAAGGTAAAACTAATTTCTTTAAAGAAAGTAAACCTGGCGAATTATCCCATAGTAAATCACATGCGTATCACTTTGACGGACATAAAGTAGGGGAATATTTTAAAAAAATATGCATAGCTGACGGCGTCAAACACATCGATGCTAAGATAGTAAATGTCAATTTAGATGAAAAGGAATGGGTTAAAAGTGTTAGTTTAGATAATGGTGATACAGTAGAAGGCTGGTTATTTGTAGACGCATCAGGACTCAATCGTTTGCTTATGCAAAAAACTTTAGGTGTAGAATGGGTGTCTTATGCCGACACATTGCCTGTGAATAGAGCGATGCCGTTTGTTCTTCCTCATAAGGATAAAATTCCTAATTATACAACTGCACATGCTTTATCTGCTGGCTGGATGTGGCAAATTCCTACACAAACAAGATTAGGATGCGGGTATGTATTTTGCGATAAATTTATATCAGATGAAGACGCACAAAAAGAAATTGAAGAAGTTGTAGGACAAAAAATTGAACCTATAAAATTTATAGAATTTGAATCTGGAAGATTAGAGAAATTTTGGCATAAAAATGTTTTAGCTGTTGGCTTAGCATCTGCATTTAGCGAGCCATTAGAAGCAACTAGTATACACACAACTATTTGTCAGCTTTACACTTTTTGTAGTCATTACCTGATGAGACGAGATATAAACTTAGATACTGTAGAAGAATACAATGCAGAGATGGTTAAACTTTTTGATGACATGAAGGACTTTCTTTCGATACACTATTTAGGCAAGAAAAATTCATCAGAGTTTTGGCGCTCTATAAACGAAAATATAAAATTGTCTGATAAAATAAACAAATTAGTAAATAGTTGCAAAACTAATGTACCTAAACATAAAGATTTTGATTCTTATTTTGGTAGTGTAGGCAGTGGATTATATAATCCTGTTCTATATGGTATAGGCTTAATCAAACCTTTAGTTGCAAAAAAAGAACTTTTCAAAATGAACTGGATAGAAGACGCAGACATAATTTGGCAAAGCGAAAAGGAATTTATGGATGAACATATGCCTAATTTGCTGACACCAGAAGAGTTACATGCTTTATTAAAGGAACCAAATTTATGAAAATATTAATCTGCGGTCTTCCAGGATCAGGTAAAACAACGTTAGCAAAACCGTTCGCAGAATTAATTGGCGGCGTACATATCAATGCAGATGCAGTAAGGAAACATTATGACGATTGGGACTTTACACCAGAAGGTCGTATGCGGCAGGCTGCTCGTATGCGTTATTTGGCAGATGGAGTAGTCATGGCTGGCAAAATAGCAGTTGCTGACTTTGTTGCGCCTACAGAACAAGCACGTATGGAATTCAATGCAGACTTTACTGTATGGATGGACACAATCAAAGAAGGCAGATTTCAAGATACAAATGCTATTTTTGTTACTCCTGCACATTGCGACTATCACGTAGCACAATGGTTTGATGATACACACGCACAACTTATGCAAGTTGTTGCAACTTGGATGGAGAGAAATAAAAATGTTTGATTGGCAAAAGCCCACAGCACAAATGTTAGGCAGATGGCAGCCGTGGCACGATGGTCACACTGCACTGTTCAAAAAAGCACTTGCAGAAACTGGTCAAGTGTGTATTATGATCCGTGATGTAGGTGGTATTGTAGGCCAAGATGCCGGCGGCGGCCGCACAGTTAAACAAGATGATAACCCATTTGACTTTGAAAAAGTTTATATGAATATAGAAATGGGATTAGCAGAAGCAGGCTTTATATATGGCAATGAATATGTTATAATGAAAGTACCTAATATTGTAGATATCAGTTATGGCCGAGGCGTAGGTTATACTTTTACACAACACGATCTCGGAGAAGACATTCACAATATTAGTGCTACTAAAATTAGAGCGCAATTAAGAAAAGAAGGTAAATTATGAATTTAGTATACTATCCAAACCCTATACTTGATAAAGAACTGCAAGATTTTGATTTAGAAAATCCTCAATACGATCCAAAAAAATTAAAAGAGGATATGGTAAAGGTTATGCTTGAGCACAACGGTATAGGTTTAAGTGCATGCCAAGTCAATCTTGACTTTAAAGCGTTTGTTATGGGCGATAATCCTACAAATAGTACTTTACATATTAACCCAACTGTGTTACAATATACAGAAGATACTGAGTTAGAACTTGAAGGATGCTTGAGCTTTCCACATGTATATGTTAAAATAAAACGTCCTAAAGAAATACTTGCAGAATACTATGACGAAAACTTGGAAAAGAAAACTACTAAAATTACAGGTTACACTGCAAGATGTTATCTACACGAATTAGATCACTGTTTAGGTATTACATTTAAAGATCGTGTTAGTAAAATAAAATGGGATATGGCAAAGAAAAAAGCTAAAAAATTAGAAAGGTCTTTTGCGTAATGGATACAAAACAAAAAACATTAAACAACCTTGTACGAATTAACGTATTAGAAGAAGAAGTAGAATACTATAAAACATTGCTTCAACCACACGACACAGGGCACATACATACAGCAATTAGTTTTATACAAGATAGAATTAGACACTTAAAAGGCACTAAGGAAGAATGGCCTTTTAACATCGACAAATAAACCATGCCTGATATTGATATAGATTTTGCTAATAGAGATATTATTTTAGGAAAGATACAGCATAGAGTTGCGACTATAAATCCTGAAAAAAAACATAACACAGGTGTGTATGTTACAGAATGTCCGCATAATCCTATAGATAATTTAGCAACTATTGACTACAAAACAGCCGAAGACAGGGGCTATTTTAAACTTGATTTTCTTAACGTAAGTATATACAAAGACATCAAGGACGAAGCCCACTTACAACAACTTATGGAAAGGCAACCATTATGGGATCTGCTCACGCACGAAGAATTCTCCAAACAGCTATTTCACGTAGGAGACCACTCACACATCCTGCAACAAACCAAACCACAGACTGTAGAACAACTGGCAGCAGTACTGGCAATGATACGTCCGGCGAAGCGGCATCTTATAGGGAAGCAGTGGCCAGAAATTATAAAAGACGTATGGACAAAACCCACAAACGGTGACTACTACTTTAAGAAAGCACATGCTATAAGTTATGCTGTTGCAGTTGTAGTACATATGAATTTATTAGTAGAGCAGATATATGGCAAGTCGCAAACACAGATTAACGATTCCTAAAACTATTTTTTGGGAAGGAAAGCAAAATAGAAAATACTTCTTAAAATCTTTAATAGAGGAAAATAGTTTCACATCTATGGCAGAAATAGGAGTGCGAGACGGAAGAACTACGTTCTTTTTATTAGATAATATTCCGTCATTAAAAATTTACGGAGTCGACCTCTCTAACAAAGGCTATTATACTAAGGAGGTTGAAAAGAAGTATGGAGACAGGCTAGTTGCAATACAAGGAAATAGCCACTCAGTTTCTCAGTATGTTCCTAATGTAGACTTAGTTTTTATAGACGCTGATCACAGTTATTTAGGATGCAAAGGAGATATTTTAGCATACAGCCATAAAGTAAACTCCGGAGGCATTTTATCAGGCCACGATATAGATTACAAAGGTGTATATAAAGCCGTAAACGAGTTAGTGAAAGACTACGAGGTTGGCCCTAATAATGTATGGTTTACTTGGGTTTCTTAACCAGTTGGACCGACTTCCGTTTAACCCTTTTAACTGCTAAATTATTTAAATTTACTGTAGGTCCTATTGTTACTTTAACATCTTTACTATTCATAGTCATTATTGCATAAGAAAAGTATTGCATTTCTTTTCTTAAAAAGATGTTAATAGGAATCATCCGATTTGATTCCCACCACCATATCTCGCCCATATCAATAAGGCGTTGTTTTTCTTCAGAGGTGTGAAGTAGAGTGTAGACATACATACTAGTGACGTACTGATCTTGGTTTATAATTATACCAACGTATTCGTTACCGCCGTATGTTACTACACTTATAAAAGGAAATTTTTCTTCAATATCTTTTAATAGCATGGTTTCCGATAAATATAGTATGCAACTTATACCTAGATATTTAGTAAATAATAGAGTAACCATTGTCGCTAATGAAGCAGGTATTCTAACGGAGTATAGACCAGTGTACACAAGACATATAAAAGCATATAGAGGCATTGATAATGTCATTCAATTTAAACTAGTAAACGCAGATCAAAAACCAATCGACGTTGACATGTACACGCCAAAGTTTGTAGCATTTGATGAAAATCAAAATATGATTATTGAGCACAACTGTGATAATCTTCAAGACGGCGACAGCACTGGGTACACTAATAAAGGTCTATTTAGTGTTACTATTACTGAAAATGATTTATTAAATGTTAAGCAACAGTATCTTAGTTATAATATATATTTGGTTGATCCAAATAGTGAAAAAGTATTAACATATGTCAATACACATTTTGAAAATAATGGAACCATATATATTAGTGGAGATGCATTTCCAGGAGCAGCAGATAGCACAAACGTTAGCACATTTTTAGAAGTAACAGAAGATACTCCTTACTGGGTGTCTGAAGCGATAGATGCCCAACCTGGTATAAATGGTAATGAAGCATTACATACAGCCGTAGTTTATTCAGACAATTACATCGGTGATGTTATAGTGCAGGCAACTTTAGACAATCAAATTTTTGAAGGTGCTAATTGGGCGGATATTGCAACCGTAAGTTTTACAGGTAGCGAAACTGAGCCTAAGCCTACTAACTTTAATGGTGTGTTTAGTCACATAAGATTTAAAGCAACTGCTAACCCAGCAAATAAAATATCTAAAATACTTGTTAGAAACTGATTGACATTATACTGCACTGACGCTATAATAATAGTATGAGTGTAGTAAACGATACAGTTCTGACATACTTGCCATCTAAGCGTAAAAGTACGCCTAGTGGATGGCTTAGTTTCAATGCACCGTGTTGTCATCATAACGGACACAGTGCAGACACTCGAGGCCGTGGTGGCCTTATAAGTAACCCAGATGGAGGCGTTAGTTATCATTGCTTTAACTGCGGCTTCAAAGCATCCTGGCAACCGGGCAGAAACTTTAGTCATAAGCTGCGAAGGCTCCTTCAATGGATGGGAGCGCCTGACGATATAATCAACAAGGTGGCACTTGAAGTGATGAGAGAGAATGAAGGTGTACAAGCAAAAGAACGTATCGCTGAACTACCTACATTCAATACTGTCCCGTTGCCAGACGATGCTGTTAAGATTACAGACATCACGGACTTTAATAAATTTAGCATGGCCGTGCTAGAATATATGGCATCACGTAATCTAAACGTAGACGATACAGACTATTACTGGTCGCCTAGTTTAGGTTATCGTGATCGTCTTATTATTCCTTTCTACTACGAAGGACGTATTGTAGGTTGGACAGGACGTAGTGTAGTACCTGACAAGAAGCCTAAATATCTTACAGAAGTTCAACCAGGCTATGTGTACGGACTAGATGATCAAGGATACAACAAGGTATTTGCTATTGTGTGCGAAGGACAGATAGATGCACTACACGTAGAAGGTTGCGCACTAGGAGGATCAGAAATAAGCGATCAACAAGCAATGTTGTTAAATAAATTACAGAAACAAATTATTGTAGTACCTGATCGAGATAAAGCTGGCAGTAAACTTGTTGAACGTGCTATAGAGCTAGGTTACTCTGTTAGCTTACCTGAATGGGTAGAAGACGTAAATGATATCGGTGATGCTGTACAAAAATACGGTAGGTTATATACACTACATAGCATTGCTGTTAGTGCAGAAGAATCACCTCTTAAAATTAGACTGAGAGCAAAAAAATGGTTTGGTTAAAAAATTTAATTATGTGGCCGTGGCGCAAATATAAAGAGCACCGCGAGTTTAAAAAGAAATTAAAAGAGTTACAAGAACGGGATCCTTATATATACAAATGATTACTTGGGGAATAAGCGCAAATAGCCACGATGCTGCTCTAGCAGTATTTACAGATGACGGATTGGAGTTTGCAAGCCACAGTGAAAGATTTAGTGGTATAAAGAATGATCCAGATCTAAATGATAAATTAATAGAATATGCAAAACAATGGGGAGAGCCTGATGAAGTTATTTGGTACGAAAGACCCTTTGTCAAAACTCTTAGACAACTTAGAGCAGGGCAAGGATTACGGCTGGGCGAAAACAATATTCGTAAGTATCTTGGATCTTATAGGATACATGCTCCTATTAAGTATACTAGTCATCATCATTCCCATGCTGCTGCCGGTTATTATACTAGTCCTTTTAGAGAAGCCTGTGTTGTCTGCATTGACAGTATTGGAGAATTTGAAACACTCAGTATATGGAGAGGAAAAGGAAACAAGCTCAAAAGAGTCTACTCGCAAGGATATCCACACTCAATCGGTTTATGGTATTCGGCACTCACACAAAGAATAGGTCTAAAGCCTAACGAAGACGAATACATACTAATGGGTATGGCAGCATACGGCAAGCCTTATCGTCTTTGGGAAGACATGTACAACATGTTTGATTACGTCGATGGTAGTGAAATACGATATAAAAAGAACTTTCATCGAGGGTATAAAGATTTTAGACCAGACCTAACTACTGAACAAGATATGTTTGACATTGCAGCAGCTACCCAAAAGACTTATGAGTTTACCCTTGAACAAATTCTTCAATGGGCTGCGAAGAATGTTCCTACTAAAAATCTTGTATTAATGGGAGGGTGTGCCTTAAATTGCTCTGCAAACCATCTAGCCTATAAGTATTTTGACAATGTATGGATTATGCCCAACCCGGGTGATGCTGGGTCAGCTATAGGGTGTGTACTAGCCCGCAAAAAAGAACACATGGAAATGGATCACGTGTACACAGGGTACAATATAGAAGGAGAATACCCCGTTGAAGAAACTGTCAAAGAACTACAGGCCACCGGTATATGTGGAGTGGCTAACGGCCGTGCTGAATACGGTCCTCGTGCTCTTGGTAATCGTAGTTTGTTTGCCGACCCCAGAGGCTCAGACATTAAAGATAGGGTTAACGAAATCAAACAAAGACAGAAGTTTCGTCCTTTCGCCCCCGCTGTGCTCGCAGAACATTACCACGAAAATTTCGAAGGACCTGCCAATAATTATATGCAGTTTACCGCCCGATGCAAACATCCAGACCTGTATCCTGCCATCACCCACGTGGATGGAACAAGCAGAGTCCAAACGGTTGGACCAGATGGTAGCGGAATACGAGCTTTGCTCGAACGATGGTATGAACTAACAGGCTGTCCAATGTTATTAAATACTTCGCTCAATATCAAGGGTAAACCTATAGTAAATGACTTGACAGATGCACAAGAATTTGCTACAATGTATAAAGTAAAGGTTAACACATGACAAGACAAAACACAGACTACGGATATGATATACAAAAAGTATATCTAGAAATGATGCTTACAGATGCAGAATCGTTTGTTAGGTGTCAGGCTGTGTTTGATCCGCAGACATTTGATAGACGTTTGCAAGAGCCTGCAAAGTTTTTGAATGACTATGTTACAGAACACAATGCACTGCCTACGTTTGATATGATCAATGCAGCAACCGACAGTAACTTAAAGCATCCAGGTGACTTGGCAGAGAATCACTATGATTGGCTGTTACAAGAGTTTGAAACATTCAGCAAGCACAAGGCACTAGAAGCGGCTATCCTTAAGAGTGCCGACTTGCTTGAGAAAGGTGAATATGGTAGCTGTGAAGACTTGGTTAAGAAGGCTGTGCAGATTGGTTTGCAAAAAGATCTTGGCACTGACTATTGGGCAGATCCTAAAAGTCGTTTGGAAGCGATTAAAGACAAGAACGGACAAGTAAGCACAGGCTGGCCGGCATTGGATAAGAAACTGTTTGGAGGATTCAACAGAGGCGAGCTTAACATCTTTGCAGGTGGATCAGGTTCGGGTAAGAGTTTGTTCTTGGCTAACTTAGGTGTGAACTGGGCGTTAGCTGGGTTAAACGTAATTTACTTGACATTCGAACTTTCAGAGAACTTAGTTAGTATGCGTGTAGATTCAATGACTACAGACATTCCAAGTAGAGACATTTTCAAAAGTATTGATGATGTTGAAATGAAAGTCAAGATGATTGGTAAGAAGTCAGGTGCGTTTCAAGTTAAGTATATGCCAACTGGCAAGAACGCAAATGATATTAGAAGTTATTTAAAAGAGTATGAGATCAAAACAGGTAAGAAGGTAGATGTATTGCTTGTTGACTATTTGGATCTAATGCATCCTATTGCGGCTAAGATTAGTGCAGAGAACTTGTTTGTTAAAGACAAATATGTGTCAGAAGAACTGCGTAACTTAGCTATGGAACTGAACTGTTTGTTTGTGACAGCATCACAGTTAAACAGAAGTTCAGTTGAAGAAATTGAATTTGATCACTCGCACATCTCGGGTGGTATTTCAAAGATTAACACTGCTGACAACTTGATTGGTATCTTTACAAGTAGAGCGATGCGTGAACGTGGCCGCTATCAGATACAGTTGATGAAAACTAGAAGTTCAAGCGGTGTAGGACAAAAGATTGATTTGGAGTTTGACGTAGACAGTTTGCGTATACGTGATCTAGGTGAAGACGAAGAATATCAAGAGTTTCAGAAGCGTAAATCGACTGTGTTTGATCAAATCAAACGTGGCGCTAATTCACCAGAGCAAAGCAACGAAATAAGAGAAGATCCTACAGAAGGCGACAATGTAGGAAAGATCAGAGCACAAACAGACTCGACTAAATTAAGAGCATTCTTAAATAATCTTGGCGAAGAATAATCGCCTCTTTTTACTACGCTGCCAAAGTGGATAGCTCGACATAACCCGACTGGATAATTATTATTACGAGGAGAACAAATGTTAGAAGTTATAGACAATTGGCTAGGAGACCCTGATCTAGTAAGATTTATAGACAGACTGTTTACTTACAAAACCCCACATCATTATATTGAATATGCAGACAGCAATTATGCACCTGCAAGTATTTTTGGAAGGAACGATCAGCAGGAAACTGATGCACAGATATTTTACAGCTATGACTTTGATCCTAACAATCCTCTTATTAAATTTCTTGTTATCAAGGCAATGGAAACTGTAGAAGACCTCACAGGCAGACAAAAATTAAACTGTCTAAGAGTACACCTTGCAATACAACACCCAACACAAGATGTAGAATGGCATTCAGACGGCAGTGACATTACCTGTGTTTACAGTGCAGCCTGTCCCGGTGGAGGCGACTTTACGTTTGAAACTGCACAAGGTCTGCGTCACGAGCCTTTTGAAAACAATAGACTGTTTGTGTTTGACGGTGCCCAAAGACACATGGCTCTTGCACCAACAGGCACCAAACGTCCACGCATACTGCTTGTTATGAAACTAGGAGACTTTTAATGGCTGCACACGACTATGTATTTGTTATCGACGACTTTGCGCCTATGTGGCTGTATGACTGTATGGTGAATGAAATCTGCTGTGATAGATTTCCTTGGATGTATCCTGCTACAGGTATACAAGCAGAAGACGATCCTCTATTAACTTGCTTTGGCAGTAATCTAATTAGAACCACAGGCGAAGCAAACTTTTTTGGAGCAAACAGCGTGTACTATTTGTTTGAATACTTTAGAAGAGAGTATTACCAAACATGGCCAGTACAGCGCATCGAGCGGCTTAGAGCAAACATGTATGCCCCCGGACAGTACACACGAAGGCATCATGACAGCGTAAAACCCAACATGTGGGCACTGTTGTACTATCTCAGTGCTACAGACGGCGGCACTGAAATTGAAGGTGTGAACTATGAACACAAGCCCAACAGAGCTGTGATATTTCCAGCTGATATGATGCATCAAGCATTGCCTGCCAAGACGCCCGCAAGAGTAACACTCAACTGGAACTTTGAAGCAGAGTTTGACTACGCTGCACACAAGGAACGCCTAGCAAGCGAATAAATACTGCATGCCAAGACTAGCAAGTATCACAACACAATCATTCACAGGCATCGCTGTCAGCGGTGGCGTTAAACTGGTAGAAGACTTTATAGAGGCAGAAACTGTGAGTCTATCAGGAGTCACGCAGATCACTGGTATTCACGCAGGTCAAAACGGCTCATGGATACATGCTTGCACAGACGGAGACATTCGTCAGTTCGCAACAGTCTCGCCTTATGTGATCACTGGTATGACTCTAGATGTGACATTTGATCCTACTACCAATGCCAACGGTGCAGCAACCACTGGAGGCGTCAACTGGGACGCAAGCGGCAGAAACTACTACTTTTGTTGTGCAAGCCAAATCGAACAGTATTCGGTTCCAACAGGACAAGAATACGACATTGACAACAGACTGTCAATCGAATCAAACAAACTGAGTGTGACCAATCCCGGCTGCATACAGATGGCACCTGATGATGTCACAGTGCTAATAGCATTTGGTTCAAGCATTGACCAATATGACATTGATCCGTTCTTTGTGCGTAGTATTGCAAATGCCACAGCAACAGGCGACAGTCTAAGTGTCGCTAACTGTGTGGCTTGTGCATACTATGATTCAGGCGAGAGTCTCCTTGTACTACAGACCAACGGTGTAGTCACACAATACACACTAAACACAGCCTACTCAATAGCAGACGGTACAAGTGTAGCTAGTACACTAAACACAGGACTAACGGGTGCTACAGGAATAACTGTCGCCAACAACTACATGTACGTGAGCCAAGGCACAAGCATCAGGCGCTATGCATAAAAGCGCGAAGCGCCTGCGCCAGAAAGCCGCTTGCGGTTCAGCAAATTTTCCTAGAGCTACGAAGTAGTTTTTGCAAAAAATCCGAGCGGTTCCTACTGGCCAGTACTGTGTTACTACTGTAGCACTTACTGTCTATTTCTGTGCAATCACTGTTTAAACGTTCATACGCCGCCCTAGTTTCTAGTTTAATTAATGGTTTTAAAAAAGATGAGTCTTTTGACACACTTCTACGAGCAAAGCGTAGCACAGACTACGTCATGCTACTAGACACTGTAGAGGTTCTATTCTAGTGCTACAACTGGATAGTTACTAAACCCTGATAGTAGTAACAGTGCAAACGTTCTATCTCTTGAGCTTTCTAGTGTTAGCACACTTGCACTTGACTGTGTACTGTGTATGTTGTGCGTAAACAGTTCTATTGATGCAGCGTATGTGATTGCTTCTTTGTACTCTTGACTCTTATCTAGAGGATATACTAGCTTGATTGAATAGTTACCAAACACTTGCTACGCTCCTTGTAGGGCATAGCGTATACAGTGTAGAACAAATTTCGCTTTTATACTATAGCGTATATACGCACTGTTCTGACACTGTGTTCGAACTGTCTAGTCACTGTATACGCTACTGTTTGTATTTAGCGTGTAGAATCTACACTGTGAACAGTTGGTGTATATAATGCCTAGAGTGAACACTAGTACTGTGAGGACTATGAGTATGCTTTGCATAGTGTACTTATGGGAAGAAGACTTCTTCCTTCACCCGAAATGGGTCCTGTGGGGAAAAAATTTGGTCGCGCAATTTTTTCTAGGGAAGTACTTACAGAAGTGAGGTGGTGATTTTGCATCACACCATTTTTAAACGTGCGGGGCTTAAGGCTTAACTAAGTTATTGTTTTTAAACAAAAAACTACGCCGAGCCACCCCTCCCTCTAAGTTTTTGATTTTTTTGAAAAAAATTTTTTTTATTTTTTTGTTAAGTGTTTGAATCTAAACAAAACTTTTTGCTTGCATTGTGTGTTACTATGTGCTATGTATGTGTATAACGTAAACAACAGCAAAGTGTATAACATGCAAAACAACATTAAGCGCAACAGCGTAGTAGTAGTAAACTATAACAACACACAGCGTTTAGCACTAGTTAAAAGCGTAAACGCTAACACTAACATGCTAAACGTAACAATATATTTGTTTGCTAACGCAAGCATAGCAAGCGACTACCGTGTACATGCAAGCACAGTAACACTAACAACTGTGTCCGCTAAACAGTTTATACACTTAGCTAAAAGCTATCCCAACTATGCGTGTACTAATGCTAACAGTGTGTTGCTGTTTAAGCTACAGCAGCAAGCAGACAGTGCTTATCCGCAGTATGCTAAACTGCGCAACAACTATGCAAAGTATACTAGTGCGCTTGCTGCATAGTGCTGCTTGCATAAGTTAAAAAAAAGCACAGCGTAATTGCTGTGCTTTCTCTTGTGTGCAGTCCTTAGTCTGCTCTACTTCCCA
>Ga0213867_1000443_pt1 | contig 18879 bp, 25 predicted proteins | sample PICome_12_FD_160120 | JGI IMG/M metagenome (GOLD analysis project Ga0213867, IMG submission 160120) | Coastal seawater microbial communities near Pivers Island, North Carolina, United States - PICO540 | ecosystem: Environmental > Aquatic > Marine > Coastal | place: USA: North Carolina... | reverse complement strand
GTTACAAGAAATAGATCTTGTAACTTACGATATTCCGTACCCAAAAGACATGCCTTTAACAACACAGGTTATAATTTTTTTAGATCAATTTATTGATTGTCCGTACTATCTTTCGACTAGAAGTATTACTGTGACAAACGAAAAGAAAGCAGTCGAACTTACTCTTTTCAGCGGTGACTTGCGCAAATACGGCTTAACAAAAGCAATGACCAGGCAAAAGAAAGATGAGGATTGATTTACACGGATATCACATACACAATGCTTGGCAGTATTTTAATAGTCGTGTAACTGACGCATACTTTGCTGGGTATAAAAAATGCATAGTAATTACAGGACAAGGTGCTATGATGCGTGAACTTAAAACTTGGGCAGCAAATCATCCACGCATTAGAGAATGTGTACAGACACCAAATAATCCTGGAAGTTTTACAATAAAATTGAACAAAAAAGGTTGACATAACGTATATTGATGTTATTGTGTATGTATAGGGTAAAACACAAGGAACATACTATGTCAGATGCACGTACACTAAGTCCGAACAAAGCAAAAAATTCACTACGTATTGCAATGCGCAAAAAACGTCCAGTGTTTCTTTGGGGGCCTCCAGGAATTGGTAAGTCGGATATTGTTGCGCAAATTACAGAAAGTTTGCCTAATAGTTGCTTAATCGATATTCGTTTGAGTCTTTGGGATCCAACAGATATTAAAGGTATTCCATATTTCGATAGTAAAAATGTTGTAATGGAATGGGGAGCTCCTTCAGAACTTCCTTCAGAAGAGTTTGCAGCACAATATGATAATATTGTTTTGTTCCTAGACGAAATGAATAGTGCTGCACCTGCTGTACAAGCGGCGGCATATCAATTGATTTTGAATCGCCGAGTAGGCAAATATAAATTGCCAGACAATGTTATTATTGTAGCAGCAGGTAACCGCGAAGCTGACAAAGGTGTTACTTATCGTATGCCTGCTCCGTTGGCTAACCGTTTTATCCATTTGGAAATGGCTGTTAACTTTGATGACTGGTTTGAATGGGCTGTTGTTAACAAAATCAATACAGATGTTGTAGGTTATCTACAGTTTGCAAAACAAGACTTATACGACTTTGATCCAAAAAGTTCTAGTCGTTCTTTTGCAACACCTCGTTCATGGTCTTTTGTATCAGAACTACTTGACGATGATATTGATGAATTAACTACTACAGATCTTGTTGCAGGTGCTGTCGGCGAAGGTCTAGCTGTTAAGTTCATGGCACACCGTAAGGTTGCCGCTAATATGCCTAACCCAACTGATATTTTAGCAGGCAAAGTAAAAGAATTAAAAACAGATGAAATTAGTGCTAAATATTCTTTGACTGTGTCGCTTTGCTATGAACTTAAAGAAGCAAGTGATGCAAACGACAAGAAGTTTGACAACAAAGTTAATAACTTCTTGCGCTTTGCAATGGATAACTTTGAAACAGAGCTAGTTGTTATGGGCATCAAACTTGCACTTACACAATATGCATTGCCAATCGACCCAGACGAAGTTGATTGCTTCGACGAGTTCCATGATAAGTACGGTAAGTACATTAAAGCAGCACAATCTACTTGACAAATAAAGTAATGTATGCTATATTGTTTGTATAGTAATTAAGGGGCAAGATATGTTAGACTTTACATCATCATACGCAATACAAATGTCTACAAAAGATACGCAAACAAAGTTAAAACATTGGGAGCCAGATCCTAATATTACTCCCGAAGAATTAGAAACGATGCAAAAAGAAGTGCTCGATCGTATCATTACTGCTCGAGTAGGCCTTTTGCTTCGTCATCCTTTTTTCGGCAATATGGCTACAAGACTAAAAATTCAGGCAGCAGACGAATGGTTAATGACTGCTGCCGTAGATGGACGCAATTTATTTTTTAATACTCAATTTTTTAATGCAATGTCTAACAAAGAAATTGAGTTTGTTATTGCACATGAAATTCTACATATGGTATATGATCATCTGGGTCGCAGACAAGATCGTAATCCAATGCTGTATAATATTGCAGCTGACTATATTGTAAATAACCTTCTTGTACGTGATCGTATCGGTGAGAAGCCTAAGATTGTAGACTGTTTCCAAGACTTCAAATACGAAGGTTGGACCAGTGAAAAAGTATATGATGATCTGTTCGAAGAAGCAAAAAAGAACGGAGAAGAATATTTACAACAACTAGGCGAAATGCTAGACGAACATTTAGATCTAGAAGGCGAGGACGGTGACGGTAAAGATGGCGACCAGGGCGGAAACGGCAAAGGTCGTCCTAAATACAGCAAAGCTGAAATAGAACAAATCAAAGACGAAATTAAAGAAGCAATGATTGCTAGTTCACAAAGTGCCGGTGCAGGAAACACTCCTGCTGATGTACAGCGTCTAATTAAAGAACTAACAGAACCTAAAATGAACTGGCGTGAACTATTACGTCAACAGATTCAAAGCACTATTAAAAGTGACTATACCTTTGCTCGTCCGTCACGTAAAGGTTGGCATACTGGTGCTATACTACCTGGTATGAACTTTCAAGATACAATAGATTTGTGCATTAGCTTAGATATGAGCGGATCAATTGGTAATGAACAAGCACAAGACTTCTTAGGCGAAGTTAAAGGCATTATGGACGAATACAAAGACTATAAAATTAAATTATGGTGTTTTGATACAGAAGTATATAACGAACAAGATTTTAGTGCAGACTCTGGAGAAAATTTGTTAGATTACGAAATCCGAGGTGGCGGTGGCACTGACTTTATGGCTAATTGGCGTTATATGAAAGACAATGATATTCAACCTAAAAAGTTCATTATGTTCACAGACGGTTATGCTTGGGATAGCTGGGGTGATCCGGACTACTGTGATACAATTTTTATTATACATAGTCACTATGATAAAAATATGGAAGGCCCATTTGGGATTACTGCGCACTACGAGGAAGCTGCGTGAAACCATTTAAAACAAATATATATAATGTATTTGAAGTTAGACAGGTAGATTTTCCTCCTGTTAACTTTGAGTATGCTAGTATACCACTTTCTTATAATATGGTATCTGCTATAAAAAAATGGATTGAATACAATTTAAAAAGCAGATACTATATAGGAAAGTCTGTAACTTTAACAAGTGAAAATACTATAACAAATTCATTAAAAATAGGATTTGAAGAATCGAAAGAATTGTCTTATTTTATGTTAGCTTGTCCATATTTAAAATACAATTCTTAAAAAACTAATATATAATATATCAAAGGAGAAACATATCTATGACTGAAGAGACTCAAGTTAAAGAAGCCGAAGTAGCTAATGTAGAGCAAGAAGCTCCGCAAGGTCAAGGCCCAGAATTAACAATTAATGATCTTAATGCACTAAAATCAATCATTGACGTTGCAAGTCAGCGTGGTGCATTTAAGCCAAACGAAATGATGACTGTAGGACAAACCTACAATAAATTAGAAGCATTCCTAGGTGCGGTACAAAATCAAGCACAAGGAAATGCACAAGGAGCATAATAATGTTAAAACATACCGGAAGATTAAAAGGTAATCAACGTAAAGTAGTTGTCGCATACAAAGTAGTTCCAGGTGAACCAGAAAATTGTATTTGCATTACTACTGAAAATTTAGACGCAGATCAGCATGACACATTAATGCAAACTGTAGAATCTTCATCAGGACAAGAAGCATTTGAATTTGCAACTGTTATGCAGCGTACAAGATTACCAGATGGTAGAAATATGCTTGCAGCATTCCATTCACAAGGCAAAATGGTTAAATTACCTACTACAAGCGTTGAAATGACGCCTGATAGAAATACAACTATTTTGTTGAGTGAACTAAATGAAATTATTGCGCAACAGCGCGGTGTGACTGTTGGCGATCTTGCAATTACTGACAGTTCGGCAACTCAAACACAAACACAAACACAAACACAAACACAGTCTAATGAACCTGTTACAGAAACTGTAACAGACGATAACAATGTACTTTCTGACGATGCATTAGCTGCTAAATACCGTAGCGATGCAGATAGACTTTTTAAAGAAGCAAAGCGTCTAAGGGAACAGGCAGAAGAACTTTCCCCTACAAAAAAGAAAAAGAAGACTGAAGAAGAGAGTGCCTAAAAATAAAAAACACCAATTTCCACAAGAAGTCGTAGATAATTGGCCGGAGGTATTTAAAGATATCGAGATTAACTCGGTTCCGATTGAATACCTCCGATCAGTTCTTATATACTTCAAAGATGGTAATGTTTGGGATGTAGACATTGCTAAAAATAAAGAAAAAACACTATCTACAGGAGAAATCGAAGAAAGTATTGAACAATTACTAGAAGAATATGACGAACATATACGAAATGTAGATTTTCAGCTCGATGTAGAAAAAGTTAAAAGAGATATTACTAGAAGAACAAAGTATTTCCTTAAGAAAAGAAAATAATAAATTCATAAAAGGCATAAATACATGTAACTAAGTATACCAGGAGTTACGAGAATGGCTTTACGTCTAAGACGAGGAACAGATTCAGAAAGATTATTAATTACACCTGCCGAAGGTGAATTAATTTACACAACCGATACAAAAAAACTATATGTAGGCGACGGTGTTACAGTAGGCGGTAATCCAGTTGATACCGATACTGACACAGACACAAATGTAGATGTAGCAAATGCACTTGCATCATTAAGTATAAATGACTTAGGAGATGTAAATGCAGACAGTGCTGTTGCTAACACAGGCGACATACTAGCATATGATGCTGCTAGCGGTGATTGGCGTGCAACTCCTCCTGGTGAACTTACAGAGTTGAACAGCCTTTCAGACGTAAATCTAACAGGTGTACTAGACGGTGAAGTTATTGCATTTAATAGTGCAAGTGGTAATTTCGAGAATCAGCAAAATACTTTACTTAATTTAAAAGATTTTGACGAAACAACTACAAGAAAAGCTAATTCTGTAATTGTATATAACGAATCTACTGGCTTCTATGAGAACAGTGATGTAATTAAAGTAGATTTGTATGGAGACGATAGTTCCATACTTGTAGATGCATCAACTAATCAGTTTTTTGGTATATTCAACGGTACTCTTAACGGAACACATGTAGGAAACTTACAAGGAAATGTAGAAGGCGGTGATGTACTAGCAAACAACGGCTCTACTATTTTAACATCAGGAACTGACGGAACAGATGCAGTTTTTACTGGCTCAGTTGATGGTGTTGTAAATGGTGAATTAGTTGGATCAGTATTTGGCGAAGATAGTACACTATTAGTTGATGCATTAAATGGCGTTGTAACTGCCGAACTAAATACAGACAGATTAGTATTACCTAGCGCATCGAATGATTTTGTAGTAGAAAAAAACAATGACACTTCGGCTTTGAGGCTATCAGCGGTATATACAACAGACGAATCAGCAAGCACATCCACATGGGGACAAATATTATTTGAACTTAATGACTCAAACGGACAAACTACCCCAGGAATAATTGGTGGTCAAACTAGTGGTATATATATTGGAACTGATCCTACTGGTGCTTTTGCAGACTTTGGCAAATTTTCACAATTCAAAGAAGGTGGCCTAAAACTAGGAGGATTTAATCCTGCCGAAAAACTTGATGTAGAAGGAAACGCAGTAATAAGCGGATTTGTGCAATTTGGCAGTCTTACAACAACAGATCGAAACGGACTAACGGCTGCTGCTGGTATGGTTATTTGGAATGAAACTACTGCACAGTTTGAAGGTTTTGACGGTACTAACTGGATTAATCTAGTAGATGGCGTTACATCACCGTAATAGATATTAGATGCATACATTGCAGAAGTAAATACGCAAAGATTTGATTACGTATGATTCCACGCTGGATTGAAATAGATTGTGATTATGATAAAGAAAAACTTCTAGCTATATGGCTAGAACACAAAGATAATGCTTATGTGTATCATAACGAAGAAGCCGATGAACCTCAACCAGTCAAAATTTTACCCCTCTCTAAACTAGAAATACCATATTTAAAAGAACTACAAAGCAAATTTAAATATTCTGCTACTTCATTATTTGTAGCAAGTAGCGGCTATCATCCTCATATTGATGATAGAAGAACTTGTGTTGCAAGTTTTGAAGTTTTTAATGAACACAAAGTTCCATTAAAATTTTATAATCCAGATGAAGAAGCTAATAACATAAATCCAATCATATGGAATACCGCATCTTTACATGGTTCAGAAAAATCGCCATCTGAACGAGTCTTTTTTCAAGTTGAAATGGAAGACGATAAACCATTTGAATTTTATCTGAAAAAATATTTAGAAGACGGGTTATTTGTTTGATAATTTAAATAATAGTCTTTGAAGGATAGCTTTTATATACATTGCTATAATCAAGAGCTATTCTATGAAGCACTCTTTCTTCCATTTTATCAAACTCCCATCTTTTATGAATACTCATCCACTGATCTGATAAAATAATCTGGCCATCTACCCAGTCATGGTGATAAGCATAAGATTCATCTTTTAAAATTTGGTGAACCAATTCGGCGTGTATTTCTTGAAATTCATCTTCATTTAAACCATCCATACCGAATACTTGATAAAACGGATAATACAATCCAGTAATTCCGGCTTCTGTAGTCATTACTAAATCAAAAAGATTATCTTTGTTCACATGATCGTGAAACCAAGGTGTGGTACTATATCTTCCTTTCTCATATCCAAAATAGCATTTTAAATTTGAAATAGATTTTTGCAGAGTTTCTGGCATGCCTTCATAAACTTTTGCCATATTAATAAAACTTGTTCTTGAGCCCTCCATATGCTCTGCACCATACATCCAAACAATAGGCTGTCTTGCTTTATTACTTGCCATATTAGCATGCCATTCTAAAGCACTTGCGTGGCCAAATAATCCTGGCTCACCTCTATCATCTTTCTTACCTGTAACTCTAATAACACCTTCATGCAAATAAATGCTACGTGTTCTCTTTTTATCTTTTGCTTTCATTACAGCACCAATCACCTCGGCAATGCGCAACTGCTCTGCTGGTTCTATAAATTCTGGTTCAGGAAAAACTACAACAGTTTGTTTTGAAAGAAGTCGAGCTACTTCAATTATCTCTTCGTCAGTCAGAGATGTAATAGGATTATGAACTTGTAAAGTCCAGCCGTTATCATCAAAACTTATTTCCATTAGATATTCATTTCTGTATAAGGAAAATCATGTACCGCTAATCTAAATAACAAACGATCTTCTGTTGGTTCTTCTACCCAATGAACCTTTTTTGTATTTAGAATAAACATATTGTTATACATTACTCTCACTTCACCATCATCATCTTTAATTCCAAGCGCCCCAGTATTTTTAGATAGAGGCATAAGGAAGGCAATCTCAGAATGTACATCTGCATGTTCTGGCATACTTCCGCCAGCCTTTACAAGAAAGAAATCTAAGCGGAAATCTTTTGTTTTGATGCCGTATTTTTTAAATTGCCCAAGTACAAATCTACGTAATTTTGTATCATGCATTTCTGGCGGAATATGCTTTACGTAAAACTTTTTCATCAGTTCTCCGCCTGTGCATTCTGGGATCTTTTCTCCATAATGCTCAAACGATTCCACATAGTCTAATTTATCATAATATTCTTGAAAAAAATCCATTCCAAGATTTACATCTGTTTGTATTCCATATTGTTTCATTTGTCTCTCCACGCTATATACTGCCAAGAACCTGGATAAGTTTGATACAGATCATCAGTCATTGTCCATTTAGCTGTACTTCTCCTATTTAGTTCATCTACAAATCTTTTAAAATATCTTGCCTGCCTCGGCTCTCTTGATATTATAACTTGATTATCTTCTAATAATAATTGATGTTCGACCATTGCTCTGATAGTAGGTCTAAATAGTTCTCTAGTAAATTTTACTCTATTTTCCGGAACTTGATAAAGTCTAGACAGTATCCTTGAACCTTGAAGTATATCTTGAATCCCTGAAAATCCTACAATTTTTCCGTCTCTCTTCATAATAGAAATTACTTTTAGTCTTTCTATATGTTCCATGTTATAGTTTTCTGCTAACCAATGCGTATCTTTAATTCCATGTAATAATTCGTCTATGTTAGATAAATCTTCTTGTGTAGGTTTCCTAGTCCATACTTCGGCTGGTCTAGTGTCATCTTTAGTAGGTTGAGGTGTATATAACCAATCGTCTATTTTCTGTATAAGCAATGCTGTGTACTCTCTATTCCTGTTTCATAATCTGTTTGTATCACCTCGCCGAACTGCTTCATATAGTCAGTGTGGTGCGCAACTAAAAAATACCAAACATTATTCATGCGTGGCATATCTTCTAAGCCTTCGTACACTATTACGTCTTCTGGTGTCGCAACAACATAAGCATATTCTTTATTATAAACCTGATCAAAAACATCAGGTCTATCTTTTAATCTATAATTAAGTGCTCTCCTTAACATAAATTCGTTATCGGTAGGAATGAATGTCGAATACAATGGTGATTGAATTTTTTGTATATATCTTTTCATTTCGGATACAGTCATATGCGTAAAGATCGAGAACATTAACGTCACGTCTGCAGGTAGATCTAATTCTTCATCTTTACCATTTTGCCAGTACTGATGATTGTAAGCATCTAAATGATGCCACTCGTATTCTGGCCAAATATGCCGATTTTTTTCTATGAGTTCTCGATCGACATCTACACCCACATACTCAAAATCGCACTGCTGGTACTTTAACATGTTTCCATGATTGCATCCCCAGTCAACAACACGCTTTCCTTTTAATGAAATCATGCGTTCAAAATATTTTCTTACATCATACTCAAGATAGATTTTCATTTTGGTGTCTCAAATATTATCCTAGGTGCTGGATTTAAATACTTCTCGTAAAATTCTCTATAAGAAATATTAATATTGAATTGTAGATTAACTCTATCATCGTGCTTTTGATTAAACACTGCATGCGGTTGTCTACAGTTCCAAGCCCAAGCTGAACCAGCCTCAGTCTTTCCTATAGAATAAATTGTTTCATCTGAATATATTTCAAGAGGCGTGTATACTTCATCCTCATAACACATAGGCGCAATAATACTGCTTGCTCTTACTGGATCGACATGAGGTAGTACATCGGCTCCTCCGTCTATTTTAAGAAACAAACAGCCATAAATCTCATCATATTTTTCTACTATTTCAAGAGCCCACGGATGAGTTACATATGCAAAATTAAAAGCAAAGTAAGGTTCATATGTGGCAGACTTTGCTTCTTGTAATATTTCTTTATAAACATCAGGAGGAATATCACAAAACTTTGCTGCCAGCGTCCACGGATAATTCTTTCTTCCGTGGTTTGGGCTAGATCTCATTGAATACTGATCTCTTTCACCTACTCGGCTATCATAGCCTTTCATGTCTTTTATTTTGCGATTATTTGTCTTTTCATCAACCATTCTAATACTGCTCCGGTTTGATCGAAACGATGGAATCTCAAGTTCTTTCCTTTATGATGTTCAGCATGAAATCCTTCGCCCGCTGTCATCACATTAATTGCTGGAACGTTGCGAGACTTACCGCCTATATGACAAACGCCGTTAACCAGACCGAAGCCAATTAGAGCGCATACCGAAGGAATTACTGTATAAGCTACTAGCACCTGCCAACTGATTGCCAAAGCAATTAATACTTGAGCGCCCCAGATAATATGCCAGTACTTATGGAAGAAAAGAATACGAGGATTCGCATACAAATCTTTTACATATTTTGGTGGAATATGATCTACTTTCCATATTCCAAATAGAACCTTCCAAAATCCTACCTTTAATGGAGAATGTGGATCAAGTTCTGTATCTGAATGATGGTGATGCATACGATGAACACCAATCCATCCAATAGGACTTCTTAATCCAATCAGATTAGTTGTCCATAGAACAAATATCTCGTAAAACCAATGCGCTTTAAATGCTCTATGTGCAAAGTATCGATGCAGTCCTGCTGATACTGAGACATGGGCTATAACAAGATACCACAAAAAACCCCAAGCTAAAAATTCCATATACTTTCCTCTTTTAGATATTTATTAAATACAGATCCTGTATCATGATACTTATGAATTGCTGTATTAACATTGTTTTAAATTTCTTGTAATATATTCTACTGTTTTTTGATTTAACTGTATATTGAAAACTATCATGTATGTAGTCTCAAAACTACAATTAAATAAATAGTGCATTTTAGCAGTATCGACAAAATACAAATGTCCGTTTTCCCAATGATGTAATCGGTTATCAACCATAAAATTAAATGAAGGAGGATTCATATTTGACAAAGGAACCAAAGCTCTAAAACTGTCAAAAATAGGTCCTGCAAAGTCTCGATGTGGAGGAAAAAATCCGCCAGGTTCTAATTTTAAAATATGACTTCTAAAAATATAATCTGATATCGGCTCTATCATATTTTTCAGACTAGGATATTCATATATAGGTGTTTTTACAGAAAAATCTCTTTCACTATATTCCGTATTGTTTTCTCGATTGTATTCTAATAGACTATCAAGATCCGGAATGCCGGATAGTCCTCCGTCTAAACTGGTAATGCTTAGACCATATCTTGTAATTTTTTTTCTCGGGTTGTATCGAACATAATCGAAATTTTCTTCTGTCCAATTTATAAAATCATTGTAATCTCGCATTCTGTGCTTAGTTTGATACACATCGCCATAATTTGACAAACTATTATAAAGATCAAATAGAGAAATTTGAGTCATAAAACTTTCCTTTTTGGAATTTTACTATCTGCACTACTTACACAACTTTTTGTAATACATGTTTTTGGCTCTTTAAACAATTCAAAACCTGTTTCAATGTTACCAAGTGGTGCATCGTGACAACTATAACTGCGTTTTATACTACCATCAGGCTCCCGTATTATTATTCCACTGTAACCAGCGTTACATGCCCATCCTTCGAAATTGTTGAAATTAAAGGCATTAAAGCGTTCTGCTTGGTCCATATACCACTTTTCGCCTTTAGAGTCTTCTAACTCTACTTGCATGTGCCATGGCACACTTGCATCGTTCTTTCCATTTACTCCTATAGGTATTTGAAAATTAGGTTTCGGGCGTCCTTCCCATTTACGCTTTGTTTCAGTGTATGCACGTTGTGGCATGCCATTCCACAAACGCTTTAGGTCTTCTTCTCGGTATCCTTCAACGATTCTCGACGCCGTAGGGTCGGACTGCGGCTTAAGGGTGACATTGATACCTTGCTCATGAAAGAACAAAGCGTTTTCCCAATCACGCTCAAACCAGTCTGGCACCATAACCATATTGATCGTAACTTGTACATCATGCTCCTGACACAGTATTAACTTATCTGCAAAGTCTTGCAACTTTTCTGTAGTATTTAAGTGTTCTGTGTGCAAACTTGCTGTAATACTTGCTCTATGAAACGGCTTTGCACGTTCTACATAATCTTCAAACCATTTCATAGGACGGCTGCAATTTGATGTCATGTGTATGCTTGTGTAGTTTGTGTTTTCTACATCATCTGCCAAATGCTTTAGTATGTCCAAGTATCCAGGATGGAAAGTAGGCTCTCCTCCCGACAAGGAGAAGTGGAAAGAGTTGAAGCCGTTGAGTCTGGCTTGACGTTTGATCTCATCCACTGTAAGCAAGCAGAGCTCGGTAGGACGGTGGTCTTTACGATCGCTTCGGGCGTAGGGCCAGCAGTAGGAGCAACGGTAGTTACAGAAACGGCCAAGTAGCCATGATACTGTAAATAGATCACGATACAAAAGAGTACGTTGGCCGACACTGACAATGTCGTCAAAAGGTATCTTAGTAAAATCGTAATTACTCCATTTCAAATCTTCAGTCATGATTTATTATAGCATTCCTTAACTTATTTGTCAATAAATTTTTGTCATCATATACTCTGCTTGTTTTTTAAGAGCATAATTATTTAAATGTGCTCCAACATCTATTTGATTTTTTTCATAAAATTTATCAGTAAATAAACTTCCTTTTACACGCCAATCACCTAATATATGTTGATATATATCTATCTCTTCTTGTGGATATAAGAAATGAGGATAATTTTTTAAAATACTTTTTGCATAAATTAACAAAGACGATTGTTCTGTTTTCCATAAAACATCGTTTCGTTCTCTAAAATTGTAATATTTTCTGTCCCATTTATAAAAACTTGTTGCCGGAGTACAAGTTTTTATATTACAGTTTGTTATATAAAAATTATCACTAATTTTTTCAAAATCTTCTACATCTATTTCTTCTCGCCGTAGTGTTAATCTATATGGATTAGTTACTTGAAAAAAGATAAATTTAGGTTTTAGATTATTTTTTTGAATATACTCTAAAGTATATACAGCATGTAATAAACTTGAACCTGCCTTTGCCATATTAACAACAGTTTTATTTTTTATCATTTGACTTAAAAAGTAAGGCCAATTTTCCTCAAAATCCCTGGGTCCAACTCCTTGTGTATAACTACATCCAAAACAAACTATAGAATTATTCAACAAGTGTTCTTTTGTATCAGTCATTAGATTTTCTCTGAGAAAATATCTGCTTGTCTTTGTAGTGCCTGTACAGACAAATGATCACCTTTGTCTATGATATTTTTTGAGTAATAATCCTCATCGAAAATATCTCCTCGTAAAGCAAACTCAACAAAAGATTCATATACAGTTTCTTTTTCTTGACTGTATAAGCAATGATTATATTTTTCTAACATATGCTTTATATAAACTAACAATGCCGTATGTTCAGTTTGCCAAAGTATATCTTTCTCTGGATCTCTAGATATGTAGTAATTTTTTACCCATTTAGATTTTAAATCTCCTAGACTATTTGTCTCAATAATATCTATACCTGTCATATAAAAATCTGTTTCTCTATCAACTAATTCAAAATCCTTTTCTTTAATTTCTTTTTGTCTTAATGTAAGTCTATATGGATTAGTTACTTGAAAAAATATAAATTTAGGTTTTAGATTATTATAAAATATGTATTCAAGAGTAAATGCCGCATGAAGCAAACTTGTGCCACCATGTGACATATTAATCACACGTTGATTTTTTATTTTTTTGTAAAGAAAATAAGGCCAGTTTTCGTAATTTTTGTTCTTACCAACACCATATGTAAAACTGCAACCTAAGCACACAATACTATTGTTAATTAAACTTTCAAACATATATTACTTATCGAGCCCGTGTAATAAATATTTTATAATTGGAGATTGATATGGATCTGTCAGCTGTAAATAAAACATTAATTATCGACGAACTATTAAGAGAAATTAAAACTACATTTCACTATAGGACAGACGAACCCGAAAAATGTCAAAGAGATTTAGAACATATTTATGATGCTGTTGTAAATGACTACTTAGAAAATAGTGATTATTATATTTCGATTATTGCTAACAAATTTTGGTATATGAATGTGCGTCAAATTAAAAGATTTGCAGTAGAATTTAAAATTTATGAATTACTAGAAACAAAACTTATAGAATCGGGAGCAGAAAAAGATCGGCTATCTAAAATATTCGATACACTTAAAAATATAATAGAACACGGTCCTAACGAAACAGCTGAAAGTTCTCTAAATGTTGCTGCATCGGGCGCACGTAGATGCCAAAGAAACTGGGACTATTCAAAATCTGTAGCAAAAAAAGATGTAATATCACTAACAGATATTGCAATTACTATGCCCGCAAAACAGGCAAGAACATATTTTGAATTAATAGTTTCTACAGATCAAGAATTAAATAATTTTATAAGAAAAAATGCAATTGACAGAGATTCTGATTTCCATCCTGAGTGGCAAAATAATCAAGTATCTGCACCTGTGCTTTTCATTTATATTACTACATCAGACACGTTAGGACAACTTCAAACAAACCATGCAAAACGTTCCGGTAATCAATTTGGGGAAGATGGTATATATGCTATAGGCATTTCTTCTGGTGCTGTTGCACTAGCAGCAAACAATATGGGATATAAAACAGGATTTTGTAGATGCTTTAACGGTCCGCCAATACAAGATGTACTAGAAGAACGTCTAGGATTTGAGTTTCATAGAATACAATTGATGTTAGGCATAGGATATCCGAATACGTCTTTACGATACAATCAATTACAAGATGATGACGGAAAGATACAACAAATAGTAGGCGATCCTAGAGATTGTAAGTATCACATTATATAGGCAAACTCTGGCGCTATTTTAACTAAATTTTCATCTCGACTCTGATCTAGAACTTTGGTATAATCAACAAACTTATCTAATTTGTTGTTCCAGTCTTCTGCCCACATATACTTGATTATTCCATCTACTTTTTCTAAATGCAGATAAGGCTGTAGTCTCTTTTCGGCTTCTTGCTTTAGATCTGTAGGCAAAACTCTAATATTAAGTTCTTCTGGATGATTGAGTATATTAAAGTATATCTTGACATTATAAGGCAATGCCCAATCAATAAGATCATCTAAATACAAAATATTATACATTTGCACAGTACAATGTATTTCGACATTTGCATTAGGTAGTTTTGTAATAGATTCAAAGTTTTTTACAACCTTTTCCCATTTACTAGGATGTCTAATATAAGTATCTAATTCTCCAACTGCATCTATAGAACAGTTAAGCTGTACTCTTTTAAAATGACTCCAGCGTTCGATAAGCCAATCTGGTAATAGCACTAAATTGGTATTATATTTTAATCGTATATTTTTAGCAGTGTCGTTGTCAATAAAATAATCTAATAACTTTTGTTGCTCTTTAATAACTGTAGGCTCGCCGCCTGTCAAGTATATTTCATCTACTGTATGAGCAATGCTGAACAAATTCTCCCATGTCTTTTTATCCTCGGGCCAATCCATTTTACTAAGACGTTCATACTCTGCAGGATCTAATGCATCCGAAACTAAATTCCATTCTTTTACCCACATATTACTTGCATAGGGATTGCACATACGGCATTTTAGATTACATAAATTTCCTAAACGCAAATCAACATATTTAATATCAAAAGGTGCATCTATAGTGTATTCTTTATCCTCTTGCCATTTGTCGTTCCAAGCCTGTCGTGAGCTCCTAACACCTGCATCTTCTTCTCTAAAACATCTTTGGCACATTTCAGGCCGTTCGTTATTTAAAAGTTGCTTGCGAATCGTTGTATAAGTTTCACTATTCCATGCTTCTTCTAGATTGTCTCGATTTAATTTATAAGGCTTTCCGTCTGGTTTTGTGATGAAGTTTTTACCAGGAGTACTATTACAACATACACGTAAGTTTCCGCTAGCATTAGTTGCTAAATGCATCCAAGGTAATATACAAAATGTTTTACTTGTCATGCAATTCTCCAAATATATCAAACTCTTGCTTGCGTAATTTATCTTTTATTAGTTTTTGTTCTAAAAATATTTTATAATTTCTTTCATCAAACTCAGTTTCGTGAGCTAGTATCTGTTCATATCTATCTGCTAGGTGTGGGTACTTTTTAAATTTATCTTTGATTTTATTTTTTAGCTCTTTAGGAAATACCCAAGGCTGACAATACCATGGTACAGTGACAAAGACCAATCTCAATTCTTGGTCTTTTTTATAAAAATAGTCTAATATTTCTGGCATATAATAAATGTTGAAGGCACTTACAGTGATTGCAAGTGTAATATCAAATCCTTCATTTATAAGTTCTAAATATTTTTCTTCAAATTTTTCCCACTTTCCGGGCCACCGTACATAATCATACACATCTCCGATTCCGTCACAGCTCACAGTTAGATGAACTTTTTTAAATTTTTTTAATATTTCTTTTCTTTTGTTGTTAATCAATAATGCATTAGTAACAAATTGAACAGTGGTAGTTTCTTTGCGAGGAAACTTTTCTAAAAAATCTTGAACTTCAGGAATACTAAAAGGCTCTCCTCCAGTAAATTTCATTGTATCTAATTCTGGAAATTCAAGAGCTTGTTCTAATGCAGTCACAAACCAATTTTGTTTGTTGTAATCATAATCTGCAGATAAGACGTCTGCGTGTAACCAATTTAAATGTCTATTATTTAAAACTTCATTTTGTAATACTGTGCTACTAAAAGGTTCGCACATACGACAACCTAGGTTGCATAAGTTGCCTAATTTATAATCAATCCTTTTGATTGTATCAGTAGTCTCTTTCATAGACTGTAACGCAATAGTTCTTGTACTGTCTTGTCCTTTACTTTCTAAATCCCAACAATGATTACACTCTTTTATCTTAATACCTTTATTCATTTGTTCTTTGAAAGGCTGTAAGATATCTTTTATATTATTCCAGCCTTGACTAAAATGACTTTCTTCGTCTTTTTCTTTCCATTGAAAATTGCAACAGGGACGAAAATTTCCTTCTGTTGTAGTTGCCACTTGTTGCCACATCAAAGGACAATATATTTCATTCTGTACAGATTTCATCGTAATACCATTTGGGCCAATTATCGTAATAGCTAGTTGTTTTTAAATATTTTCGCTTTTCTAATATATCGTCTTTCTTTTGTATGAAAACACAGTTTGTAAAATTTTTAGCAAAGTAGCCGCTGTCAGGCGTACTAATAAAATAATATAAATCAGGATTGCTTGCTCTTAGGTCATCTAATTCTTGTTCAATTCCAGAAGTATATTCTCCTAACCAAGCAATGCCTATATCATATCTATCGCTATCAAATTCTAAAAACTCTCCATAAATACCTCTAGGACAGTCTATAAATTGTATCTTATCTTGTAATCTTGCTTTCTTAGCGTAAGGACAGACACCAGGTTCTTCGATGTTTTTTACAGTCCATTCCAAAAAGGCGTCTTTAAATTCTTCAAAAGTCATTCTATGTGTTCTTTATAAAACTGTATATTAATTGCGTTTTTCATCCACGGATTACTATTTATAATTACACTAGAATGCAACTGACAAGCATCAAAAACGAGTATAGATCCAACAGTCTGTTCAAACACTGCTTCATGGCTAAAACCTAAGAAATTATTTTTTGTTACTTGAGGATAACTTTGTTCAGACCAATCTCCGCTATCTAAATCAGGATCAGTGGGATTGCCATTTATATCTATAAGACCATTGTACTCTCTTAGTATTTCATAACAACTGCTATCATCAGCAGACAAATAATCTCTATCAAAGATTACACTATATCCTATCCTACGCTGATGCATAAATGCAGTATGTGCTTGTGCGCCTCTTGTAAGGAATAAAGGTATAATAACACTTTTGTAAGGTATTAGATTATCTGTCCAGTCTCCTTCATCTTCTGTAAGCAGGTCAGTATGAACATCATGAGGCTTACTTGCAATAAAATAGTTACCGCTATGCCTTCTAGAAAAATCTCCTAGTAAATCTTTAAATTTATTTTCTAAAAAATCTAAAGCATATATCATTTTTCCTACATCAACAAGAGGTTGGATATTGCTGCTGCTTTCTTGCATCTTAACTCTGCGTGTGTGTTGGAACTGATAAAGTCTGAGTTGTTCTATTTCGTCTTTTGTAAAGAAATTATCTATTTTTTCAGCAGGCGAGAATCTGCTGATAATATCATCTTTGTATTTTTCGCAACATTCTATATACTTCATGTGTCTAACTTTTTATAAAAGTCTCCATTTAGATGATCAAACAAAGGAAATCTTAGGTTGATTCTATTATATGCATCGTCACGTGAAAAATAATCCCACTGATCGTCACCTGTAGCAATATGTATTGTTTTACTAGGCTGTAATCCAAAGTATTTACACACTTCTTTCTGCGATTCTCTATATAAATTAGGAGTGTAATCAGGAGAAAACTGTTTCATTAACAGCAAACTAACATATGTATTCATATGTATTCCGTGATGCCATTCTGTTTGAACAGCAAGAGATCCATGATTCCATTTTGAAAAACATATACCAGATCTCCAATTGCCTGTTTGCAATCCTTTTGTTGTGCTGAATGCAACTACTTTGATACAATCGTACTCTAGACTCCAATGCAAATCATAACAAGTACCAAACCAGGCACAATCAATCATAACAGGAATATCAAGTTTTGTGCAAGTTTCCATTATTTCCTCATAACGAGGATGTAAGTCTCCACTTGCACTAAAAGGCACACTAATTATTACAGCATCACCTTTGGCTAATGGCTCGTCATCTATGAATTCATCGAAGTCAAATACGTCTCTATTATAAGGATATTCGCCCCGTAGCAAACGCATACGCCATCCGTTCCTTGCACACTCTAAATGAAACCAATCTAGTGTTTGCGTTACGCCTAGGCTGACAAATCTATATGGAAATGTATCTAAACCTTTTACACTACAACTTTCAGATGATTCTATCCACTTAGGATAATACTCGAGATATTCTTCTTGAACATTATAGTCCTTATTAAACCATCCATTTTCTTCTGCATGTTTGAATAAAAATTTGTATATAGGTCGTACCTTTACACTATTGCCTGTGTTACCTAGATAATTTTTATATAATCTTTCAAATAATTTACTCATTCCAATATTTCCTAAAAGTAGGTTCGACATCTAAAAAGTTTGTATCTCTAATTTTATCTAAAAAATTAATATAATTTTTGAAACTATTCCAAACTTTTGTTCTATCTTCTGCTTCGGTATTCTCTGACAACTTTTCCTGTAATTTCCATATTCCGGCACTATACAAATATTCTTTTCTATCAAAAGGCCAAGGTAAGTCATCATTAATATCTTTTATCATATCATATGCTTCTTGCTTTTGTTCTTTTGACAAAGCATACAAACTTAGGTGTTTTGGTTCAAACACTGTATTACTAAATGTATTTGTTGCTG
>Ga0213867_1000442_pt1 | contig 18880 bp, 15 predicted proteins | sample PICome_12_FD_160120 | JGI IMG/M metagenome (GOLD analysis project Ga0213867, IMG submission 160120) | Coastal seawater microbial communities near Pivers Island, North Carolina, United States - PICO540 | ecosystem: Environmental > Aquatic > Marine > Coastal | place: USA: North Carolina... | reverse complement strand
AGTGATGCTACATTAATGAACTACGCAGAAATAGCCAACAAAGGCGTGCAAACCCAACCAGTTTATGTGCCGGGCAAACCAATTGAGGCAGTGGCTCGCGAGTATGGGCTCGACGAAGTATCGATTGCCAAATTGGCCTCGAATGAAAATCCGCTAGGGCCTTCTCCTAGGGCAATGGAAGCGATGCGGCAGGCAATCGATAAGGTTCAACTGTATCCTGATGGCGCTTGCCATGCTTTACGTGAGAAAATTGCCGCTGTGCGAGGCCTAAATCCGGAGTCCATTATTGTTGGCAATGGATCGAATGAGATTATTGAACTACTCGGTCATTGTTTTTTGCGTCCGGGAGTGGAAGTTGTCATGGGGGCGCAGGCCTTTATCGTATACAAACTGGTCTCGCTGCTTTTTGGAGCTAAGCCAGTTGAAGTGCCTATGCCAGATTTTCGTCATGACGTGCAAGCACTTCTGGACGCGGTCAATGAGCGCACTGCGATGGTTTTTGTGGCATCGCCCAACAATCCGACTGGTCAAGCTAACACGGAAGCCGAGCTCGTCTATCTAGCGGAAAACTTACCTGCGGGGGTACTCTTATGTATCGACGAGGCCTACGCTGAATATTTAGAGCGGGCAGTTGATCTGCGCCATTTAATAGAACAGGGCCGTCCTTTGATTGCTTTACGGACTTTTTCAAAGATTTATGGTCTGGGCGGACTGCGTGTGGGGTATGGATATGCCGCCCCCGAATTGATCAGTTTGCTGCAACGCGTGCGCCAACCGTTTAATGTCAATAGTTTAGCGCAAACAGCTGCCTGTGCAGCTCTGGATGACAGCGAGTTTGTTCGCCGCTGCAAAAAAGCAAATGCTGCGGGACGTCAACAACTGAGTACAGGGCTCCAGCAGTTCGGCTTAAGTTGCTACACTGGCGATGCTAACTTTGTCATGTGCCGGGTGGGTGAGGGCCGAAAAGTCTTTGAGCAGCTACAAAGCCGAGGCATCATTGTGCGCCCATTGGATCCTTATGGTTTGAGCGAGTACATTCGCATTAGCATTGGCACGGAGGCCGAAAACGCAAGTTTGCTGGCTGAAATGCATCGTTGTTTGAAGAATGGTATGTGCACATGAGTATGGCAGCAGCAGCGTGGATTGAGCTGATCCAATGGATTGGCTCCTTAATCGCCTTGGGCCTACATGCCTATTTGGTGATGTGTGAGATCAGTTTGGTGAAATTTCGCTATGCGAGTGATCAGCAAGCGGCTATTCACGATGTCAAGAAAATCGCAGGCATTGCGCGCCTGATGGAGCATGGGGATCAAGTGGCTCGTGTCGTTCGCTTTGGGAAAGTCATTTGTCTGGCCATTGCTAGCTTAGTCTGGATCCCTCAAGGAGCGGCTTTCTTGTCCCATCATATGCTGTCAGATGGCGCCAGCTCTGCTGGGCTTTTTTGTCTGTCCTTCATGGTGTCGATCATGGTGTATTTTTATTTTGCGGAAATCGTGCCTAGGGGGATTGCCATGCGCAATGCGCAAGCGGCCTTGCTCAGGTCTTATCGTATATTTAATCTTTTTTACGGTTTGTCATGGCCGTGCATGCTAATCTTTCGTGGCTTAAAAAAACTTTTCTATGCCCGCATTGGTGTCGCGCATGAGGATGAGTTAAACCCATTGGATTTTGATGTGCAAATCCGCGCGATGGGGGAAGAGACCCATGAACTGAGCAGCGGTATTCGGCGCATCGTTAACCGTGCTATTCAAATGCAGGAATTGGTGGTGCACGATGTATTGCTTCCTCGAAATCAAGTGGTTGTGTATGATTTGGATCAAAGCTATGAAAAGAATTTGGATCGGATGCAAGTTGCTGGCCATACTCGCTTTCCACTTTGCTACGGTTCACTTGATCAGTGTATTGGTATTATCCATATCAAGGATATTTTTCGCGCAACCGATAGCGCGCTTTTAGCTCAGCCCGTCAAATTGAAGCGGATGATTGCGCAGTTTACTCTAGAGACGCCCTTGGAGGAGGCTCTGGAGCGCATGCTACGCGCTAAATTTCACATGGCATTGGTGGAGGATACTTTTGGCGGAATTGTCGGAGTGGTGACGCTGGAAAGTATTTTAGAGAAATTGGTAGGCGATATTCAGGATGAGTTTGATAGCGAGGAAGTTCAGATTGAGGAGTTGGCGACTATCAACCATTACAAAATTTCTGGCCTGACACCTTTGCACGAGATTGAAGCAAAGTTAGAAATCGAAATTGATAACGACGAAGTTTCCACCTTTGGCGGATTGATTACCTTGGAGTTGGGTAAATTGCCACGAAAGGGGCAGAAATTGAGACTTTATGGCCTACAAGTCACCATCAACGAAGTGGACGAACGGCGAGTTATTTCCACGACGGTGAGTCGTTTTGTGGATTAGCGGCATGGGCGCTGGCTACCTCTATGCCCATGGACTTTTTTGGACTTGAATCCGAACGATGCAAACGGACGCTTAAAATGTTGATATTTTGTCTGCAAATAACTGTAAAACAGCCATATATTGCGATGTTTCGCATTGGACATGTGCTCATCAATAGGGTGTTCAAAATGAGGTCCGGTCCTTCGCGTCCGGCCTTGTCGCATTGCTCGGAACTTAGGCGACTAAGGCACATCTTTGCCTATTAGACCAGCAGTCACGTATGTATATAAGCTCCCTCGGCTTTCAGTTGCCGAGCACCTTGCCCATCTCATCGCATAATTCGGGTTGAAGGTGTCGATTTAATTCGCCGTCCTGAGTGGAGGCGTGCTGCCAATCGTGGATTTTTAGCGATTAATTTTAGGCGTTTATGCTATTTGGGCACGCATTTCTTTCAGATGCCTCTCAAATGGATACAATATACGGGCTAGACAAATCTGCTGGCTCGATCATGTTCAGGATTGATGAAAATATATATGAATGACGGGTTGGTGGATCAATCTGCTGCAATGGTCTCGGTTTTTGATCATGGGCTGCTGTATGGGGATGGTATCTTTGAGGGCATCCGCTTGTACGATGGCTGTATCTTTCAGCTAGAAGCTCATTTAGAGCGATTGGAGTACTCGGCTAAAGCCATCATGCTCAAAATGCCTTGGTCGCGTGCCCAACTCAGCGATGCGGTCATTGAGACTTGTCGTGCTAACCAGCTCACGAATGCTTATATTCGTTTAGTCGTTACTAGAGGCGTGGGTAGTTTAGGGCTATCGATCCAAAATTGTGATCATCCCCAACTCATTATTATTGCGGACAGTATTCAGCTCTATCCAGAGAAGTTTTATCGCGAGGGCTTAAAAATTATCACCGTTCCGACGCGTCGCTGCAACGCCGCGGCATTGCCGCCCACGGTTAAATCCTTAAACTATTTAAATAACATTCTCGCAAAAATAGAAGCACAGCATCTAGGATACCATGAGGCGATTATGCTGAATGATCAGGGGTATGTCGCCGAGTGCACCGGTGATAATGTGTTTATTTGCCACAAGGGAGAATTGATCACTCCTGCCGCGAGTGCAGGTGCTTTGAAGGGTATTACACGAGACACGGTGTTAGCCATTGCCGATGAGTTAGGTGTGCCATGGCGAGAGGCTAATTTGACACGTTACGATATTTGGGTGTGCGATGAATTATTTTTGACTGGGACTGCTGCCGAAATCATACCCATTGTGGAGGTGGATGCTCGTCCGATCGGCGATGGAAAGCCCGGCACTCTCACCGCCCGTTTTTTAGAGTCGTTTCAAGCTAGAACTAAAAAAGACGGTACTTTCATTTGAGCTCAATTTTAAGAAATCGAGTGCTAGCGATTGTAATCGGTACACATACTGCTAAAATAATTTAAAAATAGTTCTTAGTCACCAGCAATGCTGCAGTTATCTTGCACATAGCCTGAGCACTTTGTATAATTCATATAAAATATTAGTATGGCAAAATCAGTTAAATGTTGCTTGTGCGATCAACCCGCAACGGTTCACCTGACTCAAATCATCAACAACAAAATGTTGAAGGTAGATTTGTGTGAAGCTTGTGCCAGTGAGAAGGGCTTAATTGGCGCTCAAGTTCCCCCAGGGTTTTCGTTTGAGGAGGTTCTTAAGAATCATGATCTACATCCAGTTAATGCTACAAAACCTAAGGTTAAATGTGATGAGTGCGGATTGGATTTTTCGGATCTGCAAACCAATGGAAGACTGGGCTGCGAACATTGTTTTACTGTGTTTAAACAGCCCCTAGCTGGTATGATTCAAGACATGCATTTTGGGCAAAAGCATGTGGGCAAAGTGCCCGAGCAGTCTCTGGCTTCACTAAATAGTCGCATGAAACTCCTACAGTTGCAGGCTGCATTGAGTGAGGCAATTGAAACGGAGGCTTACGAAGATGCGGCTAAATATCGTGACCAAATTAATCACTGCAAAGCATTGGTCGAGACCGAGAGTATATCATGAGGCTGATTGATCGCATCATCCAAAACGAGCGCACTGAGTTGCTGAATACTACACGAGCAACCTCGGCTGTGGTGCTCAGTTCGCGTATCCGACTGGCCCGGAATTTGGCTGATTCAGTTTTTCCAGCGCGTGCCAATAAGTCACAGCGTTGTGCCATTGTGGCTAAGTGCGGTACAGCCATTGAAAGTTTAAAAGGAATTAAAAATCCCGTTTTATTGGCGATTGACGAATTAAATGATCGGGATCGGCAAGTTTTGCGTGAACGGCACCTAATTAGTAAGGAGCTTTGTGAAGAGCCTGAGGGGGCTGCTGTCGTCATGGATCAACGTCAGGGCTGTTCGGTCATGATCAACGAAGAGGACCATTTGCGGATACAGTTTCTGAAGTCCGGCTTCAACTTAAAAGCACTGTGGAAAAAAGTAGACGCCTTTGATTCCCAATTAGAGCAATCACTCAATTTCGCTTTTTCGCCGGAGTATGGATATTTGACGGCTTGTCCGACCAATTTGGGCACGGGTCTGCGTGCTTCGGTGATGATGCATTTGCCGGGCTTAGTGCTCTCGGGGCATATGGAGCGCGTTGTGCGCGCCGTCAATCACTTGGGAATTACGGTGCGGGGTCTCTTCGGCGAAGGCTCTGAGGCCAGTGGCCATGTTTTTCAAATTTCTAATCAACAAACTTTAGGGGAGAGTGAAGCGACTATTATTGAACGCTTAGCTCAGGTGTTGAAAACTGTTATTGATCAGGAAATCAATGCACGGTTTTGTCAGCTTGAGCAAAAGAGTATACAGATCCTGGATCAAATCGGTCGGTCTTATGGGCTGCTGCAAAATGCCTACCATATTAGCTCAGATGAAGCCATGAACCGTTTATCGTTCCTGCGGTTAGCAGTCGATTTTAATATGCTGCCTGATAAGTGTCGGGTACTCATCGACCGGCTTTTTATCGCCTGCCAACCTGCACACATCCAAGCCGCTGCGGCTGCACAACTAGATGCGGATATGCGCGATTGCAAACGTGCCGAAATTATTCGTGAGGAGTTAAAACAATTACCCAAGCTTGATATGAATTTTACGGCGAATTAAGCCGCCAATCATGAGCCATTATTAAATACCGACCATGGAACCAATGAATAATTTTACACCTCGAGCTCAACAAGTTCTCGCATTATCTCGTAAAGAAGCCGACCGTTTTCACCACAACTATGTAGGCACGGAGCACTTGCTTTTGGGCTTGATCAATTTGGGGCAGGGAGTCGCGGTGAATGTCTTGCAAAAAATGGGGCTCGACTTGCTGACGGTTCGGACTGCGGTTGAAAAACAAGTGGGTTCGGGGCCAGAGAGTAAGCCTTCGGGCAACATTCCATACACGCCCCGTGTCAAAAAAGTGCTCGCATTGGCAGGAAAGGAAGCCAAGGCATTGAATCATTCCTATGTCGGTACGGAGCACATTTTATTAGGACTCTTGCGCGAGGGTGAAGGTGTCGCAGCACGTGTGTTGAAGTCGCTCGATGTCGATATTGAACGTTGCCGAAACGAAATCTTGGCGGAATTAGATCCCAATTTTTCAGGCGATGTGGAAAACTCCGCCACCGCCGGTTCTGCGGGTGCAGCCCCTGAAGAGCGCAAGGATAGCAAGACGCCGGCATTAAAGGCTTTTGGGCGTGATTTGACTGAGCTGGCTCAACTTGGTGAACTCGACCCAGTTGTGGGTCGCAAAGATGAAATCAAACGTGTGATTCAAATCTTGTGTCGCCGCAATAAAAACAACCCAATTTTAATCGGAGAAGCGGGTGTCGGCAAGACGGCGATTGTCGAAGGTTTAGCGCTCGAGATTGCGTCAGGCTTGGTCCCCGAGATCTTAGAAGACAAGCGCGTCATTACACTCGATTTGGCCTTGATGGTTGCTGGGACCAAGTATCGAGGGCAGTTTGAAGAACGAATTAAGGCGGTGATGGATGAGGTCCGTCGGGTAAAAAATGTTATTATTTTTATCGATGAGATTCACACAATTGTTGGGGCTGGTGCAGCCGAGGGCGCCATGGATGCGTCCAATATATTCAAGCCTGCCTTGAGCCGTGGAGAGCTCCAATGCATTGGAGCCACCACATTAGCGGAGCACCGCAAGCACATTGAAAAGGATAGTGCATTGGATCGCCGTTTTCAATCGGTCAAAGTCGAAGCTCCTTCGGTGGCGGACACCATTTTGATCCTCAAGGGTATTCGTAGTAAATATGAAGAGCACCATAAGGTGCACTTTTCAGATGATGCCTTAGTGGCGGCTGCCAAGCTATCCGATCGCTATATAACCTCACGTTTTTTACCAGACAAGGCGATCGATATTTTAGATGAGGCGGGTGCTCGTTCGCGAATCGAGTCCTTCAAGGCGCCTCCAGAAATCGCTGAAATGAGTGAAAAGATTGATGCTGTCTGCGTTCTGAAAGAAGAGGCTATCGCCCAGCAAATGTTTGAAAAAGCGGCCAGCTATCGTGACGAGGAAAAACAGCTACGTCAGACCCAACAGGAGGCTACCGAGGCTTGGAAGCTGAGTCGTGATCAAAATCGTTTGACGGTGGGAGAAGATGAGATGCTTCGGGTCGTGGCTGCCTGGACTGGTATTCCGCTCTCGCGCATGGAAGATAAGGATAGTCAGAAGTTGCTCAAACTAGAGACAGAACTCTCTGCAGAAGTTATTGGTCAGCCACGCGCAACGGAGGCTGTGGCCAAAGCCTTACGAAGATCCCGTGCGGATTTAAAAGACCCTAAGCGCCCAATCGGATCTTTCATGTTCCTCGGGCCCACGGGCGTAGGTAAGACCTTGCTGGCCAAGTCGCTGGCTGAAAAAATGTTTGGGGAGAAAGATGCTATCATCCAAATTGATATGTCTGAATACATGGAGAAGTTTGCGGTGTCGCGTTTGGTGGGCTCGCCTCCTGGCTACGTTGGCTATGAAGAGGGCGGACAATTAACCGAAGCGGTCCGCCGCAAGCCTTACTCAGTGGTGTTGTTTGATGAAATTGAGAAAGCGCACCCTGATGTGGTACAGCTCTTACTGCAGGTACTAGAAGAGGGCCGCTTGACGGACAGTTTGGGGCGCAAAGTTGATTTCAGAAACACGATCCTGATCATGACATCAAATGTGGGTGCGGAGATCCTGCAGCGTAATACTTCGATGGGCTTTGGCATAGAGAATAGTTCACTTAATGAGTACGATAAAATCCGTGATAAAATCATTGATGAAACCAAGCGTGTTTTTAAGCCTGAGTTTTTGAATCGTTTAAACGAATTGGTGATATTCCGCTCATTGACAGGTGATGACATGCAGTCGATTGTGGAAATCGAACTGAAAAATGTTGCAGATCGCTTGAAAGGGCGCGGCCTGACCTTTGATTTTACCCCAGCGGCGAAGCAGTTCTTAATCGATCAAGGTTATGATGAGAAGTTTGGTGCACGTCCTCTCAGACGTTCGATCGAACGCCACCTTGAGGATGCATTAGCTGAGTCAATCTTAGCGGGCACGATCAAAGAGGATGATGCTTTGTTTGTTGATGTGAATGAAGAGAAGTCGGCTTTAGCCTTCAAGCAGCTCGAAGACAGCACTAAGACGAGTGGTCAATAGTGCAGGGATTGTAAGCGAGGGCTTTTAGGCGATCAGCTCAACAGCTTAACTGTGATGTTTTCTTTTAATCCATCACAGTTGCCTATGGGCACCTCTGTAATCTTGTTCTAGACTGCGCTTAGATTTTGCTTGGCAGCACCCAGTCGCTTGTGCATCGCTATGCCCATTTGCCACCAATTATAAAGCTACATTATGGATGTACAGGATTTAGACGCTTGGAAGATCGCCGCTTTTTACCACTTCACGGATGTTGAGGATCGTGATGAACTTGCGCTAAAACTGGTCGATCTAGGGCTTCGGTCAGAGCTACGCGGGACGATTATACTTGCGAATGAGGGGATTAACTCGACATGTGCCGGCTCGCACGCCGCGATTGATACGCTTATCGATTTTTTAAAGTCGGACGCTCGTTTTGCGGCTATGGACGTAAAGTACTCTTTTGCGGATTTTTGTCCGTTTCCAAAGTTTAAAGTCAAGAAAAAGCCAGAAATTGTGACTTTTCGCCAATCAGATGCGGACCCACGTTGCTCCGTTGGTACGTATCTCGAACCCGCAGAATGGAACGATTTGATTCAAGATCCTGAAGTGATTACGATTGATACGCGCAACGACTATGAGGTCAAGGTTGGGCGCTTCAAGGGAGCGATGAATCCCAAAACAGACGACTTCACTGCTTTTGCCGAGTTTGTCGACCAGCATTTGAGTGCGCAAAAAGACAAAAAAATTGCGATGTATTGTACGGGTGGTATTCGTTGCGAACGCTCGACTGCCTACTTAAAACAAAAAGGATTTGAGCATGTTTATCATCTTAAGGGCGGAATCTTGCGCTATTTAGAGCAGATGCCAGAAGCGGAAAGCCTCTGGGAGGGAGATTGTTTTGTTTTTGATTATCGAGTTGCCTTGGATCATCAGTTGAAGCCTGCTAAGTGGAAGATTGATCCAGCCACAAGTCATCCAGTCGAGATGGAAGCCTCAGAAGTCGAAAAAATTCACGAACGGCGTAAGTCGGGGGCCATTTTTAAGAAGCCCTACGCAGGCTAGTGTGATTCCTGGTTAGATAACTACTGGGAACCCATCAAAGCATTTTACTCAGACTTTTCCAGCCTATCAACTGCCGGGCTTGATCGCAGGTAGGCTGGCTAACTCATCGGGTAGTTGATCCGGTTGGTAGGTTGGGAAGTTGAGTTCCGCTAAACTATGATGAGGAACCTCAAATTTGGCCTGGTTTTGACTGCGGTCGACTAAGACACCAATGCCCACAGGGTGGGCTCCAGCTTCTTTACAAATTTTAAGCGCCTCAATAACACGGCCACCCCTGGTGATGACGTCCTCAATAATTAAGATCTTTTCATCTTGAGGGAATTTGAAGTTGCGACGCAACTGTAAGTCGTTGCCGACTTTTTCTAGGAAAACATAACGTAAGCCCATTTGACGAGCGACTTCTTGTGCGATCACCAAGCCTCCCATCGCGGGGCCAACGATCGTCGTGGCTTGATAGTGGCTCAATTGAGGAATCAACAATTCGGCGAGTCGGCTCACTTTATCCATGTGCTGGCACACTTGTGCACATTGAAAGAAATGTGCACTGTGCAGACCTGAACGAAGTTTAAAGTGCCCCGTTAAAAGAGCTCCACTGCTACGAAAAATTTCAATGACTTCTTGTTGATTTTGAGACGACATCCGATGGCTAGGTTTTATATTAATTTGAATTTCCCGTCGCTGCGCAAGATTGAGTCGTTGGCACCAGGGGAAATCAAGTACATGTTTGCATGAAAAAGCCGGAAGTTTTATAAACTTCCGGCTTTAAAATAAGCATTTAAAGATTAAACAGAACCAAATATGCTTTTGCCGGTTGAGCAGAGATCTTCACATGCTTGCACTAGGCGCGCTGCCATGTTGGATTCCGCCTTTTTCAAGTAGCTTCTGGGGTCGTAGGTCTTTTTGTTGCCCACCTCACCATCAATTTTGAGCACGCCTTCAATATTCTCGCAAACATGATTTACGATTGGGCGTGTAAAGGCATACTGTGTGTCCGTATCGATATTCATTTTAATCACACCGTACTCAAGGGTTTCTCGAATGTCGCTGAGATCGGAACCGGATCCACCGTGAAATACTAGATCCATGAATGCTGACTCACCATATTTTTCAGTTACCGCCTGTTGGCCGTCTCTCAAAATGGTGGGTTTAAGTTGGACGGCTCCGGGCTTGTAGGCGCCATGAACGTTGCCAAATGTGGCGGCGAAAATAAAGCGCCCAATTGGATTGAGCGCCTCGTAGACCTGCACCATGTCCTCTGGAGTGGTGTAAAGCTTTTCTGCAGGCAAGCCTGATGTGTCGTGACCATCTTCTTCTCCCCCGACGCAACCGGCCTCAACTTCGAGAATGATATCCAACTCAACACATGTCTTTAACAAATCTTTGGAGAGTGCTAAATTTTGATCTAGGTCGACTACGGAGCCGTCAAACATGTGAGACTGAAAAAGCGGTCCTTTGCCTTCGGCAATTCGCTGTCTGGAAGCTTCCAGTAGCGGCTTCAGAAATCCATCTACTTTTTCTGGGTGGCAGTGATCCGTATGGAGAGCTACCAGAATGTCATATTTTTCTGCTAGCAAATGGGTGGCTTCCGCAAGGACGATTGCGCCAAAGGCCGCGTCTTTGACATTCAGACCCGCAGCAAATTGACCGCCCCCGGTCGATACTTGAATGATACCATCAGATTTGGCGTCTGCAAAGGCCTTGAGTGCTGCGTTAATAGTCGTTATCGAGGTCACGTTAACCGCTGGGTAAGCGTAGTTTCCTTTTTGAGCCGCATCGATCATTGCGGCGTATTGAGTGGGTGTTGCAACTGGCATAATACTGTGTGATTAAACTGAGTGCGATATCGTTTGATCCGCAGTCGTGTGAACACACACACTCCACGAAAGTCAGCTTAGTATGCAATGATTATTTTAAAAAAATCCACACCGGCAGCTCGATCAATCTGCTATGAGCTAAGACTTCTAATTAGCTGTGATGCTGGCTAGGCTCAAATTCAATGCTTGAGCTAGAAGTGATGACTTGGCGCGTGCAGAAAACTTTTCGGAGGAGCTTAGTAATGAAATCCTTAGAGCTGCCTCAGAAACTCTTTGCAGCGATTAAGTGTTTCCGATTTGGGCGTACTGCTCCAATTTGGCATTACTTAGAGCGTCTTTAATGACCTCAAATTTGTCGGCTAAATTTTCATAGACTTCGGTCAGCGCAAATTCTTGTGAGAGGCCGTGATCGGAAGCAGCACGATAGGCAATACGGGCAAATGCACTGTAATATGCCATTGGAACGTTTTTTTGTGCCTCGATTTCACGAAAGTAGCCTTCAAAAAAGGCCATCAAAAATAGGTAATAATTGCCAGACATTGCGAGTAATTCGAACTTTTCATATCCTTTCACAAAGTTAAGTTCCCGTAGAATTTCCATGGTTTCTATAAACGGACTTTGGTCACGACCACTCTGCGGGAGCAGACCGCTTTCGCGATAGTTACACCAAATATTACTTAAATAGATGGCAGTCTTTTGGCTTTCGATCCCCGATGCTATCAGCTGTTTTCGCACAATGGTGTAGCAGTAGAGGGCATCGTCTAAGTTTGCGCGGTCTAGCGCCACATGTGCTTGCCAATCGGTACGATCGAGCAAATTTAAGCACTCCTCTGGGTCTTGCAGTAAACGCAGCAAGGCATTGCGTTCGGCGGCTGTTTTGGAAAAATTTTGAGCGAGCCGCCGTAGGCTTTCATCTTCAAATTCGGGCAGACAGCAATTAAGTGGGATATTTTGATTCATACCATTTGTAAGCAGATTAAATGCCACCTATTGCTGGTGCGGCTACAGTCTATTCGAGGCGTTCTCTGAGTATTCGTAAAACTGATTGCCTTGTGGTCAATGTTGCGGCGAAATTACCGACGATAGGCCGCAAACTATGCTGGGATTTTTTCCGAAGCATGGCATGCAGACTTTTGCTGTTCCAGTAGTCACTGGGCGATTCTTTAGCTGCAGACGCTGTACTTAGATTATGGGGGTTTGATCCCGTATGCCATAGGGATCTAAATGGAATAAAAAACCGGCTCGACAAAGTCCTCGTATTTGCGAAGCCTGCTGCCGAAAAGGAATCCCGATAAGACCATGCAAGCAGAACTTTCAGTGATTATATCCGAGGTGAAGAGCGCCTCCGCATCCATTAGCGCGCGCGCCGATTTTGAGGCTTTCAAGGCTTCCATACTGGGCCCAAAGGGGCGCTTGACGGCTGTCATGAAAATGATGGGCCAGATTCCTAAGGAGGATAAACCTGCCATGGGTCAGCTCATAAATCAGGCTAAAAATGCTGTTCAAGCAGAGTTTGAACAAGTGTTGGCACGGATTGAAAAGACGGAGTTAGCGGCCAAGTTAGGTCCTAACATTGATCCCAGTTTGCCGAGCCCTGATGCGAAAGTGGGTAGCCGCCATCCCATTTCACAGGTACGCGATGAAATCATCCAACTATTTCAGCGTATTGGTTTTTCAGTCGCAGAGGCGACTGAGTTAGAGACGGAGCATTTTTGTTTTGATGCGCTTAATATGCCGGCCGACCATCCGGCGCGTGACATGCAAGATTCTTACTATCTGCCTCAGGATTTGAAGGTGAGCAACGTGAAGCAACATGCAGAGGAAAGCTATTTGCTGCGGACGCATACTTCGACGGTACAAATTCGTACTTTGTTGCAAGATAAGCCTCCGATCCGTATTATTGCTCCTGGACGCTGTTTCAGACGCGATACGCCCGATGCTACGCATAGTGCGAACTTTCATCAAATTGAAGGCCTGTATGTCGACCAATCTGTCAGCTTATTAGATCTGAAAGCGACTCTAGATTATTTTGTGAAGACACTTTTTGGCTCGAAAGCCAAAACGCGCTTACGCCCAAGTTTTTTTCCTTTTACCGAGCCTAGCTACGAGATGGATTTTTATTCGCCAGATTTAGGTAAACTCAGTCATCAGTGGATCGAAATCATGGGATGCGGGCTGGTTGACCCAGAGGTTTTTCGTGCTGTGGATATGGATCCAGATCAGTATAATGGGTTTGCTTTCGGCATGGGGATTGAACGGATTGCGATGATCTTGCAGGGGGTCGATGATATTCGCTATTACTATCAAAACGACCGCCGTTTTTTGCAGCAGTTTGCCACGCAGGGCTAGGTTCGAGTACTTGCAGTCGCAATTAGAAGGTTAAATTTATGAAGATTTCTTACAACTGGTTACAAAATTATCTCGATCTCTCAACGACTTCCGTGGAAGCGATCGCTGAGATGCTCCCACTATTGGGATTTGATGTGGAGTCGATTGAACGCATCGGACCACCGGAAATGGAGCATGTCGTAGTCGGGGAAGTCGTCGAGTATACGCAGCATCCCAATGCGGATCGTCTGCGCTGCTGTAAAGTTAGGACGGGCTTGGAGACCCCGCTACATTCGATCGTTTGTGGTGCTAAAAATTTTGCAGCTGGCGACAAAGTGATGGTGGCCTTACCGGGGGCTGTTTTGCCAGGAGATTTTAAAATTAAAAAATCGAAATTACGCGGCGAGCCCTCCGAAGGCATGCTGTGCTCAGCCAAGGAACTGCAATTGGGACAAGACCATGCTGGCATTTTGATTGTGGATGCGGAACAAGCATTGGGACGTCCACTTAATCAAGTCTTTACCGACTGTGATACCGTACTCAATCTAGAAGTGACGCCCAATCGAGTCGATGTACTGAGCCATATTGGAACCGCGCGCGAGTTAGCCGCAGCTCTTGGCTGTGGGGTGCGCTATCCTCAAATTCACTCTAGTCGGGTGAATGCCGCAGCGGGGCAGCCATTGTTGCGCGAGATTTCGGTCAAGGCTGGGGAGGCGTGCCCTCATTATACCGCCCAGTGCATTCGGGGGGTCGCGGTCAAAGCCAGTCCCAAATGGTTGAAGGCGGCCATCGAGTCCATTGGATTGCGCTCTATCAATAATGTGGTCGATGTGACCAATTATGTGCTCCACGAAACGGGACAACCGCTGCATGCATTTGATGCGGCCAAAATTCATGGTGGACAGCTACAGGTTCGTTTTGCGCAGTCTGCTGAGGAGATCACCACTTTGGATGAAAAGGAGCGCAGCTTGAGTGAGAGCATGTTGGTGATTGCTGATACACAGAATGCGCTTGCCATTGCGGGTGTGATGGGTTCGCAACAGGCTGAGGTGGATGCAGCGACGACCGATGTTGTGCTGGAGTCTGCTTATTTTGAGCCCAGTCAAGTACGGGCAACGGCTCGAAGATTAGCTTTGAGTACAGATAGCTCTTATCGTTTTGAACGAGGCGTCGATCCTCAGGGAATTGAGTATGCGCGTCAGCGGGCAGCGGATTTGATTCTTGAAGTTGCTGGTGGTCGCTTGGATGGCGATTGCATCGAAGTGGGCGCGGCGCCCGCTACCCTTGACGAGGTTGAGCTACGCCCCGATCGAGTCCGTCAATTGCTGGGTTTTGAGCTGAGCGATGCAGCCATGCAGCAAGCACTCGAAGCCATCGAGTTGACGGTTTCGGTGCATACCAGCGCAGCGGGAGCGGACCGTTGGATCGTTGGCATTCCCTCATTTCGCGGTGATTTGCAGCGCGAAGTCGACTTAGTGGAAGAAATCGTCCGCATTTACGGTACCGATCAGATTCCTTCCAGTGCAGTTGAAGCGCGTGGCATCTCTCACGCGGACCATCGGGTGCATACATTTAAACAACAAGTTGCGCAGGATCTTTGTGGGCAAAATTTTGATGAGGCCCTGCTGTACTCTTTGCGCGCTCCTGAAGAGGTTGCCACATTATTTGGTGCCGAGGCGCATCAACTGTTGACCTTAGCCAACCCATTGCAGAGCGACCAAAGCCATTTACGGCCCTCATTGATTCCGGGCTTGCTGGATGTCTTGCAACTCAACCAAGCACGCGGAACGGAAGCGACTCGATTTTTTGAGCGTGGGCAGGTCTTTCGGGTCGCGAATGGTCAGGTAAGTGAACTGGTTTCTGTTGCCTTCGTGCTGCTTGCTGATCCTGTTCGACGCGAGTGGCGTGAGCGTGAAAGTGATGATTTCTACCGCGCCCGCAGTTTGTGCGAAGGCATTTTGTCGCGAGCGGGGATCGCAACTAATAAGCTCAACTTTGAACCGATCGAGCAGTGTGAACTCTGGCAGCCCGGACAGGCTGCTGAAGCAGGGGATTGGAGCAAAATGGGCTACAGCTGTACTGCGGGTCTGTTAAAGCTCGATACGATTAAGGCGCGCTGGGGATTAGAGCATCGCGTGATTGCAGGTTCGGTGTTGATGACGCCGGAAATTTTTAAGCGCAAAATGAACCGCCCGCGTTATCAAAGACTCAGTAACCAGCCAGCGTCCGTCAAAGATTTGGCGCTTATGGTTGATGAATCTACCCTAGCGGTTCAGGTGGAACGAGCTGTAGCGAAGTTTGCTAAAAAGGCCTGCCAAGGCTTTGTGTGTGAACAAGTGCGTATTTTTGATGTTTACGAGGGTGCGGGGTTACCTCATGGCCAGAAGAGTCTCGCTCTGAGTTTACGTTTTCGCGCGCAGGAGCGTACTTTGAAGGAGCAGGAGGTGAACCGCGCTTTTGATCAGATTCAAAAAATGATTGCCGAGAAAACGTCCTACGTCGTCCGAAAATAGTCCATCTGGCGCCTAGATTCGTTCTGCATCGCCTGAATCCAGGGGTGAATTCCGCATACTTGAGGTATTCTCGCGCAGTCAACTCATATGGATGACTGCATTGCTGGTTGATTTCTCGCTTGTATTCTGCTTAGACTCCGCCAACTTAACTCAATTTTATATATTTTAGTATGAGCACATTGTTTATTAGTCTTTTGACGCTGGTTTTGATCCTTGTATCGGCCTTCATTGTTTTGATTATTCTTATGCAGCGTACCAGTCAAAGCGGCGGAATGGGTGCTTCCTTAGGGGGCGGTGCCGCCGAATCTGCTTTTGGTTCCGATACAAATAATGTGCTAACTCGTGGGACGATTTATGGCATTGTCGTATTCTTTTCAGTGGCGATGGCTCTGTATTTAATGTATCAAGCGCAAGCGGCTAACAATTCTGAGCAATTAGTGGCTCCAGCGGTTAGTGAGTTACAGTTGGAGACCATTGCTCCAGCAGATGTTGTGGATCCTGCGGCGTCCGATGCTATTGCAGTTGAGGCAACTCAGCCAGCTGAGCCACTGACACCCAAGGCAAGTAACTAAGCATTTCAGACAGCGATGCCTGAATACGCTGCTTGGAGGTCTTCGGCTCGCTTTTGCTGTTATTGTTTGGGGCTAGTGTTTTGTGGCCTACACTTGCTGGCACTGCCTAAAAACCGTCAACCAGTCCCCGAACTGTCGCAGGCGGCTGCCTTTGATTTGTTGCATCAACTACGCTCGCTACGACTGGCTAGTGATGTGTATGTAGAATTTGAGCTCGAAAGTTTGCCCCGAAATGCGGCAACCTCGCGCACTCGCGGACGGCTCGCTTGGTCTTGGAACGAGCGTGGATTGATTCAGCGCTTGGTACTACTACCAACTGCAGATACAGCGTCCCATTCGACTACCCGCGAGTGGATTTTGCACGGTGGGCCCCAGTCGCGGGCCTGGATGCGCACCGGATCGCAAGCATTTGAGCCTATCTATGGATTGGCCCTTTTGCAGCCATTGACCCAAGATGGGCTGTTTTCTGTTTTTGATTTCTTGATGCCTTATATACACTGGCAAAGCTTTCGTTACGAAGAAGCGGGGCGCTTAAAAAGTCGTGATGTGCACTACATTAGCTTGTTGGCACCGAAATCGGATCCCTTTGACGGAATGGTGCCTCGTGTGCGTCTAGCTCTGGATGCTCGCTATGCGGTGCCGCTATCTATAAAACGCTACGACCATCAAGGGCGATTGCAGTGGGAACAAAAGATTGAAAGTATACAAAAGATAGACGGGCAGTACGTGCCCAAGCAATATCTAATCAAATCCACTCTTACTGGCGATCGCGAGCGATTTGTGATGCGGGCCGTGAAATTACAGGCGCCTTTGGATCCCCAGTTATTTGACCCTGCCTTTTCCTCTTCCATGCCGCAATTGTAAACGCCCACGGGTGCCTGTGCCTGTGTGATACATCGTAACAAGCGATTCATGTATCTAATGATTCGCATTTGCTGAGCTGGATGTTAAATTAATCCAAGCAAAAAACTTGCATGCGCTTGATTCACATGCAGCAATCTAGGTTTGGGTAACCGATTCTATTATTTTATTTTAAACGTAAAAATCACATGTCAGATCCAACGAAACTCTCTATCTGGGCCAGCAATATTGCGCCTTCCCCAACACTCGCTGTAGATGCTAAGGCCAAAGAGCTGAAAGCGGCAGGCCTAGATGTGTGCGGATTTGGCGCCGGAGAACCTGATTTTGATACGCCTGATTTCATTAAGGAAGCCTGTATTGATGCACTGAATGCCGGAAAAACCAAATATGCACCAGCTGCGGGGATTCCTGCCTTGCGGGATGCGCTGGCGGAAAAATACCGTAACGACAATGGAATTGCGGGCGTGACGAGTCAACAAATCGTCGTCAGTCCGGGAGGGAAGTACTCCTGTATGTTGGCCATTCAGGCAGTTGTCAGCCCGGGAGACGAAGTCATTATTCCGGCTCCCTACTGGGTGAGCTATCCCGAGATGGTTAAGTTGGCAGGTGGGGTCCCGAAGGTGATCTTTGCCGGAATGGAAGCGGATTTCAAAATAAGCCCGGAACAATTAAAGGCAGCGATCAGTGACAAAACACGTTTAGTCATCCTAAACAGTCCGTCCAACCCTACAGGCGCCATATACAGCAGGGAAGAAATGGCTGCCTTAGTCGAGATCGCGTTAGCGGCCGGCATTTACATCATGTCGGATGAAATCTACGAATACTTACTCTATGACGGTGTCCAACATGTGAGTCCGGCCTCATTTTCGAGTGAGGCAGCAGCATCCGTCATCACTGTGGCTGGGTTTAGTAAAACCTTTTCGATGACAGGCTGGCGCTTGGGCACGTTGATGGCGCCCGCACCGATTGCAAAAGCTGTGGCGAGTTTGCAGAGCCAAACGACTTCAAATGCAACGACCTTTGCTCAATTTGGGGCACTGGCAGCGATGCAGCAATGGGATGCCTCAATGGCTGCCGTCCAAACGATGTTGAAAAGTTTTGATCGCCGTCGTCTACGGCTCTTGGAGGGCTTGCAGTCGATTTCAGGGATTCAATGCGCCCGCGCTCAAGGCGCTTTTTACTTGTTTCCTAAGCTCAGCGACTTTGGCATGAGTTCGATGGATTTTTCTGCACAATTACTAGAAGAGGAGAAAGTCGCAGTAGTACCTGGAGAAGGCTTTGGAGCTCCAGGCTATATGCGACTAAGCTATGCGACTTCTGATGACGTGATCGAAAAAGGTCTCGAACGTTTGGCACGTTTTTGCGCCAACAAATAATCCTATCTTGAAAGAATGACCATGACTATGAACGCATCATCAAAAATTATTTACACGATCACGGACGAAGCTCCCGCATTGGCGACCTATTCTTTTTTACCCATCGTAAGCGCCTACACCGCTGCTGCAGGTGTCTGCGTCGAGACACGTGACATCTCCTTGTCGGGTAGAATTTTAGCTAATTTTTCCGATTATTTATCGCCCGAGCAAGTGATTGCAGATGATTTGGCGGAACTGGGGGCACTGGCCAAGTCAGCTGAGGCGAACATTATCAAACTACCCAATATTTCGGCCTCCGTGCCTCAACTTA
>Ga0213867_1000439_pt1 | contig 18913 bp, 15 predicted proteins | sample PICome_12_FD_160120 | JGI IMG/M metagenome (GOLD analysis project Ga0213867, IMG submission 160120) | Coastal seawater microbial communities near Pivers Island, North Carolina, United States - PICO540 | ecosystem: Environmental > Aquatic > Marine > Coastal | place: USA: North Carolina... | reverse complement strand
AATGCACGACATCTAAAAATCTCAATAAAAGCATACAGTTTTACACACACCAGAGCAGACAAGTACCGGTATTTCGTATTTCGACTTCAACAAAAATACTCTCTCAAAGAACAAGAGAGTAGACAAATTGCAAAAAAAAGCAGATTGAGATTGTCATATCCTTACTTCTCGCAAACAAAAACAATTTTATATGAATGATTGAATTATCAACCTGTTTCTTGCACGACGTGGAACGATTGGGAAGATAATGAAAAAGGAAACATAATATGATATAGGTACCCCGTATTGCAATTTATTCACTCGATGGTACATATGAATGTAAGCAAGAAAAGATATTCTAGTTCTATTAATAAATTAGCATCTCTACTAAATAGTAAAGGTATGGGAGCTATTCCATCACGCCGACAGTTAGTCATTGGTGCTGCAACAGGAACTTTTTCGATAGTAGGAAGGGATTGATCTTCGAGGAATATCGAAACATGTACGAAAGATGATTGTTGTGTGCTAGTCCAAATGTGATCAGTGTCGATCAAATTCTTCGTTCAAAACTCGTCCAGGATACGACTTTACATGTTTGTACTTGTTAAGGTGCAACGAAATATTATCGGGGTTGTAAAGACGTCAGAGGGACTGGGATGTACCTTCGATAATCACGATTGCACCAAAGTTTCTACAATTGTAGCCTGTCAAAAAGAGTCGACAGGTCATGTCTGCATTTTCTCTTTCCCTACTCACGATTTGAGAGACATCATTCCACTCCACGTTTCGGCGCAAAAAATTGATAATAATTACTAATAAAAATTAACTTTGTATTTTTGAACAAATTTTAAGTCGTCTTAAGCAAGTATACTTTATACATATCTACGAATTCGTCTGATACCACGAGACTCTTCTGTATTTGGTTTTAGGAATATTTCGATGCTCATTATACGGCATAGATACGTTGTTATTGAAGGATTGCAATGCTGCAGCAATAGCTACGGCACTGAGAGAAACTTTTAGAGCTAAAGAGGCTGTTCTTCTTATTGTAATGCGCATGGATTGCCTTCGTCTAAAAAAGATTTCGTCGGATACCACTTTCTTCACATATTGAAAGGGCAAAATGGTTTTAAAGACTAACTGACCAAACTTTCTTTTCGGACTTCTTCCACTTGCGCACAACTTGAAATAAGAACCCAACAAGGGTCTGGACATATCAATGATGTTATAATCGGGACAGATACGCCTTGCCATTCCTTCCAAATTCAATGCGTTGACCACGAGTGTTGCATAGTTTGCATCAATACGCACGCGGTGATCTCTTATTAGAGTCAATACCCCTCTCAATACATTGCCAACATTAACATCCGTTCCATATCCTCTACAACGCTCTGCGAACAGCTCTATCATATCTTGCTGAAATAATTTTATCTGCTTTTTCGACAAGTTTTGTTTCTTCGAAAATTTTAGTACTGCATTTGCAGCTAACAAACCATCTCCCTCACCTAATGATGCAAGAAGCCCTATAAAATTTAAGCTTTCCTCTTCGTCAAATTCAGCTACCATACCCGCATCAACCACTGTTATACTTCTCCCAACATCACAAAGGATTTCTTCAATTTCAGCTGGTGAGTTGACCATGATATTGCCACTATGAAAATCCGCATGCATCAAGTTATCTACTAGTAACATTTTCAAATAAAGCGATAATCCCTTCGTTACAATAAATTTGGCTAATTCCACCGGAATAACGTCAGTCAAACGAGTTTCTTCTTCTCTCCCCTTAGAAAGAAGATTGGCTTTTGTTTCAAATAAATCAAGAATTGAAGTGACTATTCTTCCCTCGGCAAAAGTTTCTATGATCACAGATGATGTCGAATAGATGGGTCTTGGAAAGTTGACTTTTTTCCATCTTCGAAAGTTGTCATTTAATACATCGAGGTGATGACTTTCGACATCTAGATCAGCCTGGGCGGCCATGGTATGACTGAATTGCTCTAAACTTGAGCTCACGTGTAGCCACGACAATGATGGAATAGCATCAAATAATTTTCCAATAAATTGCATAATCCTGAAATCTTTGTCGATGAGGTCTTCTACGTTCGGATGACGCACCTTAATAGCTACATCATTTATATATGAATCAGATATTGTCACATTTGATCGAATTTTAGCTTTATGTATTTGTGCAATTGATCCCGAAGCTGATAGAAAGATAATTCTGTAAATAATTATTGCAAAATCAGCAAGAAACTACCGGTAGTGGATATACTTACCGATTGGCACCGGATTAAATTCTTCAAAAACTTCGTACAAATCACCTGCTGATATACCCAGCGCTTCTTCGATAGTCTTTTGAGTAAATTTCCATGAATGCGTAGGAGCATTGGCGTGTAATATACATAACTCTTTACACAAGGTTTCTGGGAACATGTCAGTTCTTGTCGAAGCCCATTGTCCCCACTTTATCCACGCAGGGCCAGACCGAGCCAAACTACGAGTGAACATCTTGTACCATATTTTTTCACGAAATTTCTTAGATATCACTGCGAATCCACTCGTGGCAAAGCACGGAGTAAAATAAACACCCAAACATGATGCTCGAATGCACAGTTGAAACAAAGAAGGCTTCAAACTTTTTCGTTCAACTGTAACGAGATGACCGCCTCCCCTAGACGTTTTCGAAATGGTCGCGTTGCAGGAAATATTCTTTTTCCCATGCGCCGAAAAAATTTTCTTTTGATCCCTCCCAATCCGTTTCAACTTAGTATTTTGGAGTTCATCAAACAGACTCTGTCTTATTGCATCGACCTTGGTCTGACTCTCAACTCTGGCCGAACATAGTAATATGGAATCTATGAAAGCGATAATCGCTATTATACATGAGCTTCTAAATAGCATGATCGATAGTTTGTTTGTATCTATTTATCTATCTACAGTACTTAAAATATCGATCGAATCATGTTTTTCTTTGCGTTATTCAACTGCAAAAGGGAAGTGGACGAGGAGGAGGGGTGCAAGAGGCAAGAGCACAAAAGAGGTGTTGGCGTGAAGCAAATCCTCATTTTTTCTCTCGGCAGGTCGGTCAGTAGGTGTGAAACTGAGCGCTGACGTTGAAAGGATTGAAGATTCGCAAAAGGCGAAAGACAGTGCGCAGCAGGGACAGCAAAGTATTCTCATTTTGGTAATACGAAGCATGGCTTGACACTTTGGATCGTTTATTTCGTATTCCGTGATTGTATTAGTCTCATATTTATTTTGACAACACTAAAGTAATATTAATATCGATACGAAAAACTTTACCATGATGCGGATCATCCCACGTTCCAAAGCAATCAAACCAGTTGTCGCTCGCTTGGCCCGAAGTGCTCAAGGCAGCCGAAAGGTACACACGTATAATTCCAACAGAACTAGTTTCGTAGATGAGATAGCTCATACCAGTGTAAGATTACGAGTTTCGAAATGTTGATATTGTTGTATTTTTTCGCATACTCAAAATATGTTATTCTTTTCATTGCATAGATGAAGGAGAAAATGATTCAGTCAAATCCAACGTCAGGGCCAGTTATGCTTTATTTGGCCTCTCTTTCGGGATTTGTAGTTGGTCTGGCAGCGTACGACCCCGGAGAAGAATTCGATCAATATAATCCAATGGACCCTAACGATCCTTGTGAAATCGTATCTGAACTTGTTTACTAAGGTCCTTTATAGCCTTTTATTTATATGTGACAAAATCTAGAATGTTTTACGAAGACAGACGCCTAAACAAGCCCTGAACGAATTTCCGGTAAGAAAATGCGCAGAGTTTTACTTATTAATATTGACTATAGAGCGTGATCGTGCATCTCTTACGCATTGTGAAGTCGCTGGCGTGATTAATATGAAAAATAAAATACAAGCAATACCACAAGAAATAAAGGTTAACGATAAGAATATACAGTAAAAAACAACGTCATTACAATAAAATATGTTTCTTTGACACTGGACTTTTAGCATAACATACTTTCGATATAGGTTTCACTCTTAAGGACTTTCAAACGCAAGAATCATTACTTGCTACTTCTGACAGCAGTTCTTCGTCGCTCAAATTCCATGTCTCACGATACTGTTCTTCTGCAGAAATGCCAATAATGGGCAACGTTACTTTTGAAATGGATCCGACAGTGAATAAAGATTCGATACAGTTTAAAACAATTCACCTAGATTGTAAATTACTTCGAAGTATTATCTCTGATAGAGAGAATGAAATCATTTTTTGTGTTATTTGAAACTTTTCCGAAATTCGGGTTTACCGATATATGTACCGGCAGGCGGCAGGCAGCAGGTAATAAAAGGAGGTAGGAGGTAGTAGAGTCGGTAAAGTTTGTATTTGTAGCTTGTAGCGATGAACGTAAAGTTTCGGCATATTCCGAGGATGGTCCATAATTCCGTTGTATTTCACGCCACACATGAACTTCCGTTGAAGTACGTATTTGACTTTAACGGGACCAAGATTCTTCTCATGCGACAGCCACTGAAACAAACCAAGATCTTCATTTGCACGAGATTTTTCTTCTTCTTCTCTCTACACTTTAAGATTTTTCGTCTTCCTCTGGTTTTATATACATAAAACTTTGGTTTGGGGTTAAGATTGTCCTTACATTTTGGTTAATTTCTCTTTCCTTCTCATAAAGTTTAGTAAAAATATGCTTCGATCAACGTTAAGTAGCGTCCAAAAGGCACTCCTGCGCAAACATGCCAGCTCTCACATCGGCAGTGTATCATTCTATAGCTCGACGAGCATTTTAAATTCTAAAATTCAGGCACCTCCCATGGTTTACATTTCTGGTGAGGAAATGACTCGTTATACAATGGAGCTTATTTCTGATCAATGGGTTGATCCTTACTTTGACACTGAGAAATGGGAGTATTTTGATCTGAGTTGCAAGTCTAGAGATGTCACTAACGATCAAGTTTTGAAGGATGCTGTAAATGCAGGAAAGCAGATTGGCAGCATTTTCAAGGAACCGACAATTACGCCTACGGCTGTTCAACAGAAGGAAATGGGTCTTAGCCAACCGTTGAGCTCACCAAATGGAGCAATGAGAAAAGGTTGGTCCGGCATTACAATTAGTCGTGATACCATCCATATCGAGGGGGTTGAATTAGGATTTAAGAATCCAGTTTTGTTTGAGCGGCATGCAGTGGGCGGGGAGTACGGAGCAGGATGGAAAGAAGTTGGCGCTGGTCAACTCTTGACTACTTTTGTTCCCGAAGATGGATCTCCTCCTGTTGTAGTAGATACTCGAACGCTCGACAATGAATGCAACGTTGCAGTTGTTTACCACAATCCTTACGATAATGTTCCTGATCTAGCGCACATCTTTTTTAAGCGCTGCTTAGAGCACAAAGTTTCTCCGTATGTTGTGACTAAGAAGACTGTTTTCAAGTGGCAAGAGGTAGGTTCTTACGGCTAGCCTGTGCACTTATGTTTCGAATACCTAATCTTCTTATTATTTTTTGTTGCCTTTCAGTTCTTTTGGATTAAAATGAAGGAAGTGTTTGATAGACATTACAAGAACAAATTCAAGCAGTTAGGATTGCTACCAGCAGATGGTGAATTGCCTCACTTAATTTCAGATGCGGCAACCATGCAAATTATTAGATGGTTGGATGGAAACTTTGGTATGGCAGCTCACAACTACGATGGCGATATGTTAACGGATGAAGTTGCGCAGGTACATCGGTCTCCCGGATTTATCACAAGCAACTTAATTGGAAAAACTGAGGATGGGCGTCTTATTAAGGAGTTTGAAGCTTCACATGGAACTGTTGCTGATCTCTGGAATATGCACTTGGAGGGAAAGGAGACATCCCTCAACCCATTAGGGATGACTGAGGCTCTTATAGGAGCTATCACTCATTCTGCAGAACTAGAATATGACGCCAATCGAGGCGACATTGAGGTTCAGCGTCGACATGCAAAGATACTGAATTGGTGCACGACTTTGCGTCAAGCAATCCACAATACCTTCCGTTATGGTCAGGGTACTCGCGATATGAGTGGTCCGGAAGGATTCACAACTGAGGACTTTGTTGCTAAAGTTGCGTGGCGACTTGATAGATATTTAAGTATGCAAGAAGATGAAGAGCCACCTGTGCTGTCAGAGCCTAGTAGAGAATATCTCCGACAATACAATGTTGACAGAGATGCAGTTCAAGCTATGTTTCAAAAGTACGACAAAGATAAGTCGGGAACCATCGACTTTGATGAATTTGCTCGTATGCTCGTAAAGCTTGGTGTTGCCCCTATCAGTAAAGATGTCAAGGAAAACTACAAGATCGATGAAATGATTGACTCTTCATCATCGGAAGGTGAACAAAAGGCAAAATCATAAATAGTTCGAGAAAATTCCGTTCTACCTCACAACGCAAAGATATTTTCCTGTATATATGTTACTCCTTCCGTTGAGATCGTAATATTATGAACATTAGCGCCATGTGCATTCGCATTACTTGGTCCGCTGATCGTAACTCTCGTACGGGGTAGATATCTTACATCTCTCTTTACATCATGTTTGAGTACAAGTACATACAAATAATATGAGAGTTTATGTTAACAAAATAAGTATATAGTTGAAAAAGAATATCCATGAAAAGATCGTCAAAGCAAAATAAGTAGTGAGAATGGAAATTGTGAAAGTAATGCCAATGTGCAATTTGAAAGCTTGGTAAATGAATGTGCAGATGCGGCAACCATGCAAATTATTAGATGGTTGGATGGAAACTTTGGTATGGCAGCTCACCACTTCGATGGCGACATGCTGACGGGTGAAGTTGTGCAGGTACATCGGTCTCCCACAGTTATTAATTGGAAAAACTATGGATGGATCTATAGACTTTTTGTAAATATAATTCAGTAGAAGTTGAGATAATTTGGAACAACCATTACTTAGCTCTACGTAATTTCCAACAAGAGAATTAGGTCAAATAGGGAACGATCTTTTGGAGTGAAAAGCTATCTTCCTTGAACGAGTCTGACTCGTCATAAAAGCTTTATCTTTTGTCTTTGTTGAGAAAGTGTCAAGTACTTCGAAGTATGTGATAACTTGTTTCTATCATGAGATACATAGCCTTGCAAGCACCTCTCCTGTGTCCTGTGTCCTTTGTCTTTTACCATTCGGACAAGCGGGGTGTCTGTTAATAATAACGGATATCAAACATCCAATAATTCGCATAGCGTTCGCATATCGCACATCGCGCAACAAAAGTTCATTGATATTTTCTCCCTCAAAACTCAAAACACGTCGACATTCAAACTTCACCGAACGCTATTACATATTACATATTACATGTTTCCACCCTTTCTCGTTTCTCGTGACTTGCTCATATTAATACATATCCTATAAACAAAAATCAGTGCATATGCCACAGCCTGTTGAGGTAACATGCTCCATTGCTACCGATATGTATTAAGCCTCAGTCTGAGCCTGAGCCTGATACCTTGCTCCCATGCCTTCTCGAGTTCCATAACGCGGTCACGCCAAAGTGTACGGCAATCGATGCCGATGAGGCTGTATAACAACAAAGATAGTAATGACAGCGAAGGCGGAAATGACATGGTGAACGATGAAGAGTTAATGGGTGGAATATTCTGGACTGACGAGGAAGAAGCTGAGATGAATTTACCAGCTTCTGTAAGTAGCAATGATGGAATGGTGGAGGATGGTGAGGACGGTGTTGGGTTTATAGAGAGTGAATATGCTAATGACTCATGGGGTAATGATAGTAATGGTGACGTTCAGGCTGTGGCTGGTAGCTCGTGGAAAGATTCGGGGTATGAAAGTAGTTTTGATGAGGAAGAGCCTTCGTCGAGTAGTAAAAATATGCCCAATCCGGAAGATGTTGACGAAGAAGAGTGGTTGAATCAATTGGCTCAGATTAGTGCAGAAGAAGTCGAATTTATGGAACAAGAAAGCGAGAGGGCGAATATGATGCAGCAGATGGAGGAACTGGGTTGGTCTAAGGAGGCTATCAAGGATACTTTAGGTCTTACAGTTGATGAATCTGTTGAGCAGGAGGCCTTTGATAATGATGCGTTGGTTCAATTCAATGAAGAGATCAAGGCCGGGGCTCTTGGAGCTGTTTCAACTGATGATTTGGAGGACTTGAAAATGATTGAAAGTCATAAGTATGTTGAAATAGACGAGGATACGGGGGAGCCAGTTCGAGCTCAAATGGTGTATGTAGACGAGCATAGCTGTATTGGTTGTACGAACTGTGCTTGTGTGGCGCAATCAACATTTTTCATGGAGGATGACAATGGTCGAGCACGCGTATTCCAGCAATGGGGTGACGATGATGAGACAATTCAAATTGCAATCGAGACTTGCCCGGTTGACTGCATACACTATGTACCATATGACGAATTAAAGCGTTTAGAAGTAGAGCGAAGAGACCAATTTATTAATTTCAAAGCCAGACTTGTAAGTCAAGGAGAATATGGCGGTGCAACTGGCCACCGTGTTGGTAGTGCTCATGTTTTTACGGCTCCGCCAGAGATTTCTGGAAACATGGGCACTCGATGTAATAATTGTCCTTCTCGAGGCTGTAAAAATTGTCCTATGTTTGGAGTTGGAAAGAATCCCGAGTTCGAACGAAGAGAGAAAGAAAGATTGCAGAAAAGAGAAGCCAAACGAATTAGGGAGGAGATGGAAAAGCGAGAGAAACGCACTGATCTTTGATCCTACCCGAAAGATTAGTTTATGAAAGGTATTACAGGTGCAAGATTCCATATTCGATTTAGACACACTGTCGCAACTATCGAATTTTTACGGCATTTTCGTTCAATGCTGAGAAAGGCAAAATTGTCATAGAGAAATCAAAACTATTCGAAAACAATATATTAAGAGCATCTTGTGGTAATGAGAGAAAAGTGCGCTCAGTGTTCTAGCGCAATGAATAAGCTAATACCATAGCGTGCGAAAGAAGTATACCTAAATATGCAGAAACATGCATGAATTAATTGCTACCAATCACATATATAAAATTTTCTTTTTTATATCAAAGTTTCCTCATCATTAAATGAAGGGACAAAATCGAATAAATTAGGGGGTTTAACGAGTATTCAATAATATTGATCTATTTTTCACGCTATCATGAATACTCGTGTAAAAGCGTGGAAAAATGCCTGTCGTACATGAAAATTATACTTCTTCTCATGTGAGAAATTTCAAATTTGATTAGGTGTACGAGTTTGGTACCAAATTTTCGTTTTGACTGTCTAATTTTATGGTCGAACTGTCAACACTTGACCTCGAACCAAGAGCTAAGGAATTAGAGAGAGCGATGAGAACCTTTTAAGGGCACAACGAAGCTACACATTGATTGAAAAGCTGATGAATATCATAGCTTGGGAATAAAGTTAAAATATGATCACAAAATTCAATTGCTTTAGTGAAATTTTTCGCATAGAACAAATTGATTGCAACTTTGAAACCTGTTTTTGGATTCGTGCGAGCTTCCAAATTCCAAACTTTCTCAAAAAGTTGAGCAGCATCACTGTGCCTTTGTTCCTTTTCTCTCTTGATCCCAAGCAAGAACCAGGCATAAGTACATGACTTGTTATGTTTCAAACAGTTATTACAGAGAGTTTCAGCATGATAAAGGTGTTCTCCATCATTTTCCATATACATCTTGGCTAGCATCAAGTTCGCCTGGCCTATTTCTTTTTCGAACAAAATATTGTAGGGTAAGTTAACAATCTTCTTTAAAAGGTCTCGAGATTTTTCGTTATTACATCGTAACACGTATATTTTTGCCAATAACAACAAAGCAGGGATAGATGAGTTGTCGTCTTTGACTATTGAAAGCAAGACCTCTTCTACTTCTTCAAAACAATTCAAATCGTTAACCATCTTGTAATATAATCGAAGTACAATTGTGTTCTTTGGCTCTGTATATAGAGCTTCTAATTGATCCAAGAGGGATTCCACGACCTCTGTATCATTTCGACTTATCCGCACAAATAAGCATTCAGCCAATTCATCAGTTCGGAGATAGATCTCGATCATATTTATCAAGGACTCTTGCACCCAGCTTGGATCTTTCCTAGCGATATTGAATACCCTTACAGCTTTGGCATATTGCCCTGTATATTTGAGCTGCAACCCTTTTGCGAAATATGATCCTGCACATATCTCCTGCGAATTTGCAAGCTCCTCCAGCACATTGCGTTTCCCATTTCTATACAGAATGCGACAATACGAAATCAACACGACAACGTCATCTTTATTTTGATCATGTAAGGTCTTAAGAATGCACTCCGCCTCGTCAAACTTGTTTTCCTCTACCAGTATATCCGCAAGTATACGATTCAATTCGCAATTGCTGTCGACCATTGCGCAATACTTTCTACACTCAGATATATTTCGATTACTCTTGTGGTAATTTGCAAGCTTAACTATAACCATTTCGTTCTTTGGATCAACATCTAGTGCGCGTGACAAATACATGGGATCTTTTTCTAGGTCAAATAAAGAAAGGCATGTCATCGATATTCCTTGTATCATTTCTCTACTTAATTTACTACGTCTTCGATTGACCAGTTCCTCTTGTAAACTGTGTGTTAAAAACAATACAGATCTGCGAAGACTATCTTCATCAGGGCTTCTTAACAATTTTGCAATATCCAATAATAGAGATGAATCCGTTTCTAGATGTTGCCATCTCCCTGCACGGTCACGATTCTTCATTAGAGATAATGTTTCCTGAACGAGACAAAGTGCTTCGTCTCGACGGAACTGGTAATATAAGCTTATCAAATCTCGCCGAAATAATAAATCATTCGGAACATTACGGAGGTGGTTCTCATAATGAATTAGAGCGCGTTCCTCTTGCTCTGAATCAAGCAGAAGTTGTCCTAATTTCATTATTAGCTGAGATTCTCGAGGATAATCATTTAAAGCTTCTTCACAGCATTGAATAGCTTTCTCCACTTCATCAACATTCAAAAATGCGTTAATCAAAGATAAGATATTGTCTATATTACCTTTGCCCGCTTTTGAAGCATCTTGAAAGCAGGCAATATACTTTCGTTTGTCGGAAAAACATTCTAAATACACGAGCGCCTTTTTTTCTAAAGCAACATTGGATAAAAGGCCACTCTGACAAATAAAAAAAATAGAATGTAAGTACCAAGCGAAGTGCTTTAAAATAATAGGATTAACGCATTATCATTGAGACATTACGTACCTCTGAAGTATTAGAAAAGTATCTCAACGCTTCGTCATACATTTTCTTTTTAATCATATATTCTCCCATTACTAAAGAAATGAAGTCGCTATCAAATTGATATTCTGAATCACATGTATACTTCTGTAGAGTTTGAAAATTGTTTGAAATGTTTGCAAGAAGCAAGCGGCAGTGCATTTGATCACTGAGAGAATCCCAATTGGAGCAAATTGAAAAACTGCTCAACTTTGAACGATAGAAAAAGTTATCTAGAGAAGTCCTCACCTCATCGATCTTTTTCGATGATTTGATTAAACAACAAGCTTTGATCAAATTGAATTCTACATTATCTTTCACGCAGAAGTCAACACCAACAGCCATTTCGAGCGACTGCAGAGCAATCGAATAATTTCCTAATGCAAGGTGTAACCTCGCCATACAAATATGAATGCGTGGATCTTGTGGGTGATATCTCAACGCACGCTTGACCGAAGCCAATGATTGACAAATATTACCCAATGAGTAATGAACTCTTGCCACAACTGAAACAATTTCCAGGCTTGCCGGATATATTTCAACCAGAATTTCAAGAAAATCGAGAAAACGTGTGATACGTCCACTCTTATCTTCTTCGTTAATAGTTGAATCCAAAATTAGGTTATAGAAATAGCATACAGAATCCTTATACATAACTATGTTGTGCTCCATACATTTCGAAAGTTCGACTTGGGATAATTCAAATAGAAACCTTGGATCGAGAGCAACATATCCATTGACTGGACAAGAAGATAAGGCCTGCTCATACAAGAAACGTTGCTTATCCATGAAGGATTTTATTTCGATTCTTGACTTCGCATCGTATAACAATGTCTGAAGGTATTGAAAATGTGGAGATGTAGTTTTGTCTTCAAATAAGATTTCTGCGAGTTCGAATTGCTGCTTTGCTTCAACAAATTTTCCTTGATAGATAAGACAACGAATAGATCCAACCACACACTCTATGTTGCTCCGATCAATAGATAACGCGTCATTGAACAAATTTGCTGCCGTTGCAACGTCATCAATAAGCCAATTGACCAGGGCCAGTTGACATAAATAATCTACATTGTTGGGCTGTTCTCTAAATGCGCGATTTGAACATTGAAGAGCGACATCCAAACATTCTTTACATCGAACAGATAATACGTTTGTGATCATTTTTGAGAGTTTATCGAAAATCGATGCGGACGGATGGGAAAATTCCATGAACCGGTTGAAGAGCTCAGACGACTTTTTTGCAAGATCAATACTGTCACTTCCAGCCAATGTGTCATAGAGAATATCCATCATTATAGCTTGAGCATTGAACGGATGAAGTTCAAGCGCACGATCCAGATAGCTTCTTGCCTCTTCCCAATTTTTGTCTGCCATCATAATACCAGCTGCCTCCAACAAAAGAGGCAAAAACTTGTTGTATTTTGTTAAGACGTCCCTCAAACCATCGTGAGCAGTAGCGAAATTTCCATTTTCCGAATTATATTTTGCTCTTGCCAAAATAAGGCCAACATCCTCAGTACTTGAAATGGTTTTCAACGCAATCGCTCTACTTGTACCACTTTTGACATCGATCCAATAAGACAAGGAAGCTAGTCCGCGAGCAGAGTTGTTAACGACGAAATCTAAAAGGTTGCACGCTTCTTCAAACTCATGGGTATGAAAGTAAACGGATGCCGCGATGATTAACGAATTGTCATTGGCTTGTTTCTTCATTGTGAGAACGTTCTTGGTAAGCACCTGAACTGATTTCGCATTCATATTTTTCGCTCGTTTGTTGAAAAGCAGCATAGCCAAAGAAATAGGGAACTCTAAATCATCTTCCTGCAAATGTTTTCGCAAGTGCTCCATTTCATCGATCATCTCCTCAAAACAACCGCTCGCGCCTTACATATTTTTTGACGACTCAACAAACGCAAGAACTATTTCAACTGTACAAATGTCAAACTTACCTTTCGCGAATGCTTTCCAAAACAAGAAGACTTGACGTTTACCCATATTCTGAAAGCTTTCAAGCTCCAGAATGGCATCGCATTCTTCAATGGCTTGTTGATAAATTTCAAGGTGTATATAGTAGAATATTGCCGTCAGCGCAGTACTGATCAGTTCTTCCTGTTGAGCTGACATATTCATTTTTGTTGCTAGTGTTGATCATCACACATATGTCGGTACTGGTACTTTGAGTTTTGATAATTTTTGAATTCACATACGGATATTGAAAGTACAAGATATACGGTGAATTGTAATGCAGGACTGTAATTCTCATTGACCGCGTCGGATCTCATGACCGCATCAAGTATATTGCTGCCTTCATTATAGATACTTGAACACTTGAAAGTGACTGAAAAGGTTTCATAATGCCTCTCATTTGATAAACCTGCAACCAACCTATGCCAGAGTTCTTATCAAGTAATTCATATCTTTAAAGTATCTGATTGATTTTAATAGATTTATTTTTCGATGTAGTTAATTTGTATATCGTCCTCAACATATCATGAGCGATAATTCATAGATTTGCTTCATTTACATTTTTCAAGAATCATTTTCATAGGACATCTAAGATGTAAGACTTCTGAGTAAATAAAGCAACGAAAAAGTATTGAATTTCTTTTCTAATTTCATATTGAACCGGCATTGCAACTGGGCAAAGGCTTCTTCATTTATTGACAACTATTTCACGACATACCAATGTACCGGTACAAGATAGGAAGCGTCACCCTGTTGAGACTGGTTTATCCTGATAAGCATGAAACCTCCATCTTAACGCTCACGAAAGTCAAGTTGAAATCTATGTACCGGTGTTACGCTTATTTTCATCTCTATACATTCATATATGATTCTTTATTTCAACGAGGTTCAGTGCTTGTGTTGTTCATTCGGCTAAATCGATGGTACTTGGAACTGCTCGGCTCTTCAAATTGGTTGACATCAGCTAATTATCACTGTTGAGTCTTCAAAAGTCCAACTCCTGCACCTGTTTCCCAACTACATTTACGCTTGTACGACGTAAATCGATTCGACTCTTGACTCTTGACATCAAAGGATGATACGTGTAGAGTAAAACGTCTTGAAATAGTATGACATCATACGAATATAGATCTACAGATATACGAGTATAGAGAGTAATCGTTATCTGGTTTTCGTAAGCAATCCACGACACAGAATCGAATGTCGGCCATACAAAAAACACACACATCATTCTTTTTTACCAAACTCACGATAATATGTAACACATTTTCTATTTTCCCGTTTTAAACCATGACAATAATTCCACGCAGCATCCATATCGCAGTCACGTTAATCACTGTTTATCTCATCGTCTTAGCCCATGGTATTGTTCCAAAACGAGTTAGCATAATCACAGGAGCGAGCGGTTTCATAGGAAGGACCATAGTACATGAAATGCTTAGCAACAATGAAGACTGCGTATTGCCTGTTCATTGCAATGATATCTATGCCCTCGTTCGATCTGGGAAGGTTTCATCGGAACAAGAATACTGGGATAAAGAATTAGGTGGTGTCACACATACGGGTGGTAGCGGCCCTACCGTTACAGTGTGTGCGTATGATATGTTGGATGGCGGTAAAAGTTTGTCCGAATGTTTGGACAAGATTCGTTGCAAATACTGCAATGATAACCCCGACTATATTCCTGCAGATCTATTTGATGGGGTTGATGTATATCACGTTGCATCTAAGTTCGGTCCTACGGAGGATCATGAAACAACTGCGTTGGAAAACGTTCGAGGTACGGAGGATCTAGTGCGTACGTGCTCGGAGTACGCTGTTTCAGTAGGTATTCGTCGGTTGGCAATCACGTCAAGTATGGCTGCCGTTAGGGCCACGAATCAAGAGCCTTTAAATGGAGAATATTATACGGAGCAGGATTGGAACACAAAAAGTGAGTTAGGGGCAAACTGGGGAGCAAGCTATCAGTGGTCGAAAGCAGGTCAGTTAGTGTAGAATTTTGATTCGTTCTATTTTATTTCTAATGATTTTTTGATTAGAGTCAGAGAGAAGAGCATGGGAGTTGGTAAATGCTGATAAAAACTTGAGCATGGTCAGCTTATGCCCAAGTTTTGTGTTCGGACCAATACGGGGAGAGCTCATATCATCGAGTTCCTTTTCAATCGACATAGTCGGAAAGTGGGCTCGCGGTTTATCTGAAGTGCAATCGCGTTTGTGTGTTGACGTGAGGGATGTAGCAAAAGCTCACGTTCGAGCAATGCAATTACATGGAACGGCAGGTGAAAGATTTATCGTGTCTGCGGAGTCGCGTCTTCCTTCAGCAGATGTAGCAGATGAAATGAGGAGGATTGCAAATGAAGTTGGTGTTGTTTATGGCTCAAAGATAACCGCTGACGAAGATTTTGACGGTGGTGCCATTAAAATAGGAGACCAAGAGGTTGGTTGCGAGAAGAAGCTTCGAGAGAAGCTTGGGATTTCATGTAGACCAGTACTAAACACTTTCGGAGATATGACTAGAAATATGTACCGATCAGAAATAGAGGACAAACTTGCGTCCATGGTTTTGGTAGAAGAGGAAGAGGAACATTAAGTATGATTCGCCTCATTTCAAATACATTTGCAATTTATGGAGTAACACTGGGATATTAACATTGATTGCTCCTTTCAATGGACTGTGACTCTTAATGATTTGTTGATTACATCATTTGGAGAACCTTTTAAAGAAGATAAGCCCTAAGTAATGACACATCTATTTGATAGTGCTGTGTAATGAAGAAAGAGCAGACTTAATGATACACGATAGTCCTACAAAATGTACCAGGTGAAATAATCAATAAAAGTAACACATACCGACGTTAATTATTTACATTTCTACTTGGGGAAAGGTACATAAAATTATAATAGAAAATACTGGAAAACATTAACACAACCTACACTATATATCCAAGATATCCGATAGTGCCTATTAATGACGTTCTCCAATATTGACATTTAGAGTTACTAGAATTTCTGAAAAAACTTCTCACCAATTGACTTTGTAGAAACTGAATGATTCCTAGAAAAGTAAAAGACGTCAAAAATGGTTGTGATCGTGCTGTTTCTTCAAAAGGGATGTATTTCTCAGCGTTTTCGTCCCCTGTTGTAACTCATGTTGTAACTCACCAACATAAAATATCCTTATAGCGTATTTTGCTTTTGGAACTGACGATCCAAGATATCTGCTAGTATTGCATGATGACCTTCTTCAATATTTATCATTCCTGATAGCTCAGCTACAAACTTTTGACCCGGAGAGAATTTAATGTTCTCGATGGAATTTCTGACAATCTTCTCATCAACTGATTTTGTCGAAACAGATAATTCTTTATCACAGCGCTGCTCAAAATTCTTTTCAGAATTAATTGCTGACGTGCTCTGTTCTTTAGACGAGGTTGTGTATCGTCTAAATTCATCCAATCTCTGTCTCAAACTTTCATTCTCAAACGGCAACTCCCCATTCTGCTCCTTGGTTGCCGACATCAAATTGGGCGACCTGTTCGCCCGGATGAATGTGGCTCCCTTTGAGGATGGGGAATTTGAAACAAAATTTTCGACCATACTTAAACGTCTTTCCAGCTGTTCAAATAATTTTTTCCGTATGGATTGGGTGCCTCTGGCTGACGACGGTGACGAAGGCTCCATAAATGACAATGCTTTCAACAAATGCAGGTCTCCCTTCATTCTGGCAATGCACCGACTTGGGCTCTCATCCGCAATATTATCATCATTAAATTTCCTAGATGATCCAAAGCTCTGTATAGAGGTAGGTGTTCTCGAAAGAGGCGAAGTTACTGTAGACGATCCGGTATGAAATCCGTCGACGATGGAGGGTGTAGCAAAAAGGCTCAGGGGAGGACTGCTGCTCGAGTGGGTGTCTACCTTTAGACTAGCCTTTCTTTCATTGAGACTTTTCTCGCGTGAAAAAGAAAACTTAGCTTGATACGGCGTTGTATAATGACCGGTGCTGCGATCATGGCTTTGGCTGGTCATGGATCTCTTCTGAAGTATGATGCCTTCAACGAAAAGAGTGGAAGAGATATTTGATTGTCACTTTTTTGTGTTCTGAAATTTGAATATCGCTTGAACTAAAATGTGCGTGTTCCAGTTCTAGTTTTGGGCAAATCTCGCACTGGAAGAAGTTTCCAGAGTGCGTGCAGGAACAAGTACAAGGTTAAAGGTTAGGGTAGGTACTAGCACTAGGATACCTAACCTATCAGCTATCAGTAGAATAGAGACAAATAAACGGGTTTAGGGGATCAAGAAAATAATTATTGCAACTACTGTTGGAAAGACATGCTAAAAATTAGAATATGCAGTTGAAAGAGAATGATTTCGTTAGGCGTGGTACAAAGGATATAACTGAAAGAAGGTAAAGGTCATCGTTTACCATTGAAGGGATGTAGGTGCTGAGAAGAAGAGAGATTAATACCACTATGTAAATACCAACACTAACGGTAGCTTATATCGTGTCGCCGCCATACTGATTGTTGGCCTTCACTTCTGGAACATCATTATTACTATTACCTCCAGGTGTATTTGCATGCTCATTTGTCGCAGCATTGTTCCCACTACCTGTGGTACCACGCTGATAATCTTCCCAGCATGACTTCACGCACAAAGATGAAATGATAAATGATGCCCAAGACCCATAATATAAATTACCGAGAGGAGCACCGGCTCCACTATGGGAGGTGAGAATCGAAACTCCAAAAGTATAAAGCAGGAAAACTATCCCCGCTAAAATAAATTCAGTTTGGAAGAGGTAAGATACCCCTCTAATCTTTGTCAGAACCACATTACCGGTTAACAAAGAACACAAAACACCCGATCCAATTCCATAGCCAGCACTAGTACAAAAGAAACCTTCTTCATCAGGATCATCGCCAGTGCATGCAGTATCGTAAACATGTGCACTGTTAGCAAATATAACAACACTCAACGCAAATAAAACAGTCCAAATTGTCATACGTTTGCCCGAGCTTCGAAGTTCAGCCATAACATCGATACCGACCGCACTTTGCGTAAAGTTCGCCATAATCGCAGTAGACCAAAACAAAGATGCCCAAGCGAAGTAATATAAATTTCCAACACGAACTCGCCCGTCCTCATCGACGGCTAATTCGGTTTCACTGTCGCTCACAATCGATACCCCAATAACCCAAATAATAATGAGAAGGAAAGCACAAAAACCCTCCCAAACCGAATTCACAAAATGTTTCGAAAAACTTGAAGATAGGTACAGGAATACTGAAAGACACGATACCAAAAAACTAATGGTTGATAAAAATACAGCAAAATGCTCGTATGAAGTTCTTCCCGAGGTGCTGTTACCAGAAACATCCGCGGACGAACCCATGGTAATGACACTAAATATAAACATTAAGGTCCAGTCCTTAAATCGTGCCTTGTGAACCTGGTTATTTCTGGATTCGTTTTGATCATCCGTCGTCATCATATTTTGATATCCTTGATGAAACGCAATTACGCTTTATAAGGCGTGTCGAACGCTTCGGTAGGGATGAGGTGCTTTGAAATAATACGGACGTGTTTATGCGATGAAGGTTTACAATTCGGGTAGTAAAACAGTAAAACTGCACGTTTTGATGGTTCTAAAACATAATACGGTGTACCGTATCTAAAATTTACTGTGTACGCTAATTTTCTTCTCCCTACATTGGGGGTA
>Ga0213867_1000438_pt1 | contig 18923 bp, 16 predicted proteins | sample PICome_12_FD_160120 | JGI IMG/M metagenome (GOLD analysis project Ga0213867, IMG submission 160120) | Coastal seawater microbial communities near Pivers Island, North Carolina, United States - PICO540 | ecosystem: Environmental > Aquatic > Marine > Coastal | place: USA: North Carolina... | reverse complement strand
TAGTGGGTCTAAGTCAGGACATAGAAGTAGTAGCTCGGGGTCTAAGTCAGGACATGGAAGCAGTAGCTCGGGGTCTAAGTCAGGACATGGAAGCAGTAGCTCGGGGTCTAAGTCAGGACATGGAAGCAGTAGCTCGGGGTCTAAATCAGGCCGTGGAAAAGATTTCCCTTTGAGTAGTCCACTCCAGTCAGAGGGAAAATCAAGAATCGAAAATGCAAATATACAAATACAATCATCGTCTTCATCTTTTCAGAAGAATTCAAACTCACTCATATTCACGCAATCACTTATCAGTTCAATAAGTTTGCTTTTGATTTTCATCTAATGAGAATTTTTGGTCTACGGTTAATAAAAAACTAAAAGTTTTCAAAGTATATACTTCGAAGTAATTTTTTCATTAGTACATATTACATATATGTACACTTAGTTTTCAAAATATAAAATATATACTTCGAAGTAATTTTTTTTCTTAATTACACTCCATTCTCGTGCAATGTTTCATGACTTGGGAGTCTTACCCTGTAACCTGTTATCTTTTTCACGTTCAAAATTTAGGGTGATTCTCTTTCTAAATTTCAGGAACATTCTTATATTACTTCGAAGTACATCCGAAGATGAAGTACTTGAAATGACAAATAATGTCTGGTGAAGAAAAATGAGTTGTTTTATGTGTGTGTGACTGTATTTATTGTTATGTTCTGCGCTAACCTAGCAGCTCAAGTTGACAGTGATTGTGAAGAAAATTTTTAAAAATGGAAAGGTGTTCGCGAGGAAAATGGCAGCAGCCAAGAGAAGAATCTCGGTATCATGTTTGGTTGGCCAAGCGAAAAAAAGATGATACCCGATGAAAATAAATGTACATGTACTTCGAATTAGATTCTATGAATGCACTGGATGCATGATCACAAGAGATGTTGACAAGAAATTAGATAAGAAGATCAGAAGATCGTTTCTTTCAAAGTACCAACAAAAGCACTTCCTCTTGATTCAGATGATGGAGAGTAGGTACTGGATAGTTCGTAGTGTTATAAGGTAATATATTGAACAAGAAAATGGCAATTGTAATTAATGATGATATACATATGTACTCAGTATTGCTTGGAGGAGAAACGGAAAATACTGACATGTGTGAAAAGATGTACTTCGCACTTCGCACGAGGTTGTCATTATGTATGGTATGGTGTCATGTTCGAGGTTCGAGCTCGTACAGCGCGCAGCTTACAGCGCACATCACCGACTGAAGACACTTGCACTTGACACCCCTATCCCTATCCACTCTCCAGTCTCCAGCCATGGCATTTTTTCAAAGATACGCTTTTTTGAATATCAAAAGCTAGTAAATTTTACCCCACGTTATCTGTCTACAATGCCCTCGGTAAATGCTTTCAGCATATCACACAACTTAAATTATTAGGTAATCATTAATTTTTTTAATTCTTTTAAAGAGAAAAGCTGTTAATGAAATTCGTCTATGTGAAGCAAATCTGATATAAATCTCCGGTTTTGCGCGCGTGTCTCACAATTAAATAAGCTGAGGTAAAGCAGTTGAATATGTGGTCGCAGTCGTCGACGATTAAATGGAAGGTCAAAGTCGCATCAGCGTCTTTATTATTAATATTTGCGCTGTCCAATAATCTTACTTCGTCCTTCATGACGCCATACCATCATTTGCGTCAGAGGTCCGCACGGACATCGGGGAGTTCATGCTCTCAAAAAGGAAATAATCACAAAAACGGAAGGAACAAAGATGGAGCACATGACTCATTCGTCGTATGGGGCGCCAAAAATCCCAATTTGAGTGCAAAAAGCAAAATAGTAGATTCAGCTTTGGTTCAGAGGATTAGGCTTGGATGCACCTATAAAGGGAAGGGCACTCATGCAGCGAACTTAATGTTGGAAAAGGAAAAAGACATACCAAGTCATAGGGGTGTTTTCGTGGGCTTCAAAGTGACAAAAGAGGAGTTCAAGCGTCTGAAAAGTGCTAATCCTTCAGATTATATCGATGATTGATTTGTTTAATCTCCTTTACAAAATATGTATTTGAAACATCCAGAGGCGCATACATATCTTTTATTTTACTCAAGCGCTAAAACCATGGTTTATGCTAGATATTCGTGTATGACGGCAAATAACTGCTCCTATTTTGGTGTTTTACTAAAAATTATTCTCTCATACGATGAGAGTTTAGAGTCTTAGAGATAAATAATGTGAGATCTATTTGAAGGCCTTCGTTCATATTTTCGCTAACTTCATACTTCGAAGTACAATATAATAACACCTAAGTCTAGAGACATTAATATTTATTCAAACTGACTTTCGCCATCATATAACTATTTACCACTTACTTCAACTATTTATGGATAAAAATAAGTTCGCCACTTTCATCATTTACAAACAATGACGATAAACCATTTTGAAGACATGATTCGATCCCTCAAATAATTCGAAGACAATTTTTCTTAGACAACAAAGAAGCGGAAATGTACTCAATTTTCAAGGAAGAAACGAATGCAAACTATTCTTTCACTCTCCCACCGGATAGCAATTCACAAGCTAATGAGATTAATTTCACCATCATTCTAACAATTTTCGGATAAAAATCACGTCACCGCTTTTGTCATTGGCAAACTATGATGATTATGAAATGTAGCAACTAACAATTTTGAAAAATTAATTTGTTCGAATGTAGTAATTTGTTCCTTCGATTCTCATTACCACAACGAAGAAACAAATAAGCAATCAATTATGCTGCAAAATGAAGAAACACATGAAATTCTTTCTTGCATTCTCTTACCGTATCTCTATCCACAACAACATCTTCACTTTTGCGTTATATATTTCAAAATTACATGAAAATCAGGTCTAGAGAATATGTAAGGAAGCTGCGGTGTAGAAAATATTCAATGAAGCAGCATTTCAGTCAATTGTCACAAGAACATATTTGAAAGAATGAAGACTTGGTTAAGCTTCAGACTTCCACTAGAACAATTGCTTTCACTGCAATCGACCAGAAGTTGATTCCTCCATTATTTCTTTCGTCTGTAAAATCCAATTGCTAGTACGAGCAGAAACATAAATTCCCAACCATATTTAAACCGCTTTGATGATGTTTCCCCTTCACCTACATCATTACTATTTGCAGAAGAGTCTTCGATATTGCGAGTATTTCTTACAGACTTCGACGAGTAACGTTCACGTGAAGAAACCATATTTAACGTCTGATTCGATGAGGAAGATAACTGCTCATCATTCTCGTGATATAGCAAATGAAGAGTTTTCAAGCAATATTTTTTGATGTGGTCACAAATAAATTTAGACGCATCCTCGTTTTGTAAGAACTGTATTATGATTGAAATAGAATCTGGTACAATCGAATTATCAACTTTGAAAAGAACTTTTCTAACGGAGTATGTGGTCATAATTCCATCTCCCGTTATCTTCATACTGTCAAAATATTCTAATACTTCTTTGCTATTAATACGAGGTAAAATTTTTGTGAAAGCTACGAATATCATCTCTTTTAATACTGGGGATGCAGTACATGAAAGGCTATCGAACGTAATAAAATGAAGCAAAAGGTTGAGGCAAGCACTTGCCACACAATTTAGATCTTCTTCAACAAAGTTGTGCAGGCAGAGTTGAACCCACAAAATCACAAACTCGCAAGGCACCGTTCCGTTCAGGGAAATAAATGTTTGTAAAATAGTTTTTCGTAGGAATTGATTTTGGTCGTCTACGGAAGCTCCAAGTTCGAACATAGACTGTGAAGCAACGCTTGAGAGACGGCAGCACAATGCTTCGTGCAAACTCATGCCACCGTTCACCTTTGAACCACTTTCCAAATTTATTGGAACGAATATATCCTTACCCAGAGAAATGCTAACCTCCACAGGCGATGGCCCTGAAGCCTTTTGTACAAATCCAGCCTTCGGCAGCGAGGTACATGTCCTCTCTGAAACCCTATCGACCCTTTCGGACCACATCTTTAACAAAAATAACGTTCTCTCCGCAGTTAGAAATGCATTTTCAAACGATGCCTCTAACAAAAAGATCTCAGCCCGTTCGGTGGCATCTTCAAGTGAGTGATAGCCAACATCACATTCCACATCTTCATGGGTCGAAAGTGCCATTGTCAAGGTTCAAGGTGTTTCTTTTAACGTTTTTCTTTTTTTCTTCTCTCTAGATTCTAGATCTGTACCGGGTATTCACTTTGTGTAGTTATCTCATCCTCTTCATCAGTTACAGGTTACAGGTTCGGTTCGGAAGAGGATTTACTACGTACTACCTCTACCTCGGAGTACATGTTGTTTTGTATTTTTTTTAATACAAGTACCGGTACATGTATTTCCTTTCTGTGGAAAACGTTCGCATCTAGTTCTCATCCTATGGAGATATACATTTGTACGTACATGGGAGAATGGAAGTTGAATAGGTAGAGTCTAGAGGTGTCAAGTGTCAACTGAAAAAAAAATCAGGACATAATTGATGTTGAAGTCGAATCCATTGATAATTGATAATACTACAGCCGAAAATAATGTGAAAAAAACTAAGATCAAACGCTTCCTCTTCAAGCCCAACAAAATCCGTGTGAAAGAGCATTCGACGTTCGTGTCTCTGGTGACTCCAAGAGCTGATGCAGGCAAAGCATGGAAACCACTAAGAACGACATTGAAACCTTTTTCTCAAGAAAGAAAAAATCGTGATGCATTTGAAGTTCTTTTCTTTAATTGTTAAGGAAATAGCTGGACTAAATGGAAAGGAAAGAAATAAGTTCAAGAAATTTCATTTAAAAATTGTATGTTCTCAAAAGTGCAAATGATCTCGAGTACATTACCTTTTGAGCCAAAAATAGTAAAACCATTCCTTGCAACAGGCAAGCCTTTGGAATAGCCATCATAAATCTAGCTATGACGGCCTGAAGGGATTAAAATGTTTTGATGGGTAAATGAGTGCTTATCGTTAGAGTGTGCTGTATGATTCATTGCAATATTATCGTCGGATAAGTCTCGGCTCGCATCTTCACTTTTCTTGCCAGTGCAGTGACTTCCCCTCTATTATATACGTTGACAAATTAGAGATGCAAGTCGAGAATCGTCCATTATCGTCCAATAAAGTGTCTTTTAACTTTTCGATTGTCCGTTGTGTCCGGAAGTTAGGTAAAACCAGTGTCCGGTACATCCCTAGTTATCATTACTGAGCTGAAAGATTGAAATCGTCAAACCTTTCCTGCCGCAGTGCGCAAAATATGGTGTTTTCGAGGCTCTGTATCTCATGATAGAAACAAGCTATCATGAATTCGACACTTTTCTAACAAAGACAAAACATAAAACTTTTATTTGATGAGTCGACATCTTTACAGGTAGATAGTTTATCACTCCAAAACTCATTTCCTATAGGTCGTACCATACTTCATACTTTTGTACTCCTGCAATACCATCTGAGATCTGAAGTTGCCATATTTCCATGAAGATGATCGAAATAATCGCATTTTTTGCTCTGATTTTCGAGAATTTGGAGTTGATTAGGTTTTTGGGCTTTTAAGGCCATTTATTCTGAATGATGACCCGATTGATATAATAGTCACTCGAAGTATATAATAGGTTAAATTATACTTCGAAGTAAAAATTGAATGGAGAGCCTATTATTTGAAATCTGAAGTATTTTTTTTTGAAAAACGAGAAACGAGCTAAAAAAGTTAATTCTCATCTGTAAATCACTTATCACGTATCACTTATCACTCTAGACTCTAGAGGTGTTCCCAGCAAGGGCCTATGTCCGTTTGACCGTTAATGTAACGAATGCTTAACGGACATAGACGCTTTTTGAAGCTATGGTGATTTTTCAAAGTGATCATTACTCAGGTTTTAGGTTTGCCCCTCTGCCCTCTCACAGTCTCACAGTCCTATGTCCTATTCGATGAAATAAATGTTCAAATAACATGCTGATCACGCACTAACACATTTTTTCTTCATTTTCGATCGCACTCATTTTCCATCACGCACACACTTTTGAACAATGAAGTTGAGCGTACCGGTATGTGAACTCGGCCCTGGTGACTTACATGTAGAGATAATTTCGTAGCTGATTTATCAGCGACTCTTACAAAACCATGTCATTGTGTCCGTTAAATGTCCGAGAATTATCCTTTGCCGTACGAACACTTTAGCTATTGACTCGCGTCATCGCGTCTAGCGTGCGTGTCGCCCATCGAACGAGATTTTCGTCCGTTAACACCTCAATCAATCCCGCCAATATGCGAAGGAAAAAACTTTGTCTTTCCCAAACAAACTGCTGCGAAAAATTTTCATTCATTCATACTCGTATATATTTATATTTTTTTGGACTGTATGCTTTTATTATTAACTTATACGACTCGTATGTATTGTGTATATGTATGAACTGGTAATGTACAAGTTTACTCACATGTCAACCTGTACTCTTATAAATCGATTATTCGGTCATCGTTGTTATGTATTATTGCGCTTATTGCGCTTATTAGTTTTGAAATTGAATTCGCTTTTTATGATATCACTTACTTTCTTTTGTGTGGACTTTGCTATGAAATCAACGAAAATATTTTCAGAAAATGCACTTTCAGAATAAAAACACAACTTCAAGAGGTAGAATTTTGGTATTTTCACCATGTTCACTGCAATTTTGCATAACCTGCTGCGGAATGCTGCATCGCTGCATGTACCTTATTTCGTTATAGAGTAGAAACATCGTCCACCTGTCGATCAAAAACCATAAGATAACGATTTTAAGTCAAAAGTTAGGATAGGAGAGGTCGATGCTGGCTTTCGAGCTGGTGGACTGAATTGGCGAATGATGGAAGGTTTACCTAGTATTGATGAGAATACTATAGTGTCAGCAGTTACTGGTCCTGTATCCCATTTGAATAATATAAATGCAGATCCCTCATCACTTGAAGGCGCTAATAAGTTGCCATGTGGACTTTGCGGTTTCATAGGATGTGATTTAAGGATTCAAGGTTGTGGTTGTCACTTTCATACGGTACGTCTCATAGGAATATGGATCACTCTTATTTCTTTTTCAGGATATCCAGTACCTTACCTCTATTCGGTCAATCTTTCACAGCGGTGTTGCGCGTTGCCGCCCCCTAAAACTCGGTTTAGTCAATGCCCACTTTGCAATAGCATGTCGACGGGTATAATTTTGGTTCCAATGTCTTTTCATGATATGGATGAAGCGAAGAAGAACTACACAGAGAAGCAAAGTAAGTCAAAGCGAGCACAGAACCGTAAACGCAAAAAGCTTAAGGATGCATTTTCAAATATTGACGATGCATACGATCGCCGCACCGGACGTTGGACTCAAGAAGAGATCGCATATGTTGACGAATTAATAAAAACTTTCGATGCGGGTACACTTCCGCTTATGGATGGGATGAAATTAAATGATTTTCTTGCTGGTCTATTGCAATGCAAACAATCTCGACTTACAAAGAAAATGAAAAATGCAAAGCTTTCGTCGAAGTCATACGAGAGAAGTACTGGTGTATTGGATGCAGCTACGGCTAGAGTTATTGGCGAGTTGGAGGATGCATTTTTCCAATCTATTCAAAGTCCTCTCGTTAGATCTGAGATGCGATTTCATATGCAGAAAAATTGGCGAGAATTGTTCAGTAATTATTGCGTGCATGTAGATCAACCAGTAGATGCCTCCCAATGGCTCTCTAGCATAGAAGAGCTTGAACGAAGAGCGTCAGCATCGAAAGATAATGCTCGTCGACAACGACGTAAGCTTATGATGAGATGTGCGCTGAACCAGGATTCTCAAAACCCTGACCCTGGTGTTTTCATTGAAAACAACAGCGCACATCCAAGCCTCGATCAAATAACGAGAAAACCATCGTCCGATCCAAGCGATGACTTACTGCTTCTTTTCTCTGACAAGTCTATTTTTGAAAGTTCGAGCGTTGATATGGACGCAAATAGTGTGACAGTGACAAAGACGGTGCTTCACAAGAACGCTTTTTTATCGAAAGTATTGAAGTATTTGAAAAAGTATGATATTCCTTTTGAGCATGTTGATGCATGGGTCCCGTCATACATCGTTGGGGAAGATGGAACCGGTTCACAAAAGTGTCGCCTATGCTTTGCTGGTGCCGACACTATTGACCATAGGGGGAAAAGCAAAGAAATAGATGATCAATATCACAGTTTTGTTGCGTTTGGGGAGTATAGCGAGCGGTTTTCTTTCGCTGTGGGTTGTGGATTACCTGGTCGTGTTTATCAGTCGGGTATTCCGACATGGGAGCAGAGTGTTCAAAATGCTCCCTTCAAACATTTTGAACGATGTGGGGGTGCAATGCAGTATGGGATAAGCACCGTTGTTGGAATACGTAAGAATATACTAAATAATATTTTTGCTTCCCCGCGTATCTCATTTCAACTTTATTTTGATTACCCCAGCAATACCATCTCCGAATGTCGGGCGAATAGTTCTTATTTTATATTCAGACATGGATCATCCGAAGAACCCAGCCTTAGTGACGCAACTTTGTGAAGAGTTCGCGTGTGTGAGTAACATGTTACTTAAAGATTTCTCATGTTGAAAACTTTTCTAATTAATATTTTTACCTTACAGTACTTGCCATCTCCAAAATGGAGATTAGTGGTTGAATGTGATAAACCTTCTAAAGAAGGCCCGGGGAGAGGTAATGAAATATCTACAAAACCAACGACGACGAAAGACTCTCCTGGCATTCAAGATCAAGACGAAAACACAGAATGCAAAGAGAGCGATCCAACTAGCGAAATTATTCAATTATTGGGAGAGCATATGCCGTCGGACAACTCCTTTCCTGGTTTTTCGTATCTTGCCGGGTTTATGTCACTTCGATTGATGCTCTTGAGATCATCACGATCTCCTTCCGAAGAGGAAATGATTCGAATATTGAAAGGATCTTATAGGTCATACTGCAAGTCTGGCAGACAAAGGGATGATATTGCATCTCTATTAGCAAGAGACTGCATGTTTTTGACACGGTCGCAAACAAATAGTTCTGATCATCTTATGGAACGAAGTATTATGTTCGAAGGTGCCTCCCTCAATGGTGCAAATAATGCGGGGGCTCAGGGGGAGTTAGATGCCTATCTCTCCGGTAACGATCATAATCGCCTCTCGGAGGTTTCAGAACACTCCAATATTATCTTGCCCGATAATCTGAAAAACAATATATCCTAATTTTCGCTAGTGCTCATACCAATTTTGTAAATTTTGTAATCCGTGCCTTTCTTTGTTCGTTGTTAAATTAGTTATGTGCCTTAAGCTTTCAACTTTTGATTCAACTCTAGTTTCTATTGATTGCATCTCGTATCAGACACGCGATGTTTCGGCCTGTCATAGGACGTCTATAATTGGCGATGACGATCCGACCACCTGCGTTTGGCATTCGATGCATTCCAACAACAACAGATCTATGTGAAAGCGTGTAAAATCATCTTACTCGTTTTGATTGAAGAGATCTTGCGGATTTTAAGCAAAATATGCAAGAGGCATAATTTTTCACAGAAAGTAGGAATACATAGCGACAACTTTCTATCTTTGACGGACTATTTGAAAGTCATATTATTGTTTCGAATTTCGCGTAGTATTTTAAAGGTCGATTTGTCTGGCTTCACTCGCACATTTCCGCTATTCGCTTCTTTTATCATTTCACTTAACAAACCGTTTGATCTCTGTACGACATAATCTGAGCAGTTGCTTGTCTTCAAATACGCACTCAGCAAAGTATTATATGTGACTGTATTTAGCCTTAGATGCAACTCATTTGCCCTTGCCGATTTCTGAGATTTGAGCATTTTGAAAATATCCTCACAACGACTCGTTGCGAGATCGTTCCTGCTATTTGCCCAACATTTCAGTAAAATGTTGTACGAATAAATATCAGGGATTACGTTACTCTTCTTCTCTTGGTATCTATTGATCATCCTATGTAAGAATGCTTCCGCGTGTTGAGGAACGTTTCTCTCACGATGGCTATAATTAGCCCATGCGTTTAGAACACTATTGTAGATTACAATGTCAGGCTCAACTGTTTTATCTCCTTGGCTGCAGCGAAGTTCCATACGGCCCAAAATATCCTCTGCCCTACGCGGGCCGCTTACTTGTGGGTTCCTTTCCTTGTTCTTTCCCCATGCATCTATCACTGCCGCGTACGTTTTGATATTAGGTTTTAATAACTTGTCACCTTTTATGTAATAATTCTGTTCCATTCGTCGAAGCAAGCGTTCAGCTTTATGAGCCGAGCCTCTTTTCTTCGACTTGGCCCATGCATTGATGCATGAGGTATATTTAACAGTGTCTGGTTTCAAGTGTTTCAAATCCTCACGTGAACAAGAAAGCCGCTCCATTTCCTCCAATAGCTTTTCAGCTCTTACCGCATCTCCACACTTGGCGTAGGCACTGATAATTATTCCGAAAGAGTAATGGTTCAGATGTAGATTCTGTGATGAAGATTGCTCCATGTTCGCTTTGACGCGAAAATCGTCCAAACGCGAGAATAACAAATCTTCAGCCTTCAAAATATCAGGTATGCGTCTCCTGCTTACCATCTGAGAAAGCTTTTGGTTAAACCTACTTTGATGATTTCTTCTCGAAGATCTCTTCCGGCCAGTACCTAAAGCATTGCACCACAATCTTCTCCGAAAGGTAGTCAGTGACAAAATGAAGCATGTAATGATCATAAACCCTGCAAAATTCAGTGTAGCCAAAAGGGCATAGCTTTTTCCGCTTCGCCATCTCATTCCTCTATCTTATGAACTGACCATTACGTTCTTCGCATGAATTTCTGAAATATTGCTTAAATCTAGAATGGGAATTCAATGTTTATTTTACCTCCAGCGAGTGCAAACAAACTTATAGATGAAGAATGCCTCAATTGAAACATGCGTTCCAATCCTAATCCGTATAGTGTATTTTATTGTCTATCGCAAGAAAGAAGCAAGAAGCATGGTATTTGTTATTTTGTGATACTCGCTGTCTTGCTCTTTCCTCTTTCCTAGCTTCTTTCCTCTACTTTTTCTTGTTCGACACTTTATAGAGTAACGTCTATAGATACTTTTAGTTAGGATGTTGCACTACGCTTCTTCTCTTCTCCTTCTTCTTCCTCTTTACTTTTTCTTCTTCTGCACAATTTCTTCATTGGAAGTTCACCTCGGTTCCGGAGGAGATATTTTATGTGCAGTACATCGACAAGCAGTGCGTCAACGGTGATTCTATTTCTTGCAACTTCGTCCGTGGGGTAATAATTTAGGAATTGTATCATATTATAGGTGTGCACAAGCTACTCCGGCAGCACAGGCAATGAGTATGATACATTCCTGAATCCAATATAGCGAGATGATCGGATAATCGTCATATGTGCAGTCGCTCTTATTCAAAAGTACTCACGGTCCTGTCAATTTATTAGGATGAGGACTTCATTTAGGAATCTGTCAATATACCAGTTACACGGATTGTGACTTTTTCACGAGGCAATAAATTCTGTGTTCTGAATACTACTTTTCAAGAGGACGGTTGGAAGGCTTTGAAGTCAAAATGATTGAATATTCCGCGTGCTTTTGATACCTTTGATGCACCTTTGATGCATGCTAGTATCATAGAAGATGGAACAGAAAACAAAAAATCCGTTTGGTTTCTGCTTCCATTATATGCGTTGATTTTGTAGCAGTTTTGCTACATGAGAGAAACTTAGTTATATAGTTTAATTGGAGTATCAACCACCAGCCAGGGAACATAACCCCATGGATTGTTGAAATATCTTGATTGAATAAACGATGAAATGAAGTAGAATTTACCACGCAACAAAGTTTGCAAGTAAATATCGGCCAAGGGTGTTTTTATTTTTGTACATCATGAACATGATCGAAATTAAGCAATTGTGTAGAGCAACATACGAATTGCTGCGACAGGACAGCAGACTGTCGAGACAACATAAGTATTATTCAAATCTTTGCTGTTGGCTGCTTCTGTTCTAGGGAATTGGAATAGCACACTTGTTTCTCGCAATGAGATTCATTGAAATCTTGAGTCTAAATAGTAAAAGACAATAAGTTTTTCTATATTCTTCTAATTTACCTAGACTAACGCTCGCTCTTTCACGTGTTTGTAGAGAAAATGAAGGTCTATCCGCGCTCGATTGGGATATCTGATCGTAACCTCTAATGTAGAATTTGACGCTATCCTATGACCACCTCATTGTTAATTTCGTTAAGAATTTCTGGTAACTGAATGTTATGAAAACTTAATTTAAACTACCTATATCACCCTGGTTTGATAACTTATCAACTGGATATAAAAATTTAATTTGATCTAAAACTAGACGTGCTCAATATTCTTAATTTCTCTTGTCGGTTGGATGTTGTCCAGACTTGTATTTCTTTGGTTAGCATCGCTAGCCTGCGATTGCGGCTGCTGAAAAGTTTGCAAAGCTGGTGGCACAAAAGGAACTGATTCAGATATTGGCTGATATGGATGAGGATAGGCTTGTGAATCATAGCCAGAAGAAGGCACCACTGGCTGATGGGTGGGTAATTCATAACCATACGAACTGGAATGGCCTCCATACTGCATTGCGTATGGTTGAGTTGGGTACATAGCCGGTGCGCCCATGTAACCGTTACCGTAGTAGTGTTGTGGGTGCTGGTTCAGGTGCGAGCACACAGTTTGCTCTGGCAGGTATTGGTGATTTGGTACTTTCATTCGAGTTCTGCTCGATTTCGCTGTACTTACACACTTCATGTGAACGCATAAATCTACTCGGCCCCGTTTAAAATGCTAAGAGCAAACAAAAATCGGTAAGCGAGATCTCAATCGAAGAGATTTCGGAGTTTCTTACCTTATGCTGGTAAACCATTTCTCGACGTCCCTTCGAAAGCTGCCTCCAACCCCAACGATTGAGCTTACGAACAAATGACGGAAATTGCGTCTGCCTAAAATATGTAGGCAAAATTTCCTTTGTAAACCTTCTCGGGCAAAATATTTGAAAGCAATTTCCATCAGGCGTCCATTGAATTACATCCTGGGCTTCCGGCTTCTTCAACACTTCGTGGAGAAGTTCCGGAAAGGTGGCGCGCTTGCGATTGCCATCAAAATGATTACTCTTTTCTACGTCCTTTTCTGAGCTTACATTGTTCTTAGCGACAATCACCTCGTCACCCCCAATTTTAAAATCACCATCAGTGAGATCTGCTCCTGCATCATCAGTATTGCTTTCCTGTTGCGTTGGAATGCTCTCGGTCCTAATTTGTTCCATTTTGAAATTGTCCTGTCGCGCGCGATAATTGAGATATACTTCGCGCCTTATAGAGTTTCCGTGTCGTTAGTCGTTGTCGATCTGCTACCGACAGCAAAAGTAGTTGTGTCATGTGCCTCAATTGTGTGGTATAATATCTGTTTCATTGGGAATCGCCATGTCTTTGGACATGTCTTTCTGCTTCACACACGTGGAAAAGCACATACATAATATGACAGCATAAGTTAGCCTAAAAATGAAAATTAGCTCCGAGCTCGGACTCGGAGCTCGGAATTTTTTTCATAAAATGTGTTGCTGTTGCTGTGTGCTGTGGCTGTGGCTGTGGGCACGATCGTACATCGGACTCTGGACTCTGGTACTTGTATCTCATAAAATTTGTACTTCGAAGTACATATTATGAGAGTGACATCCGCGTGTTCGCATAACAAGTCAACACAGTTTTGAAAAAAAACAAAGATCAGAGATTGTACAGACGAGTATTTGTAGCAGGAAATCTTTCTCTCCACGCGTTTGCTTTAATTTTATTGTGTGGGAGTGGCTCAAGGAAGAAGGACATCGAGACTAAGACTTGTAGGAAAAGGTTGGCGGAAAAACAATACAAGAATACTTTCATCGAACGATAACAGAGAGGAATATGGAATCATCGATGAAGGTTAGTTCAATGAGTAACTCAATGTTTGTGCAAGCATGTGGGAATATTGCACCAATTGCATCAATAGTCGTGACGTTGGCACCAATTCCAACCATCAATGAGATTGCGAAGAAACAGAGTACCATGAATTTGCCGTTATTGCCTTATACTTCAATGTTCGTGAATGCCTTTATTTGGACAACATACGGATTTTTGACAAATGAGATTCGAATTTGGTCATGCAACGTTGTATCGATTTTCTGTGGGCTTTACTATATACGAAAATATCTCGCCTATGTGCCACCAGGAGCAAGCAATTTACCTGGGAATGTAACCGCACATTTTCAGTTAGGATCAGCTATAATCATTGGCACGATCTTGGTAGTTTTATCTTTTCGGAAAGAATTCGCAAAGGACCTGGTGGGGAATGCTGGGGTTATTTTGTGTTTGGTTTTGTTTGGATCTCCTCTATCTACCTTAAAACAAGTGATCAAGACACGTTCTGCAATATCGATTCCTCTTCCGTTCACAATATCGTGTTGTATAAATTGCTTTTGTTGGTCAGTTTTTGGGATTTTTGGTGTTAATGATGCCAAGGTATATTTTCCGAACGTGATAGGGTTTGTCTTTGGTAAGAACTCCTTCCGAATCTATTCTAACTTTGAAATATATCTTTCTTACCACCGCTAATTTTTGCAAAAAGCTATCACGCAATTATCACTAATTTGTCTATTTGGCAGCATGAGGCACAAATCGGAAGGTTTAGAAGTTGTTTAAGTTTTCATTCTACTACTTGTGGCCCTACGATTTTGACACAATTTATTCTCGCCAATATGAATTCATCGTGATAATAGGACATTTAAATAATCGTTATCAGTCTATTTTTCTCGAAGTATGGTTCGTGTCAAGTTGATGCACTTTTGCATTTGTTATAGGCGACCTCGCGGGACTGTGCGAATACTTATGAAGTAGGTATGTTGAAGCGGATTTTTGTTTTAAGACTCATCAGTAAGTTCTACATCTATTCACACAAAACTACAATGTTAATTAGGAAATGTCAGAAAAAGTCCGAGCAATTAAATTTTATTCGAAAGCGAGGAGTAGAATAAAATTACTCGTTTACTGAATCACACTGAATCAAGAATATCAGCGCGATGAACATATAGTGCCGTCATCTTCGCAACTGTCGCAGCATGGGCATGGGAAAGAAAAGCTTCTATCGCAGAAATTATCACAGAACGCTACCTTCAACGACTGAATTGTTTGACAACTGACCTCGGAAAAGTAATTTCCTTGAAAATCGACCGAAGTTTTATTTCCCAAAGCCACTTCCGATGGTATGGTTCCATCAAGATCGTTATCGTTAAGAAGTAAGGTATTTAAGTTTTGCAATTTTGACACACTACTTGGAATAGTTCCTTCCAAATCATTAAATTGTAGCTCGATTCTCTGCAACTTCAAAGCATTAAAAATTTCATCCGGGATAGTTCCCCCCAACTTATTGTTTTGCAGCTGAAGATCATTCAAAATTGTTAAGCGCCCTAATTCTGAAGGGATATTTCCAGTCAACTGATTACTGTGAAGACTTAATCTGATAAGCGGGTTCTGACCCAATTCCGTCGGTATGTTGCCTTTGATTTTATTATTATACGCATCCAAATAATCTTTTTCGAACATGAAAGTAAATTCGAAGGTCAGGTCGGATCAGACATACATCTAAGATGCAACAATTCAGAATCTAGCGTAAATGAACTTACAAAGTGAAGGTAAAAGGCCAATTTCTGACGGGATACTCCCGCTAAAACTATTCTCGAACAAATACAAACCCGTCAATGCTTGCAGCTTTGAAATATCAGAAGAAATATTACCAGAAAACCGATTTTGGCTGATTTGTAATTGGGTAAGCGTACTAACGTCGTAGAAAGATGTAGGAAAAGTCCCTGACAACGCATTTCCGTTTAACAAAATTTGAGTCAGACTTTGCAAATTAGCAATGGTTGTCGGAATTGTGCCTGAAAGGGAGTTGGCGGATAGACGTCTTGGCGCAAATAAATAAGTCTAATATTTGATGACAACGGTCGTAAATGCAAAAATAAAATTGATAACTTACAGAAAAGATAGGTCATTTAGGAGAGAAAGATCTTCAGGAATGGTCCCTGCAAGCTCTCTCGATACTATTTGTTTGATAAGTCAATGAGACGAAATGAGCTAAGAATAAAGCAGTATAGAAAGATCAACTAACCAACGTGCAACTCTGTAACAGCCCCAGAATCATCACATATAACCCCATGCCACTTGCATTCGTTTGCAACGTCAAGGAAATCAACCTCGTTACATGCGCTTGTATAATTGGGGTAACAATCAGTACCCCAATTTTCACCACCAGTAGCATAGAAAAGCTCTGCCAAAACATACCGTTGCAAAAAGTTCTGATCAGTCGATTGCACCCCACTTTTGTCTTCTTCGCTGATCCAATGAAATGCTTTATATTCAGCAGAAGACATATCGTCAAGCGCACTTGCTTGAGACACATTCTCTTCAAGAACAGCTTTGTTTTGAACCCGACGGCTGCTGGTCGGCGAAGCTGTTGGAGATGGGGTGCTGGTATCTGTCGCTTCGTCTTGAGTCAAAAAGTAAGCAAGAACCGCCACGATAACAACAACCACAACAATCACAACTCCAGCGATAATCTTGTATTTCTTCATCTTTTCCTTTTGTTTGTCCAAATCAATTTCTTCCGCATCAACTATTTCTTCATCGTCTATAACTTCAACGGCTACAGCGAGCTCTTCATCGGGAATATCATAAAGATCTTTCATCTTAAGACTTCTGTCACCTTCAAACACTATGCTCTCAGGCTTTGTGAAACTTTCAGGTTTGTACAGTACTTCGCTGTCATGTATATCGGCTGCTGCTGCTACAAAAGTTTGCTTTTCATCGGTAGGATACATTGAGATGGATGTGGGCGATATGACATCATTACCAGTAACTGCAATAACCTCGTCTTCAGGTTCAACCTCATAAACGTCGTCTGCTAAATTCGATTGCTTGTTAGAGGGCGTACCGAAACCTTTCTCGTCCTTCTTTGTGTTAGAGGGGCCATCTTTGGCTGTTGCTGAAGCAGGAGAAATTTTCGATCGACGTTCTTTCGTAGCAGCAACTGCTCCCGGTTTAGCAGCAGTTTCTCCTATCGTATGTTTGGTTGCTTCACTAGCGGCTCCCTCAGAATTAGAAGAAGAGGCTGTAGAGAGAGGCTGTTTCGATCTTCTCTCTTTCACGGCCGGAACCGCACCAGGAACAACAGCTCTCTCACCAGTTGGTTGCTTCGTTGCCTTCAAACCTTCATTAGCCTTATGAACTGAGGAAGAAGTAGAGGAGGGAGCAGGCTGCTTGGACCTTCTCTCTTTCATGGCCGGAACAGCACCAGGAACGACAGCTCTCTCACCAGTTGGTCGCTTCGTTGCTACCGTATCATTCGTAGCCTTAGGAACTGGAGAAGAAGTAGAGGAGGGGGCAGGCTGCTTGGACCTTCTCTCTTTCATAGCCGGAACCGCACCAGGAACAACAGCTCTCTCACCAGTTGGTTGCTTCGTTGCTACCATACTACTGCTAGCCTTGGTATTAGAGGGGGGAGCAGGCTGTTTGGACCTTCTCTCTTTCACGGCCGGAACCGCACCAGGAACAACAGCTCTCTCACCAGTTGGTTGCTTCGTTGCTACCATACTATTGCTAGCCTTGGTATTAGAGGAGGGAGCAGGCTGTTTGGACCTTCTCTCTTTCATGGCCGGAACCGCACCAGGAACAACAGCTCTCTCACCAGTTGGTTGCTTCGTTGCTACCGTATCATTGGTAGCCTTCGGGATTGTAGAAGTAGAGGAAGGGGCGGGCTGTTTGGACCTTCTCTCTTTCTTAGCCGGGACAGCTCCGGGAACAACAGCTCTCTCACCAGTTGGCTGCTTGGTAGCCACGACATCAGGTTTCGAGGACATGATTCCTCTACACAAATTGACTGGTAAATTCTAAATAAACAAAAGAAAACGCGAGAAAATTTAGTTTTACTTGAAAATAATTCTATTATCGAAAGAACTCTTAACCTAAATTAATGCATTCAACTCATACGCCCCAAGCTTGCGAAAAGGCTCACCGAAAAAATTAAGCACCGTACATCAAGGACGAAGAACCACTTGATTTCCGTTGGGCGAAAAATCTTAAAAAAATAAATCTTACCGATGTTTTTTATGGAGCACAGACGCCAAGTAGTGCCAGCCAATACTATCTTAACTTGTTGATAGGTGCGATCTCGCTCGTATCCTTATCAGATGACGGGAAGATGAAAAGTTTACGGATATGTAGAGTACAATACCCTGGACGAATGAATTATTACCTGATATCTGGATACTGACATCTTCTTCATAGATTTACGTCGAAGCCGTAGGGGCTCTGCTAGTCGATTGTTATATTTTTGGCGTAGAGTCTACGAGTAGATCTACAATGTACATTTTTAACCTTGAAGCCTAAAGAATTAGCGCACTTTCAGTAGTAATAGTCATAGCTGTAGTCATTTATCAACGGAATACGTTAAAATGCGAGCTCTCTCCAACAAATAGTCATAATTATATGTGTAGAGTATAATCTGTCATAATTTATGATTACCGGGGGTAATATCTTGGCTACAATGAACAAAGTCTTATTCTGCCCCAAATGACTTTTTCCAATATACATTCGCATTTTAAAATGACTACAATGTACATGTTCACAATACGCATATGTATGTGTATGTAAATCTTTTCTTCTCTTGATGGTTGTCATTACATTACGAGCTTCTTCCAAATTTTCAGAAAAACCCACCCCTCCGCTATCCGCTAGGGGGGAGTTCAAAGTTCGGAAAAAGGTTTTTCTATTGAGAAAATTCGTTAGGACTAGGTTTTTTAGGGGGTCAAATCGTTAGTACTAGGTTTTTTAACCACTTATAGCGAATCACATGTCTACATATAGACACAAAAGTTCGCA
>Ga0213867_1000437_pt1 | contig 18925 bp, 17 predicted proteins | sample PICome_12_FD_160120 | JGI IMG/M metagenome (GOLD analysis project Ga0213867, IMG submission 160120) | Coastal seawater microbial communities near Pivers Island, North Carolina, United States - PICO540 | ecosystem: Environmental > Aquatic > Marine > Coastal | place: USA: North Carolina... | reverse complement strand
CAACAATGACCTTATTGGTCTTCCTCCTGTTAGCGACTTTAGCATCAACTACGGTGCTAATCAAGTGTCTATGGCGGAAATCAGTCTCCTTGACGACGACAACAACTACACACTCGCTCCTATTACCACAGGAGCAGACGCAACAGAATGGCGTATGCTGATGTTTGAATTGGGCGAAGACCGACCTATCTGGTCGGGACATATTGAGAGTGTAGACCATCGCCAGCAGACCTACAACAACACCCTCAAGACAACCATCCGAGCCAGAGACTCTTTTGCCGTTCTTAATCGCACACTTCCTATCTGGGAGATGGGCCAAAGCGCATTCTTTTCCCTCAATAACCACATCTCAATGGATGCTACCTACGATAAGCGAGCCAGAGAAACTTCTGCGATTAGCAGTCTCTTGCTATTCGGTATTGGGAACATGACTTACAAAAGCAACTCTCTGGGCTTCACACGACACGATAATGAAGAATACGCACGATATAGCAACATCCTCAATGGTCGCCAATCCCTCTTTTCTTCGTCGTTTATTCAGATGTATATTAACGAAGACGACAACGGCCCTAACGAAATTGAAAATCAATGGCTGGGCTACAACGCATCTACCAATAAAGAAATCAATGATATTCTCGGCATTCGCAACTTGGCTGGGTATAGGGACATCTACATGGCTTGGGATGGCGAGAGTGCAAAAAGCACCAGCGCATATCGTGGTCTTGCACTTGGCGACTATGTCAAGTTGATTGGTTCCTCATACGATGGAGACTACGAAATCTATTCTATTCGCTACGAATACGAAGGCGAGAGCGATTCAAATGACATTGTTGTTATTCGCATTATTGATGCTACGGCAACAGCAACCCAAGACCGCACCGCCGTCTTTTCTGACTCTCTGTCATCGGTTCTTGGTAATGTCTCCTCAACGCACAGATATTATGAAATCGGAACAACTACCGCACACGGTCTGGAAATTGGCGACACCATTCGTATGATTTGCGATAACGCACCAGCCTCAACTTCAAATGCTTTTCATCTGCGAGACTTTGTAGTCCAAGCCGTTCCATCTACAACTACCTTTCACATTATCGCAGAAATTGGACTCCGACGGTCTGGAACAATTTTCCCTTATTCGCTCTGGAATGGTGCAGAAAATACACCGCCTCAGAACCCAGCCATTTTGCGACATAATTATAGTGTTAATCCTCCCGACCAAAGCACCTATGACCGTGTGCAATACCGTGTGGCTCACGCTCGCTGGATGCGAGACCTTCCCCAATCCATGTGGTTCAAAGCGCGCTTTGGTATTATTCACCCCGAACCCTTCTGGCGTGGTGGTAAAGGCTCTGCAACCCAGCATCCTTTCAATGCAAGCCAAGCATCTCTTTTGTCTTGGCCTAATGCCGATGGTTCAAACGATTGGACGGGACTTACCACCGATGTTGAAGTCGGTGATACCGTTATCCAACTTGAAGAACCTGCTATGTGGTATGCGATTCGCTCAAGAGGTATGAAAGAATACATTGTAGACCTTCTGGATGTTGAGACCAATGAGACGCAATTTGTCGTTGGGAATAATGTCTCCACTCCATCATCTACGGCTAATCCCCAATGGGATAACACTAACAAACGCTTTGATTATGGAAGCGCACATCCTTTTAGCAAAGGCGACATAATTGTCCATGTCGGCTTCGGGTATCACGACCTTGACGGCATTCACATGGTTGTATCAATCCCAACTTCTAACACCTATAAGACCCAGAAAATCGTCAATTTCCAAGCAACAAGGGACGGTTTCGCTTACCTTCAAGCCCGACAACTTGCTGATGGCGGTTGGTCGGATGGCGGAAGCCGTGTGAACGAAGACCCCGACCAAATCCTCACCACACGCAAAGGCTCAAGCCTCTTTGATTCGGGCGGTGCTAATCGCACAGGCGACAGAGTCTATTACGGTGGCTGCATTTTGCAGGGAATCAAAGGGATTAAGCGCACTTGGAAGCCAGAGCATACCATCTATAACTTGCGACAAGTGGACGAAAGCAACGGCTACAAGCATTGTTTCGTTGGTTGGGCCGACATGCGGAACGATGGAACGGCTAACGCCGACGGTGGTTATCGCAAGAACGACTTTGGTCTGATGCTTCCAACTAACGAAAACTATTCTCTGAATCTCATTTTCGCAGACCAATACGACCAATACGGCAATCCAGACTCCTTCGCAGAATTGAAAATTGGCGAAGACGCTGACATCTGGTCTTTTGATGCAGAGGTTGAGCCTTACACCGAAGGTCTGTGGAGCGACCTCGTCGGAGCATCTAACGAGGAGCCTTTTGCAACGCACTTCCACAATTGGGAAGAAAAGGCTGGTGCTTTCTGTATCATTGATGTGAGTCGCTTTTGGAATCTCAATACGATGGCCTGCGGTGGGCGTAGCGGCTATGATTCGGGCGGTATCGTAGACTTCGGAGACTTTGAGACCCCCTCCTTTGGTTTCCCCTATCTCATTGACAACTATTGGAAGGAAGGGACTTGCTCTTACAAGAATAGCCACGATGAGTCTATTTTCCCACATCACCCCAACTCTCTGTATTTCATCAACGATGGGACTTCTCTCGCTGGCGACATTGACATTGGAGACTCTCGCATCTATGTCCACGACGCAAGTCAGTTTGACACAAGCGGCTATGGTGTGATTCTCGCAACGGGTGGCTCAAGCCGTGATAGCGAGAAGTTGGCGTATTATTTCTATTGGTCGGGCAAAGGCTCAACAACACAAAACGGCATCCAATACGACTACCTTGACAATGTCTACATCACCGAATATGTAGTCATTACCGACCCCAAACACGCCAGAGACCAACTGTCTGCCGATATTACGGCAGGCGAATCCGATTCGCAAGTCCAAATCATCTCCAACGAGTTTGCCGCCGAAGGCGAAGAACAAGAAGGCGGCTTTGACAAAGTGCGAGTCTACAACACAACTGCGGCCCTCTTCGGTATGAGACTCATTCTCAATATGGAAGGGACGGTGCAGAGTCCAGCACAAGGAACCTTCTTTTCTCACGACAAAGTGCGAATCATGCAGAACCTCAACTTGGCTGACACTTGGGCTACCAACGCTACCCTGCCCTGCATTAGCGACATTAACAATGTCCCTCTGCAAAACGCAAACGGCTCTGACAACTACGGTAGCATGGTGGATGGACGAGGACAGACCATTATGACAATTCTCTCCACGATGCAGGAAAAGGACGGAAGCGGCACAGAAGGTGGTCTCAAGTCCCTGTCTTGGCTGATGGGCCGTGATAATCGCATGGAGTTCCGTGATTCTCTGAACACCAACATTAGCCTCTCCCGAAGCGATTTGCAAATCTCCAATCTAAGCACACAGACGGGTTCCAAAATCACAAATGTCCGTGTGTTTTACAACGGCAACTCCTCCTTTGTAGATTATCCCAGCGTCGTGCCTACGGATGTTCGGTGGAAAATCCTCAATCACCCAGACCTCTTCAATCGCAACGAGGCTCTTGATATTGCACAGCAGACCTACCACCGAGACGCAACGCCACGCGTAAGCATTACGGCAGAACCTTCCAGCGACGGCAACCGAATGCTAACGGGAGGTCGTTTTGGGTATGTCGCAGACACCTTCCGCAAAGCGTATTACAACGACCCAATGTCCCTCTCTTGGTGGTCTAATCGCAACGGTGGGCATCCATTCTGCGGCATCCAGAACGCGCTTGATAGCGGGGCTACAAGTTCAAGCGGAGATGCAAACTTAGGTGCAGGCCAGCCTTATGCTCAACTGCAAGACGAAGAGTTCCCATCCACCTACGGTTTTACGCCATATAGCGTAGGCAGAACCTCTGGTAGTGGAGCCGTTGCGTATTACACCAAGACCGCAACAATTGTGATTGACGCAACTGCGGCGACGGCAACTTTCAACCTTGACGGCAACTCTGGGACTGCAACTGCGATTTCAAGCGCAGGCTGGTATCAACTCCCCTGCACAGTTGGGTCGGGTGTGCATAGCCTGTCCGTCTATTACGATGGAACCACGCTGGCCGACCACACGACTACCATTTCCTTTGGAAACGCAAATGTCAATGCAAACGGAACACGATACCATTTTTACGGAACAAACAGTCTATCCCATGCGATTCAAGTCGCTTATGTGCAAGCAGATACGCCGCTTGTGAGCGAGACGACAGGCAACGAGTTGCGTCTTACGATTGAGGCTATGTCGGGTGCTACGGACTATTCCGACACTAACTTCAAGTTGCATCTCTGCGATTACGAGTTCAACGAGAACATCGGGGCTGGGCCGACCTTTACCGCACCAACGCTGGATGTGCTAACAAACGCAGGAACAACGAGCGTTCTGCTGGACGGCAACGGTTTCTTCTCTGTGCAAGTCCCATCGTCGTATAGCGCAGACGAGGAATACATTACCTTCTCCGTGAACATTGACTACCTGCGAGATGTAGTGCGTCTGCGAGGTGGTAGCACAGGCACGAATCTACCAGCCGCATACGGTATCACTCTGGATGATGGCTCAAGTTCTGGTGGTGGAGCATTCCCAATGGGAATGAAGCGATACCCCGATATGGGCGGTATCGCAGATGAGCGAGCCGCCTATTACGCGCCCCGTCTGCATATTGTGGAGGATGTGAAGTGGGTTCCAGCAACGACGGTCTCCTACACCGACGACCACATTGACTTGAACGCAGAGAGTCTGACGGTGAAGTCGGTTCGTTGGTCGCAGTCGGGTCGGGATGTTGCTAAAGTCGTCCTCGGTCTTGAGAAACTGACCGACCATTACCCCTACAACTTGGTGAGCGCACTCGCACGACCTCCGAGAGAGCGAGAGCCACCGAAGCCCCAAGCCCCACCTCTCCCACCACGACCTCCCATTGGAGACCCAATCGGCGGCGGTGGTCTCGGTGGAGGCATTGGCCCCATCCCAACACAAGGCGTAGGCAACCCGATTGATGGCGACCCCTCGTCTTCTTCCTTCGGTGGCTCCACCTTCGGATTTAACCAGATGAGCAACAATCTCGTCCGTAGCATCCGAGGCAAGGCCAACTTCCGAAGCGATACGGGTTCTTCGGGAAGCCAATGGGGTGTTCTGGGTTCTGCGAATACGGGAGTCTCTTCTTCCTTTGACAGGGCTTTGGATGGCGTGGAAGGTTCCACTACGACCAGCGAAGGCTCCGCTATCGCAACCAGCGACGGCTTCTCTCTGGCTGGTATCAACGACCCAGAGTTGGGAGCGCAGGGCGAGCGTCATTCGCATACACTCAATGCGCGAGTTCCCAACGACACCAGCACAGGTTTCGTAAGCGTCATCGCAAGCATCACGCTTGAGGACATTTCGGGCGGAGGGGATGCGGAAATCAGCACTACCGTTGAGTGTGTTGAGACGGGCGCATCCATCACTACGACGAAAATCGTTTCTAAGGGGTCTGTAAGGCAAAACTATGTGCTTGTGCCGTCTACCTACCTCAACGGCGCACAGACCCCCAACAACACCCTTAAAATCACCGTAGAGCGCAAACCTGCACAGGGGAATGACACGGCTGGCTACCAGACCTTGACGATTCACAACTTGGAAGTCAAAATCCGTCGCTATAACATCCCGAATGCTGGACAAAGTCAAGCGTTCACGCCGTATTGAATAAGAAGGTGGGTCGGAGAAGGCAGGAGAGGAGCCGAAACCGAAAGGAGGAGAGGAGACCTCCCCCGACCCAAATAGAGATTAGTGGTCTCACTTATCAATCTGTCCATTCTTTTCGTAGGTCTTTGATGCGTCGGGCGGTGATTCGCCCGATGCCGCGTATTTTCATCAAGTCCTTGATACGAACCTTCGTCTTGAGCATATTGGGTATGCTCCCGTATTGTTTGAGCAGAGCCTCTGCGATTTCCTCGGTAATCCCCTGCACACCCATGAGAGCCAGCAGGCGGGGGTCGGTAGGCAGGTGCTTAGTGCGACGAGGGACGGTGAGCGTCTTACCAATCTGTTTCTTGAGGTGCGAGACCGTAAGCCATTCCACGAAATCATCCATCGTAGCAAACTCAATCACTCGCAACTTGGGGAAATGTGAATAGACAGTCATTTTGAAAGACTTGATGACACGGTGCATTCGTGCGATTTCCCTTGACATCTCAGCCGCTTTGGGCTTCCGTCCCTTGAAATATGGCTTGAGTTGCGTTCCGTAAATAGCAAGAAAAGGTTGTTCCGAGACCTCGCACATCTCAGCAAGTTGGTGGTTGATGGTTCGTCCGTTGCGACCAATGCCGAGAATGCTACGATACAAGTCGTTGATTTCCTTCGCTTCAATGAGCCATTCTCCGATTTGATAATCGCCATGCGGTAGACGCTTCACCATCACATCGCCTTTCGGGTCTACCTTGCGATTCCCACCAGCAAGGAACAATTTGTGGAGCAACTTCTCGTTCTCTCTGTCGTCTGCGTAAATCACATTAAGAGCATATCGCAAGACCTATTTAAGACAGGGGGTTTTCGTCGTTGCCCAGAACCCAATGCAGACCCTTAATCACACCAGCCAGAGCGTTGATGTTGCGAAAATGACAGGCGACCATTGATTTGTCGCTCTTATCCACAGTCTGTAATTGTCTGACCCAAGCATCTCTGATTCTCTCCGCCCTGCGGAGCATATCAAGGACTTCTTCGTCTAAGCGCAATACCAGCACCCCTCGCCTGTGCAGAGGTTGTGTCTGCGATACCAAGCAGGCGAAGGAGCGTTGCGGTAATCCATCATGCCTCGCACATATTTCTTGGTAATCGCAGGATTGTAGTCAATCCAACCAAGACCCTCAATGTATTGACAGATGGTGTTCGCAATTCCCATTTTCTCATCGTGGGGCAGGTCTTGGGGGTCTGCGAACCAACGGAGTTGGCGAGCCATTTCTTGCACAAGAGCCACACGAACATGATGCGGAGGGTTGCTCACACGGATGGCTCGGTTGAGACAGGTGGGGAGGTTCACCTCGCCCTCATGCTCACCGACCATCACGGTCTCGTAGCCACCCTCATGCTTCTCCTCGTAAGGATTCTCTGCATTCCAAAGCACCAAGTCAAAGCAGTCTTCCCTCTTGATGGAGCCTCGGAAAGGGTCAATGTCAATCATGCCGTTCCTCGGTGATTTGGGAATGTCATACGAGAGAGGTTCTGCGACGAAGTCCTCTGCTGGGATTGGGACTGCCCAGCGACCACGCTTGCGATTGAATGTCAGCGAGACGCGTGTCAGTTTTTCTGGGTAGCCGACTCCGTCAAGACTCACCAGACCTTCGGCCATCTCCCTCTCGTAGCGGTCAAGGTGGAAAGCCCACTCTCGGCCACGCACAGGTCGCTTGAAGACTTGGTGGACATGGAAGCCACGCCCCGTAGCCACAAGTCGCACATCCCCTTCAAGACGCTGAATCAGCGTAGCCACATCACGCTTGACGGTCTCCATGTCGTATTCTTCGTTCATGTCAAAGTCCCACCAAGCCCTGTCCATGACAACAGAGTCGTAGTTGTATGGGTCGTCAAAGGAATAGAGGCTGGTGTAAATGTCCGTCTGTCCATTGAAACGCTCAATGTAGGAGTTGAAGTCTTCCCAAGAAAAGCATCTCGTCCTCTTGAGACCGATTTGGCGGGGGAAGTCAATCATCATGTCCGACACACCCCCTTAGTCCCTAAGAACCCGACGGTGTCCACAGACGGTGCATTTAGCGACTCTCTCGCTCCCTGTGTCCATGTCGCCCGTAATCATCATCATAGGCATACCCTTCTCGTCGCTGACCTTCATCTCTCCATCGCATTCTGCACAAATTATCATTCCCAACCATCCTCCCAGAGGTTATCTATACCGTTGTTCTCACTCTCGCAAGACATAGCGAAATCGCACCACGCTGGACAGAAATAGTCATTCCAATTCATAGGCCAATCGTGGGCTTTGATTCCCGCAACTGTCTGCGAGAGCGACTTCTCAAATGATGTAATGCTTCTCTTATTGACTTTCTCTACGATGAGGATGCCCTTTCCGTCCTTTCCAATCGCAACATCACGCTTGCTATCGGATTTCAACCAACCTGCTTTGCTGGTAGCAACACGGTCTTCGTCCCAAGCAACACGCTTTCGTTTTCCGTCCACCTCTTCATAGATGCCCCATCCGCACAACTCTGCGACATATTTGTCGTTGCTTGCGTCTGGTGCGATGTAGGCGAAGTGTGTAATCGGGCGAGTCTCGCCCATCAATTGAAGCATACGCGTGTAATAACACAACTCCTTGCGAGTCTTCCCCATTTTCGTAGAACCCCACGAACCCGTCTTCAACTCGTAGATACAGAGACCCCCTTCGGGATGAACAAGAATACCGTCAATGAGACCGACAAGCACACACTCGTTCTCCTCGTCCCAGACGGCTCGGTATTCCTCGTATTCAACGGGCATGAAGTTTTCAAGACCCCACTTCTCAAGGCGACACTCTTCAAGGAAGACGAGGTTGTCGTTGCTCTTGTTGTCTTGGTCTTCGGGGATAAGTGGGCCGAGCGTAGACTGACCTTCCCAATTGTCGTAGATGGTCTCAAGGTTCGTGTGAACCTCGCTACCGTGTATCATGTATTCATTCGCAGGAAGACGAATGTCTTGCAACTGCACCTTCTCCCACCAATATTTTCGGGGGCAGGAATCGTAGGCGATGAACGAAGACTTGGAGACCTTCAACAACTTGTCTTCTGCGTTGGGGTCATAACTGCTAAACTCCTTTGACGACAATTCCTCCGCCGTCATCTCCTTCGGGTCTCTCACGCTCACTCCTCCTCAAGAGGGAGCGTGGTCTGCTCGGTCTCACGGAGCGTAGCACCACAATACGGACAGTCGTCCACAGGTTCAATGCCTTCAAGAACAGGTGTGCGAATCGTTCCCTCGCACTTCGGGCAGTCTTCGGTGTGCATGAGGTCTTGTGCTTCAAGCATCTTGGAAATAATCGTGTTGTGCTTCTCCAATTCTGCGACGAACATATTGAGGAATTGGTCTATGCGACCAGCCATGACGCTCATGTTCTGCTGAACCTCCGTAATCATCTCTTCCAATTCTCTTGCCGTTGCCTTTCTCTTTGGGGCCATGTTTTCCACACGACCCCATCTCCATATAAACCCTGTGGCGGCAGAGGGGAGGTTTAGTCCCAAGCGTTTGAATGCCCTGCTCTAAAGGAACCCTATCGGGCTAACTATGACCCTCTTAAGATGCTACCCTGCCGACCTTATCTATGTCGGGAGTGTCTCATAACCATTCGCTTGCCGAAATGCCTCGCAGAGCGTTCTCAAGGGGCATGTAGTCCCAGCCCATGACCTCGTAATACGGAAGCACCTTGTCAAAAATAAACTTGCGAGCCATGTGTTCGTAGCCAATTTCTGCGATGCCTTCAATCTCGGAAGGGTCGTCAAATGCGATGTATTCACCGTGTTCGTTGAGAGAGCATAGGAAATAGTCGTCCTTCTTGTAGCCTTTGCCGAGGTTATCATTCGCCCATTTAGCACCAGCCCTTGCCTCACTCAAGACTCGGTATTTGGAGAGGTTGTCCTTCAACTTGGCCTTGATAGTCAAGTCTGCGATTGGGACTCTTTTCTCAACCACATTAACGATAGTCTCTTGTAGACTATCTGTAATGTGCTTCTGCGATTCTCCTCGCAGGATGCCGTCAATCACCTGTCCCATAGCGGTCTTCATGGCGGCTGGGAGTCGGGACTGCTTCAACTCAATGCCTTTGACATACCTCTCGGCTTCGTGGTATTCGCCATCTGTCCAAGAGACGAGACCACAATAGCGGTTCTTGGCGAGAATGAAGAAGGACTCCGACCACTTCTCAAACTCCGTGATGATGGGGAACATTCGCTCGTTGATGGTAGCGAGTGCGGCAATACCCTTCTCTGGGTCTGGGACTTCGCACATGATGGAGTCGGTGTGTCCATATCGGACGGGGAAACCCAACTCTTCTGCGATTTCTCGCAACTCGCCCAGAGTCTTGCGGGAAGTGTAGGTGATAGCGGCGGCAATATCGGGGTGATACAGTCCGTATTTAGCATCACCCGCAACACCATACATGGAGGCAACGAGGGACTTCGTGGCGTATTGCAGAGCATCGTAGGTTCGGGCTTCTTGCTCGGTCTCGGCTTCCGCTTTCAACTTCTTGTAGTGGTTTCGCAAGTCTGTCATTTTGTCCATCTGGCGGCAGAGCAGACCTTTCTTGCTACGGTCAAAGCGAATCCCATTCCCGCAGTCCTCCCCCTCGTCGGAGAGCGTTGTCCAGCAGATGCCGTATTTGCTGACATTGGAGTGATACATCGCTCGCACATCAAAAATGCCGACATTCTTGTAGAGACCTGCAACAGGCTCCATAATATCAGCACCTTGGTAATCCACTTTAGCAAATTGTGGTCTGCTCGGCATTTTCAAGTCAAAGTCCTCATCCATCAGACAGAGATTGCTGAATACCTGCGTAATGAAAGCCGTAGAGCGAATATCGCAATTGGCGATGTGCTGAATCGCCGTGAAATAACCGAGAGCATCAACGAGACTGTTGAGACGAGGAAGGAGGTCTACATCCTGCCTTGCGTAGTCAAGGTATGTGCCGAAGTCCGTGTAATAGGTATCGTGGCCGTCCTTGAGAGGGACTTTGCGGTCTCCGAGGCAAAACTCCGAGACTGCGTCAAGGGACATAGCGGGCAACTGTCCGTTCTTGAGCGTCCACAACTTCTTGAAACCGACCATGAGGTCAATAACATTGATGCCTGCGATTGGTTGCGCCCAATCCCCGAAGTCGTATCGCACACGGCGCATAGGGGATAGCACCCGCACATCAAGGTTATTTGCCTTGAAGCGACTGAACAACTGACGGCAGTCGGCATTGACTACATTCCATCCTGTGAGAATATCGGGGTCATGCTTCTTCATCAATTTAGCAAATGCTTCCAGCATGTCCCTCTCATTAGCAAAGCACTTGAAAGAACGACCCTCGGTTGTGCAGGCATCCTTCCCGTATGGGTGTTCCTTAGCAGGTATGCTCTTGTAATTCCCAGCCTCGTAATCTCTGTGGTGGAAGAAGACAAACTCACCTTCCTGCGAATCTCGCACGACAATGATGGTGATTTCTCCGTTGTCAATTTTCCACTCCATGTCAAAGAACCACACACGATGCTCATACATGGGGAAGTTATGACCCGACTCTGCGAGAACCTTGTTCGCATGGTGGATGTTCCCTTCCCATGTGTCCACGCTCTCGGTTGAACGAAGCATGTCTTCCGTCGTGGAGAAGGAGACCTTTCGCAGGACTTCTCCGTAGAGTCCCTTGTATTCGCCAGCAAGAACGGTAAAGTGCGGAGTTAGATTCCCTATGTCCGTCTCTCTGACATAGCAGGTGGGGGCTTGGGTCAAGGTCAGCGACTGTCGCTTACCTTGCTCGTCCCTGTATCGCACGACAACATCGTTGCGTCGGCCACGCTCAACAATCACAATTCCTTCCCCCATACGGGTAGGCCAGAGCAGAGGACATGAACACGGAGAAACAGACGCACATGCTTCATTCCCATAGCCCCGACCTTCTTGTAGCCCAACTTGCTGACAGTCTCCTCCAATTGCTTAACAGAGACTCCTTCTTGCGGATTGAGGCAGGTATAAATGTGGGTCGCTCCGAAGGTCTCTTTCAACTCCTCGTTGCGCCACTTGAGCAGGTCTGCGTGGTAGCCAAGACCCCTTGAGTCTTCATCAACCCAAGTGTTGCCGACAAGGAACACGCCTTCATCAATTTCCGTAGCAGTCGTGTAGCCTATCGCGTGATTATGACAATCCATGTCATGTAGCAGAACGAAGGCCATGCCTCTATCCATGATATTCGGGTAGCCTTTCTCGCTTGCAGACTTGTGGATTGAGAGACCCTCAACCTTCTCTGTCATCTCTCCCCATTCGTGGTAAATCTCTTTCCTCACCATACGAGGAATTAGACCCCATGTTCATATAAACCCTACAACCAATCGGAGCCTTCGCTCTTGGGTAGAGCATCAAGTCGCTCCTCCATACGCTCGGCCACATCGGGGTATAACTCGCACATCGTAGAGTTGCGCCCCGTCAGTTGGGCCGCAACCGCAGTCGTTCCGCTACCTGCGAAAGGGTCTAAGACCCAATCGCCCTCGTCTGTGCTTGCGAGAACACATTTCATCGGCAAATCCACAGGGAAAGGAGCCTCATGCCCACTCTTGCTAACAGGTGTCATGTCCCAGACCGTGAACAGGTTATCGGGAACATAGTGGTAGTCTGGGCTTTTTGCGAGCATGAAAATGGTCTCATGGCGAGGGATGGGTCGCTTGATGTAAGCCTCTGGTTGCGGGTATGCCTTGCTCTTGTTCCAGATGATTTCGCTTCGCAGAATCCAGCCATCGGCTTGCAGAGCAAGGGCAAGCCGCCACCCCACTCCGAGCAGGTTCTTGGGAGCAAGACCTTTCACGGAGCGAGAACCCCACTTGTTGCGAGAGGCTTTACGCCCTCCCTCCTTGTAGTCGGAGCCAGCACCGCCAGAGCCGTTGTAGCAATCGCCCATGTTTAGCCAGAGCGTTCCGTCATCGGTAAGCGCATCACGAACCTTGCGAAAGACCTCAACGAGTCCATCAATGTATTCGTCAAGGTCTTGGTCTTTCCCGATTTCAGCACCGTCCTCTCCGTAGGAGCGCAGACCAAAATAGGGGGGAGAGGTGATACAGGCACGATACCTGCCTTCATCCAAGTCAAGCGACATAATGTCGCCTACCTTCACTTCATACAAGGTCAGTCCTCCGATAGGTATTCTGCGGCCAGCCGCCTGCTATGCTCTTGTAGGAGTGGACATAGCCCCACTTCTCAATGATTCGCATAATCGCACCCACCATGTCAATTGTGATTGGCGAACAATTCCGAACATGCCGACTTGCTTCGTCAAGGATTTGGTGGTTGTTGATAACCTCACCTTGCTCAAGGGAGAGGATGACAGCCATGATTGCGATTTTGCGATGCAACTTTCGCATGGACATGGATTCTCCCATCTTGGAGAGAATGTCTCGTATCTCGTCGCAACTCATGTGGAGGCCACGCGAGGCGATATTTTGGATATCGCGCTCTGACGCTCTGGCTCCCCACTCTGCGAGATTCATACAATTCCTCGCTGGTAGACTGTTCCCCTCTGTCCTTCAAGGACGAGGTGGAAACCCTGCCCCTGCTCTCGGAAGTCAAGGACATAGAGGTTCACCTCTCCGAGGTCAATGTTCTCAAGACCGCCCTCACAGACCATGTTAAACGACCTGTCTTTGTAGATGAGGTCGCTCTCTTCTGCGATTTGAGATACACTCTCGCCTTTCAACTCATCACCAACGCGCAACTTGAGACCGCTTCCGTCTTGCGTGAAGGAATATCGTGCGACCTTCTGTCCGTTGATGTTGCCTGCATTGATAGCGTCTGCGAGACCCGTAGGAGTCAGCATGACTTCTTGGTGGTATTCAACGAGCGTTCCGTCTTGCAGGCGGTAGCCGTTGGTGCTGATTTTGTTCATCAACTCACGGCTCTTAGCGTCCCACTCTGCGATAGTCAGCGTGGTGTGGGGGAAAGCGAGAGCATCCTTAGACGCAGTCAGCGTCGTCTGCTTGCGTGGCGACTTGATTCGCAACTTGTCATCGCTCTGGGCGATTTTGACAATGCCCGAATGTGCTTTCAAAGCACCGAGCAACTTCTCAATGTCGGGAACGACGACTTCTTCTTTGGCTTGCACAACATCTGCCGTCATGCGAGCGACAGAGGTAATTCCATCACGGACGAGGCTGACGGTCTCAACGGCGTTCTCGCCGCGAGGCTTGATGATACAGGCCTGCACCTGCGGCATCAACTTCCCGTTGATAACGGCCATTCTCTGCGTGTTCTTCAAAAGTCCAACGATATTCTCCTTGCTTGCTTCAATCATGTTCTTCACAACTCCCCATGTTCCTTTAAACCCCTTCCTCGGAAAATGCTCCGACAGAGGCGACAACTGACTTCGGTCTCTCCACCGACTACGGGATGGCGAGCAAACTCTCCCATGCCCCTGCACAGGAAATAGCCGAGACCGTCCTTCACATAGACTTGGTAGTGGGTGTTTCGCTTGCGCTTAAACTCCGAGACCTTGCGGATTCGCAGGGCCACGCTATCACTCCCAGACCAAGAAGGGCAGACCTGTCCACTCAACCTTGCCGTCTTCCACTCGCAGAATCGTGTGGGTCGTGCCGAGGTGTTCTTGGTTCCAGCCTTTCATCTCTTCAATGGAGGCTCGGATTTCCCAGCAGTTATCGGGCATGTTCGGGTCGTCTTTGACACCAGCCGCCCTGTCTCCCGTCTTCGTGTAGCGGGCAAGGAAAATCTGTTGCGAGAAGAGTCGCATCGTCCCTTTCTCCCAATCGGGAGTCTCACCGACTTTCATCAGTCCCTTCTGGCCGTTGCCGAGGTCTGCGAATTGCTTCACATCCTTCAAGTGGAAGGTGAAGAAGACGGCATCAACAGGAAGTTGATGCGCTCGGTTCATCACATCACGGAAGAGTTGGTTGCGAATCCGCCACTCTGCTTGGTTGAACTTATCGCCGTCCTCCACATTGATTGGGTTCTTGCTACGATTCATCAAGACATAGGTCATGGCTTGTTCGCACCACTTGAGGAAGGAGGAACCACCGTCAATGATGACGGCTCCGATTTCACCTTCTTTGGCTTGCTCACCAATGATTTTGATGAAGAAACCCATCTTGTCCACAAGAGCAGTCCAATTGGTCGTGTTGTCTTCCTCAAAGAGGGAGGCATCCGTCTCATCAAAGACAGGGACGACCCGAATGTTCTTGTCGTGGGCGTAATTCTTCGCAACGGTCTGCACCGCAGAATTGTCAATGTCAATGATGACGATTTCCTTATCCGTCCGAGACCTTGCAATATCAATCGCAAGACCCGTCTTGGCCGTGTTCTCCTTGCCCGTCAAGGACATGCGGATTGGCGAGGTCGTCTCACGCTTTCGCATGAACAACTCTCGGTAGTGTTCAATCCCGAACACAGGCTTCTCTTCCGCAGGCTCGTTTGTCTTGGCTCCCCAACTCATTTTTCATCACTCCCAATCGTCTTCTTCTCCGTCTGCGTCTTCGGCGGCAGGCATGGCCGAGGCCATGTTCTCAACACACCACCAGCCCGTCGTAGCCAAACGCCCGTCGCCTTCACGACCAACATAGGGCTGACCGACAACCGCCAGCAGAGAACCAACGCCAAAGTCCAACTTCAAGTCCTCCTCCATGTTCACATAGAGGTCAATCGGCGGAGCCGAAGACATGAGGTCAAGGTCGGAGAGAGTGATAATCGCACCGCCCTTCTCGCGAGGGTCAATGTGGGCGACTTCCAAGACAACAGCGCAAATCGCATCCCACTTCTCCTTGTCGGAGAGGGTTGCGACATAGGACTCAATCTCGTCAAGTCCTTTGAGAACCTTCATGTTGTCTGCGATGAGACCTTCTCCCGTAGGGAGAAGTGGAGGTGCGCTGAAAATCGTCTTGACTTCGTCGTCAAGCGTATAGACGGAGACACCCGCCTTAGCGTATGCCGTCCCGTTCTTGCTCAAGTTAGCAGGGATGCGAAGAGGCATGAAGGTCGGATAATTGACCTTCGCAAGGTCGCCACGGAACTTCATCGGAATGACCTGCGGAGCAGAAGAGTCTCCGACTTTGCGACCAATGAAGAGACAGGTGCGCTCCAAGTCTTCCGTTGAACGGGCTTTGCCGTAGGCGTAGTTTGGAGAGCCGCTTGGGTAGGTCGGGGCAGACTTGTTCTCAATGCAGACGAAGAAACCCGTCCCATCATCAATGCGAGTCGCCTGTCGTGGTAGCGAGGAGACTTGAGTCTCTGCAACGCCTTCTGCGAAAGCCGTCTTGCTCGTAAGCGAGGGGTTGTGAACCATCTTGTAGCCACCGTCCAAGTCGTCTACGAGGTAGAGGCTGACGAGGCCTTGTGCGACAAGTGCTTTGCGACCTTCACCGTCAAGACTTGCGAGCAAGTCCTTGTATTTGTTGTAGAAGACCTTGCCCCAATCCTTGTATCGGGGGGTGCTAAGGAACATTCCTTCCAACATCACGCATCCACTTCGGGACAACTTCGCTTTCTCACTTCGCAATTCAGCCGCCGCCATTCGCAGGGTCTTCGTGTCAATGTCTGCTTCCGCCAGACCGTTTGCTTGCAGGGACAGAGCATGTGCATCAAGCACACGCTTATGCCGTGAAGACAACTCTCCTACGGAACACCCGACATTTTTCGCCACTCGTTCATACATCTCATTGTTAGCCATGTTTTCCACTTCCTGTGTATTTTGTCCTAAATCTCCATGTCCATATAAACCTCACTCACAGAGCATCCGACAATAATTCCACCGAACCACCGTCTCATCAACGCCCATGAGAACATCACGCTCGCTGACGATTGAAGCCTCAATGACTTTCATTTTGGCTTCGCTGGATGCCGAGGATGAGACGGCGTAATCAAGAACCTGCTTGATAACCGCCCTCATAGGCATGGAGACAATCATTTGGACTGCGTCTTCAAGGCCTTGAGCCTTTACGCACATACGGAGGAAAGCCTTCTCGCTGAAATCAGCATCGGTAAGACCGAGGATGAAATGCTCCCTTTGAAGCGGAGGTATCGTGGCGTAGGCTTGCAGGCAACCAATCGCGTTTCTTAGGTCGCCGCTATGCGCCTTTACGATGTATTGCAAGTGCTTAGTCGGAATAGCAAGACGCTCTTGCGCCGCTATGCGAATGAGTCTCTCGGTCATGGCCTCCTCCTCTATCGGAGTGAAGGTTCGCAATTGACAACGGGACTGCAACCAAGGCGAGACCTTCGTCAAGTCGTTGCAAGTGAGGATGAAATAGCAAGTGGCGTTCTCAATAACGCCTTTGAGCGCATCCTGCGCTTGGATGGTAAGGCGGTCAGCCTCGTCAAGCAGGATGATGGTCTCCCACATACCACTTGATGCGAGAGGGATAATGTCCTCTTCTACAAACTCAATGCCCCTCGTCTTCTTGCTGGAAGCATTGAAGACATGCAGGGTATATCCGAGGTTCCTTGCGAGGATGTGAGCGCAGGTCGTCTTCCCTGTCCCAGCCTCGTAGGAATGGAAAAGAAAGTGAGCCATCGGAGCGTCTCTGTGAGCAATTTTTTGCAATTCTGCGACAATCGTCTCTTGGCCGACGACCTCGGAGAAGTTGCGGGGTCGGTGTTTAGCAAACCAGATTGGATTCATTCTTCATCACGCTCCCAGCAGTCGGGACAGAAGTCGCCGTCTACCAAGTGTTCCTTGAGGCAGGAACGACCACAGACGGTGCATTCGCTCATCCGAGCATCGCCTCCTCGTAGGACTGTTTCGCCATCATGTCTAACTCATAGTCGCAATATTCACAAGTCCCATGTTGCAGGGGAGCGAGGTTATCACACATCTTGCACAATGTCATGTCGTGCTTCTCCAAGAAATTGAGAACCATAGGCTCAACAACCCTCTTCGTAATCCACTTGCGAATCATTGTCCCACCCCGAAAGAAAGTCGGTTTCCACATTGACTGCAAATCAAGTCCATTCGGTTCCTGCGTCCATCCCGCATGTGCAGGGAGACCCAAAATTGGTGGGATTTGCAATTCTTGGCGGTGCATTCTATATCAATCGTCTTGTTCATTCCTCTTCCTCCATTTCGTCTAACAGACGACGAATCGCAGGATTCGCCGCAACGAATGTGCCGTATTCTGTGCGTCCTCTCGTCTCAATGCGAACACACGGATGGTTGTTTTCCGCAAGGTATTCGTCAAGCGGAGCGAGGTTCTCGGATGCGTGAAGCATGGCCGTCTCGCTCGCTCCTCGCTCTCGGAGGTCAGCAGGGTGTGATATGAGACGGATAATGAAACCACCGTTGGCGATAATCCATTCGGCTTCGTTCTTGTGCCGCACATCGTCGCAGACTGCGAGGGTAATCCCTTTGCGCTCCATGTATTCAAACATCCTCTCGCACCAATAGTCGGGGTCTCGCAGGTCTCGCTTGGCTTGACCCCATGCTTGAAGAAGTGGGCGTGTCAGCGTCTTGTCTCTCTCCTCAAGCAGAGACCAGAGGAAACGAGCATCCGACTTGGACTTCTTGGGGAAATACGCCTGCGACACCTCCATTCGGAGGGACTCTGCGAAGGAAACGACGGGTATGTCGTATGTCTGTGCAATCATGGTAGCGAGCGTGGTCTTGCCCGACCTCATGCTACCTGCGATGCCGATAACGACGGGAGCCTTCATAGCCAACCCTCCGCTTTGACAACCTTCGCTTTCGTCTTCGGAGTCTCTGCTTCTGGGAAGCACTTCGGGCAGAGCGTCATACGCTTTGCCTGTGCATCCGTCAAGTTGGGCCTATGCTCAATCGGCGCACCACAAGCATGGGATGGCTCCTTGAAGTCGTAGTGCTGACTTCCTTTGTGGAGGTATTTCGTCTCGGCCATGAAGTGAAGAAACGCTGATGTTCCTATAAACCCCTTCTACGGCAGACGAGGCAGTCCGACCATCTGTCTTTGATAATGCGCCTCTGCCTGCACGAAGGGCAGATGGTGGCCCTCTGCTTCTCCGATGCCGTCATTGTGGAGAAGGGTCGGGTGAACAGAAGGTCTTCCCTCTCTTGGATGATTTCGTCGTTAATAGCATAGACAGTCTGCTTGGTCTTGAGACCCTCGCCCGCATCCACCATCTCATGTCCGACTTGTCGCACTTGCAGGTTCTTCGCAAGCATCGCTGTGAGCGAACTATCGTTGGGCAAGGTTCTGAACTCGCCTCCGTTTAGCAAAATGCTCTGCATCTGGAATCTCGTCATCGGCCCTCTCA
>Ga0213867_1000434_pt1 | contig 18957 bp, 15 predicted proteins | sample PICome_12_FD_160120 | JGI IMG/M metagenome (GOLD analysis project Ga0213867, IMG submission 160120) | Coastal seawater microbial communities near Pivers Island, North Carolina, United States - PICO540 | ecosystem: Environmental > Aquatic > Marine > Coastal | place: USA: North Carolina... | reverse complement strand
TTGTTGGTAGTAGTTTGCTGTTGTTGTTGTTGGTGTTTTTGTTTTTGTTTTTGTTTGTCTTCGGTGCTGACAGCAGGCGGCACCGGTGATTACATGTACCGGTACGAGTATTTTTTAATACACACATGTATTAAATATATGTGTACTCTTGCTGCTACATGTACATGCTACATGTACATTGTACTCTTTGTGTTGTATCTACGCGTAGAGAGAGAACTCAGAACAAGCTACCTGTGGAGAGCTCGGTAGAGAGATATACAACACGACACGAAATACTTCGAAGTACTTTTTTTCTCTCTACATAAAATTTTTATTCACACAAATTTACAAAATTCGAAATAAACGGCGTTATCACAAATACATCTCTAACTCATCCAAACATGAACTCGAAACGACAGCTTTCCTATTACATATTATGTATTATCCTTGCGGATGCAGCGTATCGAATAAACGCTCATAGCATACATGCAGTTGCCAGGGTACCGCCTCTTTCAAATCCGGCACTGCTTACCACCGAACGGAATGAAAATGAAAATGAAAATCAGAATGAGAATTCGTGCAATTTTAAGCAATTTATATGTGATCCAGACAATATGTTGTTATTTCCAAATGATTTAATTCACGAGACGTTTGAGGAGGAATTACATGATATTTTAGGTGATTTATCTGTCCCTGATTGCTCATCGGCACAGGTCAACAAGGATACAAGTGAATTCAATGATGTACAAGTAGATGAGAATCATATTGAGTACGGCGTTGCGATAATTAGAAAAATGGATTTAGATGTCATATCGAAAGAAATCAAATCATACAATGATGAAGATGAACTTATTGATAAAGCTGCGGAAGTGTTCGCCCGATCAACGCATGATGCTTGGGGTGTTGGTTCTACTACATGCAATTCCGGTGTTTTATTCTTTCTTGCAATCGAAGATAGAGCTGTCTATATCTCAATTGGAGAGGGTTTGGAGAAAATTCTGCCTTCATGGCGATTATCCAAGATTATTAATAATATGAAACCCTTCTTGAGGGAAGTTAGGATTGCCGATGCCATAAGTAATGCGTTTATGGACATTCGCAATTTCGTGAAAAAAGGACCTCCCTCACGGAGCGAAATTTTTCTGAATCAATGGCTGCTAGACATTGTCATTTGTTTGTTTATTCTATTTCTTATTTGGTATGTATTTGTTTATCAGGCGAAAAGACAGTCGGAATATAATTATGTTCGCAGAACTCTTACAGAGTTGGAACGTAACCGTGCAGAGGCATTACAAGGAAATTATGAATGTGCGTCGTGCCCAATATGCCTACAAAATTTCCAAAGAAAGGGCGTAGACGGCCGATGGAATATTGGCAGTGACGGTCTTCCTTTAGTTCTTCTTCGATGCGGCCATGTTTTTGATGAAACATGTTACAACGAGTACGAGAAAAGGTCGACTAATTCTCAAATTAGATGTCCGATTTGTAGAGACGAAGGTGAAACCACTCGTGGAATCGCCCCAATAGATCGTGTTCAGGAAACTAGTAGTGAAGAAATATTCACTCCTGACACAGGCAGTAATGACCAAGCTCTTAATGATAATGATTGGATATCTAGAGAAACGCAATATGAAAATGACTGGATGATTCGAGAAAGACGCCGATCGTTATCGCAAGGTCGCCACGCAGTAAATCTTCAACGCAGAGAACTAGAATTTCGATTAAATCAACTTCGAGTTAGATATCCAAGATATGTGACGTCTAATCAGGTACAGCGTTGGTCAAATGCAAGTTATCGAGGCTCTTTTTCAAACGATGAATCGTTTAGAAACCTTAATCCTTCCAAATCTGAATCCGTCAGTAGCACAAGGTCGACAAGGTCGATTTCTTTCGGAGGAGGAAAAAGTTTTTCTGGTCGTGGTGGTCGCTGGTGATGGGACACTACAGTTCCTGCTATTTCGACTCGATATAGTTAACATGATAGATTGCCCATGAAAAATCCAATGGTATATGCGTTTTGGGACAATTGGCTGAATTATGAGAGGCTATGAGTAATGAAGGGACTGCATTAGAACGGCATAGAATTGTTAAAAATCTATGGTAGATATTTTGACAAAAACCATTGAATAGATTCAATACATTTTTGGCAGAAAACCTGAGCTAAGCAATAATGCACACGATGACGCTTTATCTAACCTAAATTACTTTTCTTTACAAAATCCAACAAAATATATTTATCATGATCCAAGAAATACTCAGTTAACATATATTCCAATCGTTGCAGGCTCATCTATGTCACTCAACTTCATATTACAGCAATCTTGTTGACACTATATTCATGAGCTATACTCAAAACAGCGTTTCCACTATTGTGAGCTGAAAGTATACATTAGTTTGTAGCTTTGGAGTCCCAAATAACCTTCTCAAATACCATACAACGATGAAAATGATTGCACAGACGGCGCGCGTCCTAGCATATCTTCGAAGCATTTATTGGGATCTTTTGAACCCCCATGAATGAGGATTTTATGCCTTAAATTATGCCCTTGTTGCCGATTGAATGGATCGTTTGAAAAACATTCCTGCCATAAATCTGCTGCAAAAACTTGATCGTACAAGTAGCTATAGTAGCCTGCGCCGTACCTAGATTTAATATACAATATTGATAAGATAAAAATAGGGTTCGTTTCGTTGGAAATGGTAACTCACGTTACAATATGCCCAAAACGAGCGTGCCAAAAACTTCCTTCTGCGTATGGTATATTCATTTTGTTATGTAAATCAGCAAATATAGATGTTGAGTGAAAACCTTCAGTCGGTTTTCCAAAGAGCCTCTGATCAAGACGAGCATACAAGATTTGGGTCTGTAGCTCCAACGATTGAAACGATTTTCGAGAACTTTTCAGTTTGGTGTGAAGATGATCTGGTATCAACTCCCCCGTCTGATAATGGCGAGCAAATGTATTTAACACACGTTTATCTCTTACAAAAATCTCAAAGAGCTGCGAAGGTGTTTCAACAAAATCAATTGCGGCTCGGGTACCAGATAAATGCTGAAACGATGTCCTTGACAGCAAAGAGTGTACTGCATGACCGAATTCATGAAATAGCGTTTCCATTTCGCCGTGGTTTAGAAGTGTCACTTCACTTGCAGGTGAAGACACGTTGCAAACGAGCGCGACAATAGGTAGCTGATAGGTCAAAGCAGCTCCAGTTTCTGCATTGAAAGCACCATTGGTAGCGCAACCGCATCTTATTGCGAAGTGGGCTGAATGACCGTACTTTCCTTCCCTATGGAACGCAAACGGATGTGTATGTGGGGAAGGGAGGGATATGCATGAATGACAAAAACAAACTTCATAATTATTCAAGTGTTACTAACCTTGGATATAAATCGAGATAAATTGTGCCTAGGTCACCTTCTTTTTCATGAACGAGATTTAATTTTCGTACGCGATGAGAACCATCACACCAATTTTCACCATCAGCCATTTCAACTTCATGCATTTCTATACTAAATAATCGCTTACATATCTCTTTCATTCCTTCAATACATTGAGGTACTTTGTTTGGATAGCAATGGTGACAACATCATAGCATGATATATTTTGTGAAGCAGAATGACATCGAAAAACATAAGGAACTCACCAGAGAAGTAAGGTGCTAGTTCCGACGAATGAAAGCTATGTTCTTGGGACTTAATTAGATGAATGTAAAAAGGAATATCCCAAGGTGCTAAGTCGCTATTGCCCTCGATAACTTGCTTTGCTTTTTGAAGCTTTTCCATATCAATAGCAATACTCTTTTTGATTGATGAATGAATATCGTCCAAAAATTTACCCACGCGACTTTGATTTTGGGCCATTTTATCCCTCAAATATTTGTCAGCATAAGATTCAAAACCGAGCAATGTGGACAATGTATGTCTAGCAGCCATGAGAGAATGAAGCACATCAAGATTTTCAGAGCACGAAGTATTAGTGTTCATGAATGCTTCTTTTCTTGTATGCGGATTTCTACATAGCCTTAAGATTGTGTTAACGATAGCTTCATCAGATGGTACATTGACTTTATTCGACCTATCGTCATCTGACAAGGGACTCAAAAAGTGCGGAGGAATGAAGTTGTCAATATCATTCTTGGGCAATATCAAGGGATTGTTTGCAGCATTCATCGTTATATTCTGTGTAAACGCACTCTCTAGCTGAGCAATATGTTGATGAAGCTCGGCGATCCGTTGCCGTTCATCATCTTTCAAATGTATTCCGTCACGTTCAAATTCTGCCTTCAACAATTGTATCATACGCATCTGTTCCTCCGTGAACACAACTCGAGCCTCATTCTTTGACACAAAATCTAAGCATGAGTACAACTCAACATCAGTGTTCAATTCACTTATGTATTCCCCTATCAGTGAAAACGCTTGATTGGCATAATCTCTCCATCGTTTGTCCACATGTACGGATCTACAGAATTCTGCCGCGTCGATCACTGTACAAACTTTGTTGCTAATATTGTCCATCCCGTATAGAATCTTAAAATAAACTCCACTTTCATTTCCAGAAGCCTGCAATTGGATTAAATCAGCACGTAACGCTCTACATTCGGATATAGCATGCTGAGCAATCGTCACAAAATCTGGAGGTTCGTGAAGTCCGAGCAATTGAAATAAACCAGGATCATGCATACCCTTCTTTTTCTTCTTCTTTTCCAAATGATTTCCCAAATTGGGATCCTGTATTTCATTACATTTTAATGAAAAGTAGCGTGATTGTCGTTCGTAACGAGTCGGATGATAATAACGAATAGATAAAGAAGTTTTTGTCACATCATCCGCTCTCTTTCCCGTCATGCTCCTCCACATGACGTCAGTTCGATGACATCGATAGGAAGTTGTTACTGCTGTTGTCATCCATGTTCGATGGCTGTATGCATCCAAGTTCCCTAACATACATGTACGGAAAGGGATGCGACGATACATCATGATATCCAGTTCGAATTTATTATGTACCTACAGTAGGTGCCAAGTGCCAAATGAAGGATCGGATGATCGGATGTGATGTGTTTACATGCACATGGTGCGATTCTATGATTTCGACACCGACACCCACCCAACACCAATGTGCGAAACATTGGATGCCATCAATCCACACTCCGACTAAATGTTTGACAGTTTTGCGAACTTTGGTGAAAATTGATATTTGATGATGTTTGGCCTGTTTGGCAGGTGGACACTGTACTTGGCTCTCTCAATTTCTCAATAGGTCTCATTCATAATTTTTTTCAACCACATGTACCGGTGTATACACTTTTATTTTGTTAACTGGATATTGGACGTTTGATGAAATGCACCAGGAAGAGTCGTGTGCGCTGCTAAGCAGTCAAGATATTATTGTGTAGTAACCGTCATCCTTATCGTTTACTTCGAAGTACAATGTAAGTTGCGGCAACCTACACTAGTTCAGCACTAGCACTCCTCTCTCTCTATGGAAACATCGATATTACCTTCTTTCCTTGGCGTACATAGTAGATCTTTCAGAATCCGAAATTCCTCTATTACAATTATACTATGATGTATGAACGTCTTCAACTTCCGCAATCGCTGGCATCACTTCACTCGCTGTGTTTACACCGTTCGTAGTAGCAGTTCCATTTGTTGAATAATCATTTGCTGCGTTTGCTTCACAATTTTCTTCTGAAGAATCCCGATGAAATGATGCTCTCGAATCGTTAATGGCCGAATTCGAGTCAGGGTTATCTGTAAACAGATATACCGGACGATTGGGTGTCCTATCTTCTTCTTCACCCAAACCAACATCTGTTATTCTTCTTGATGCATCGATACTGCTCATTCTTCGCCGCTCTCGTCGAATACTGTCGACATGGTTTTTATGAGCTTCAAAAAATTTCGGAACAAAATAGATTATGATGGATGAGAATGCATCAAAGCTGTAGAGCAAACTTTCAGACGAAGCCTCTACACTTGCGTCCAGATCGAGATATCGTAAGATAACTAGCATTACGAAAAAGGTGAATCGGGAATAGCACAAGATTGCAATGACTGCAGCCTCATTGAATTGCTTCGCAATTTTTCTGCTTTGTACTGACAAGAAGGCTCCGATCAATAACAGACAAAATCGCCAGAGAAAGGAAGCCACATACCATGCGTCATTCTCTGATCCACATTTTTCAACAATTTCCACAGTATCTCCGTCTTTCAAATCCAAATGACTCTGAAGTGTTGGTGAATCAATAACTGTCCAAAATATCATGTAAATAATAACAATGGCTACCGCCAAAGCAACTCTCGCATACATTGTACTTATATCAATTTTGATCCTCATCATTCGCCTGGAATGGTTGGATACTTTCACAATTGCTGCGACTTTCACAAGAAGCGGGACAAACGCAAAAGTGTAACCAATATTGACAAACCAAGCTGCACTCGTACAAATATACTTAGTCGGTTTCAAACTAATAAGCAGAGCTCCGATTATCCATAACGTATATCCAATGAGGGTCAAAAACAAAAACTTTATTTGTGCAAACTTCAACGCTCGGGTGTGACCATATCGTTTTGAAACAACGACTGTAAGAAATATGGAACACATTACTAAAATCGAAGCTGAAAATGCAGTCCAAGTTAAGGGAGTCTCGAATTCTGATGATTCAAAAAGGCGAGGGTAGCCCTCAGGTATGAATCTTTGAATGTAGTCTGCATTCGCTTGGACCCAGTTGCAGACGACAAGCCGAGCATCATGTCCATAAGTATCAACACCACGCGAGAACCACTCGTCTAGGATAGTATCCATGTCTCGCGTCCTAAAGCTGAAAGACTTTAGGAAATCATATGCAGGACTTCGGACCGTTTCATCATCAATATAAGTTTCTTCACGCAATGACGTGGCTATCACCTTCTGCAATACGGACGAAACGTAATCACACGATCCTTCTTTTGTACCCTGCCTTACGTCCAATTCGTCATCACATCGTTCTTGAACGCGGTTTTCTAGACAAGTAAACTCTGCTCGAGGGAGTTGTACAAGTGTTAAGTTATACTCTTTAATGCGTGGTTCGGGTTCCCACCAAGTTACAATAATATCTGAATCATTAAATTTTGAGGCATCCATAATGTCAAGAATTTGACCATAAGTGTAAGCGCGATTAGGAGTTTCCGAACCACTTGATTGAAGGTAAATTTCATTCCAATACAGTTGTTGTTCGGTGTAAAAGCTCCAGCCTAAATACAAAAACAAATAAAATAAGAGGCGACGCATGCGACCTTATTTTCAAGATAAGAAACTTACCGCAAGGGGTTGCAACTACATGCCCAGTACAGTTCGGGTTTATGTCACATCTATTTTCATTAGTTGCATGAAAGTAACCATTATAATACCCTTCTAAAAAATATTTTGCACCCTCTTCTGCGTCGTTGGGTGGCCTCTGTGCGACTTCATCAGTCTCAATGCAGGTATTATCAATTTGCAAATCACAGTATTCTTTCCATGTTTGCGGTCTCTTAAATATTGATGCTAATTTCTCTCTGTATTTTTCTCCTTGCAGTCCATAGTAGCTTTTCAATTCGGGGTATTTTCTTGCTGTTGATGATTTCAAGTAAAATCCATTTCTTCCGCTGTAACCAATCCCTTCGCCAGGTTCAACTTCATCCTTATCGTTGAATATCAAAATATTTTCATTCTGTCCATCCCAAACCTCTGTCATCATGTGTGAACAAGGTTCTGAGGTGTCCTTGGTACAATTTCCACCTAAAGCATTCGCACGTTCCAACGCCTCAAATGGATAGGCATCTACTGGGTAGGCAAACCCCAGATCAGTCGAGTAAAAATTATTTACATCCTTCGTTCCCGTCTCAATAGTCACTGGAACACCAACCATTTCACTAAGAATGATTTGAATAATCCATGCATTAAATATAGCAGACTCCCAATTTCCTGGAGACAAACGAATCTCCTGATAATTCAAGTGTTCATTCTGCTCCCTACAAACAACTCCGCGCAACGATTTATCTTTGTCTTCCGTGTTACACACCCGCAATCCGTCACTATTCCACAGTAGATTTTTATCAAACGTGGGCAAGCTCTGTAGACAACCTTTCACGTATGGGTTCGAACAAAAGCCTTCAACACACAAAGATTCTGTCGTACCGTACACGGATTCACAATCCGAGTCGTTGCTACATTCTATTCGAGCGCAAGATTTGCCAAGAAGTTGATGAAGATAAATCACCAGGATGGAATATCGTGCCTTCATTGCTGACAATTTTGTTGTAGGTAGTATAGGGCATAACGGTAACGATATCCGCAGAAGTGCGCACCCATCGATATCTTCTACCCGGTGTTAGAACCATCGATACCCGATATGAAAAAGATTCAAAGAAACGACATATTATAATACATGTATGCAACATACGTTATAATTAAAAAACTTTTCGAACATTCGTGATTCGCCTTTTTGTGCGTCAACTTCAACATGGGCTGTCTCATTTCGTACTACAAATACCATTACCTGTATACTTTTTTTATATATATAAAATTTATAGTAGAATCTTTGTGATTCGATGTATCGATATCGAACTGGGACGACTAAAGGTAATAGGTAGAACTATTTCCCCGAAAATTAGCATACGTGTAAGAAGTTTTAGAAAGCGTAAAGAAGCAACAACTCGAGCACAAAAGCGAACATCCTTACATAAAAATAAATTTTTTATGCTTCTGCTATTTGTCTGATTTTGTGCCGATTCGCGAATGGCTCTCAGCTGTCTCCACTACAATGTACATAGCTATACCGGGTATATGTACATGCACAATGCACCTGTAGACCTGTAGGCGACTTTTTGCGAATTTTCCACACGAATCCCATGTCAATGTCAAGAAGAAATGAAAATGGAAAATGGCATTTGTTTCATCGCCATTTGGGTGGATGATTCACTTCTTGTTAGGCACCAAAAACGATCCAACAAATTATTGATCTGAAAAAGGAATTTTTTGATTTGAAACCAGGCGAGAGTCTAGACGATTATATGACCTGCGAAATTACATTTGATAGGAAGAAAAACGTGGGGTGGATTAATCGGCCCCATTAGCTTACAAAACTGGAGAAGAAGTTTGGAGACTATGTGAATTCTACACGACTCCCGGCATGCCTAGACTTGGACGTTGCCCAACCCGATGCCAACTGTAGATTCGGATGAGCATGCAATTCATCGGAGTGGTGTAGGCATGATCTTGTATTTGGCGAAGCATAGTCGCCCTGATCTTGCAAATGCTGCGAGAGAACTGTCGAAAGTACTCGACTGCACTAGTCCAGTTACGTACAAAAAATGCTAAGTGTCGTCTAATTTATATTGGATTCGAGGAGCCTTGCGATCAAGGAGGCTCCTGTTGATTTGATTAACGACAAATGGATTGTTGTTGCTTTCAGCGAAAGTGATTTTAGTGGTGATAAGGAAACCAGGATTTCCGTCGTTGGCTTGATTCCTTATCTTATGGGTGTGCCATTTAGCTGGCGAAGCAAAGATGAGAAAATGGTGATATTAAGTTCAAGTGAGGCGGTATATTTTGCTCTATCAGAAGCAGCAAACGAAATTATGTTTGTCTACCAACTGTTGACTGGCATTTGTACATGTATTAAGATGAAACTTCCCGTTGTCGTTCGCGTTGACAATCTGGGAGCAGTATTTATGAATGAGACTGTATCGGAATGAGTGAGAATGTATTAGTATAAGTGGGAATGTATCGGTATCACAAAGGACAAAGCGTGTTGATATCCGCAACAGATTTGTCCAGGAGTTCGTTTTGAAAGAATTCCTCAAGACGATTTTTGTCAAGACCGAGAAAAATGGTTCTGATATTTTTACGAGGAACCTTGGAGGGAATTTGTACGAGCGTCATTCAAAGAGGAGGATTGTCGAAACAGGGAAATAATCGTGAGACGACATCCATATAACAGGAAGGTTGTTACAAGATGTTGTCTTTTTGTCATTTATAATTATAAAGTACATGATGGGAAGTAAATTGACATGTGATAAGAAGATATTTATGAGAGCTACAGTATTGCTCAGTGATTCAGCAAGTTACTTTTGGGCGATACGACGATTTGGCGATAAGAGAATCCAACTAATAATAACGTTAAATTGTAAACTGTAGAACATAAATGAATTTTAGGAAACAGAAGTTGACAAAGCTTTGTAAAACCAGTCTTCCTTACAATACTAGTTGGGAGAACTTGAAAATGGTGTAGGATACTTTCTTTGTTAGTTTTTCATTATAGTTTACATCATGAAGCTTCTTATTTATAGTAACTATGCCAGAATATCATTGCAACCTGCTTCACTGAAATCATGTACAATCCGCTTGTTGTCGATAAAGCTCAACGCCCTCCTCTCACTAGGGAAAAATATTTTCACTACCATACAAGTTACCATTCAAAATTCCCCACACACAACAACTTGAGCTTACAAAAATTATACTTTAAATATCATCATAAGCATGGTACATACATTCAAAAAAGGATATTCGGTGTTGGAAAATGATGAATTAAGTTACCGAATGACCTGTTACGGCTTGCAGATTGCAGACCTGTTTCCAAACTAACCGTTCAACCTTTCTAATATAGCCAATTTGAATTCAATTATTTTTTCAGCAGCGCCACCGTACCGGAAGAGACAAAACGGACACGGACACAACAACACCCAACATCCTAAAACAAACACACCATGAACAAACACAACCATTCCACCTCCATCCAAAAACCTCTTCATCTTTCACATGGAACAGCATCATCCATCATTCACGCACCACAAGCACCAAAATCATCGACGTTCACCAATATGAGCGACACAATCGATGCCATCGTTCAAGCAGCCGAGGCACGACAGCTGACAACGGAAGCGGCACATGCTCCTCTCAACGCTGCTGCTGCCGCTGCTGCATCGGATCAGGCACACCATCGAACTCAGAAACGTTATGATAATGGGCCACTGACTTCATCCGAGCTGGATCAGATTGGTTCGGTCGTGTATGCATCATCGTCCGAACGGTTCAGGCGCGGACGCGGGAGTGATACCTCGTCTTCCTGGCAAACATCGAGCACCGGCAGTGGAGGAGCTGATGTTACTCCTGCATCGATAGCATCTTCCCAAGAGAGTTATAATGAAAGTTTAGCTGCCTTGGTGCCACTGTTGGAACAGCATGTGGTATTGGGAAGTCAAGTGATGTATGTAAAAAGGGCGGTGGATTATATATCACAGCAGCGCGCGTCTCATAATTCAGGGTTGGATCAGGTAATTTTGGAATTTTTCATGTATATAATATGTAATGCGCATTAATGTATTTATTTATACACTATATGTATTTGTGTTTGTGAATCGTAAACTTTACAGTGGCTCCATCCAGTCAAGGGAGAAGGTGAAACTTTCTTCTTAAGGATGAAGCAAGGCCTTGAATCTGCCTCGTTATTGCTTTCCATTATGACGATGGATAATGTAGATCGAAAATTTATCAGCGAAGATGCGATTGAGGTTAGCATTGTATTTATGAAGCATATGTTGGGACAGATTCATACCAGTGCTTCCATAGTCGATCGGGGCGCGCCTGCTTCCATTACGTCAGGACGTAGGACCTCATTCTCATCTCCGAAACGCTCTCGCAACAATCAAAATGATGCTGCTACCGCAAATTCCACTTGGACAAAAATGCAATCAAATCAATATAAGAATAAAATACACAAGCGTTTGTTTGAGCTGGTTCCTCATATTACCACGCTTATGATGCGCATACGCGACCTTTTGCAACTTGTGGCCCTTGACGATCGGCAAATACCTCTCATCGCATTGGCTTGTATGCAAACACTGACATTTCCTTTAGGAGGTGGATGTAACTCATCTGAGGCGTTTGCATCTTCGGCAATTCGACTCGAATCCATCGAACTTGTTAGCGAGATATTTCGATCATGTCCTCGATACCGGCCCATTATTGTGGAAGATATCTTCCCCATACTGTTGCAGCTTCCGACGTTGAAAAAGAGCCGAAGTTATCCAGTGAAATGCCCTCCGGAACTTTGGAGCGGAAGTCGTTGTCCGAAATCTGTTATTAATAATGATAACAACACAGTGAGACATATTCAATACGTAACATATTTTCTCATTAGGATAGTCGAAGCGTCTATATACCTACCGACGTTGAATGTGGTGACAAGAGAGCAGCATGGAAAGCAAAAAAAATCACTGGAGCCAATCAGCGGAATAGATCAGGCAACGCAACATTGTTATTCCTTCGTTTCACAATTGTTGTCCCGCTGTAATACAAAAAATGAGGACGGTGGAGCTTCCGAATTTCGCCCGGTACTGAATTCCATAGTTGATGATTTGCTGGCGATACATCTATCGCCACAATACCCCACAGCTGGATTCTTGCTGGCCTCAATTTCCAAGTGCATCAGCTCGCAATTAGCCGTACATATTGGAAATTCGTCTCAAAAATATAAGTTGGAAACGACGTATCTGAATACAGCTTTGGATACATTGGGCAAAATAGGTGCATGTGCCGCTCGTCACTTATCAGCGCGGCGTAATCTTCCATACACGTTGCCCGACCCACGAGTGAGCTTCAATCCGAATGCCACCGCCACAGATGAAAACGAGCGAATGGCTTGTGTATGTGGAAATAATTCCAGAGATAGATTTTGTTTAGGTAAGTTCAGTATTTGAACTCTATTTCTTTATAGGAGTGCACGCTTTTCATAGTTTGATTATCTAATTTGTTCCCTGAAAGATTGTGACATATGCCACACCTGGTTCCACGGGTCTTGCGTAGGAATTCGCAAGGATGCATGTCCAGAAGTGTGGCATTGTCATGGGTGTAGGATGCGACAGTGTGTATCTAAAGCTAGGCAATTGCTTCTAGAGGCGCAAACAGGACCTGGCGGTAACTCATCTTGCACCTCACCTTCCATTTTGAATGAAGACAACAAATGGGTTTACCGGCAACTGATGCTCGATCATTGCAGTTTGATGATAACCAGTCCGTCTGCGCGAAATGCTCACATTGCATGTTGGGGTCAAGAATTCTTTGACGACATAGAAGAACACAATAGCAAAGAAGCGGTTGCACTATTTCGCCATTTTGTCGGTTATTGGGATAAGGAATCCGCAAATCACGCACACGATTCGAGCGACAACACAATACCATTTGAGCACCAACTGAAAATCACTTTCGAGACAGCACTGTCGAGCATGGAACTTTACTGCAGTAGCTTTTCGAGTATTTTATCTATACTCGTTAGATGTATGTGCTTTGATAAGAGTATTGGCTTGAAAAAGGCTGCTGTCAAGGTAAGAAAATTATTCATCCAACAATTTTTGTATCTTACGACGAATCCTCCGATGTGAGTAGGCCGCACATATTGTCGTTGAAAGTGATCCGAAACTGCTCACTACGTTTCCCACTCTTCGCCGAGCAATTAATGATCTTCTATGCTCCGCATATACAAGCGTGCGAGATGCGACTGTGAATCTCGTCGGAATGTATACTTCAAGTACGAACCAGTTCGGTGTGTACCTCAACCCATTGCTATTACGTTTAGGTGATGATGGTGTCAGCGTCAGACGACGCGTTGTAAAAATTTTGGCGGATGGAATGAACTTGTTGGATGAAAGTAGGAGCGCATTAGCTTGTCAAAAGCTTCTATGCTGTGCATCAAATCCAAAAGAGGAGGAAACTGTTAAAGATACTATCTTCGACTTCTTTTCTGATCGATGGTTTGCTTGTTCTGCAGATGAATCATCGAAAGCAACGAAGCATGCGAAGATGTCAGCAGAAATAGTCCGGTCTGTTTCAAGCGATTTTACAATGGGCAATAACAACGATGCTATTAGCATATTGAAAAATGGCAACGATATAACTAACTTCGTAGTTGAGGTCATCTCCTCACTTACGAGCGGCTACGGTCGTGAATCCGACAGCAATAACAAGATTGAGGAGCGATCCAAGCGCAAGGCTGAAATGATGTCGAATTGTCAGCGCATTGTATCGGCGTTACTAGAACATTTATTGATAGCGGAGGAAAAGCAGAGTAGACCGACAACTCATGATACCCATCAACAGCTAGTTCCGGCACAGATTCTGATTGCAATCGATATGTTTTCTCGAGCACAACCAACGTTGATCAGCATTGATATACTTGATGTTCTGCTTCCTTATTTAAAACCAGACGGCACAAGGGCTTCTAAAGGCAAGAGCAATTTTGATATTGGCACTTTTAACGCAGTAGGTTACGCTGTACTTTCATGCCTCAATCGATCTTTACCCAATATGGAAGCTGCTAAAGCAAATGAAATTTCTTCATTTGTGCTAAGCGATTTGTCTAATCTTTGCTACAAAGGTATTGGAGAATCGATTGTTAGTAAGTCAGTGGAAACTCTTTGCAATTTAGAACTTTTCGGAAATAATAGTGATGTGAGCAGAAAAATTTTTGAACTTGAAGGTGAGTATGGGTGATATGATCTGTGATTCTTTTATTGTCTTTTCCTGACATCCTCCATTCGTTCTATTGGTCAGGTACATTTTACAAGTATTCAATGAACAAGCTTCAAGCTTATCAAAAGAATCCCTCAGTAGTAATGAAGCCAGCTATCATAAACAACGTCGACAGAAGCCTAGCGATTCTGGGATGCATTTGTAGATTTCAGGACACTTTATCAAATAAGGACGAGAAAAACAGGAGAATTGCGAAGTGCTACGAATTATTCAAAACATTTATATCGTACCACAATAAAGCAGTAAAGGCTTGCACATCAGTATGGATTCGATGTCCTGATATTTTGCTTTCAGCAGAACGTGAGGGGCTTCTCATCAGCTTGCTTTCAAATAAAGATGATGAAATCATTCTTCAAACTTTGCGAGGTTTGCTACAAATTTTGACTGCTGAGGAATGGTTACATTCTCATCGGGCGAAAAGCAATTCAAAAACTAGCGGGAAAAGTTTGGTGGAAAAAGTTTCAGGTGATCAAGATGCCGAAGCCTCGCTGGTTGGAAGTATTCTCACTCAACATGCCAGCACAGTGCTGGGATTGACACAGCACGTGCAGCAACAAGTCAGACTATCTGCTACTCGCTTGGTTGGACAACTGCTCGACCTTGGCTTAATGAACCCGATGGAGGCTTTACCATTTCTAATTGCTTTACAAGGGGATATAAAATGCCATATTTGTCGCGAAGTTGCGAAGAAGGCACTACTTAGTGAAGGGGAGCGGCGTCCTGATTCTCTCAAAACTCGAATTCCACACGGTATCAGGCGCGCATTCGAGTTACAAAGAATGATAATGGAACCACAATCTACTCAGAATATTACTGCACTCATGTCATTAGGAAAAGAAGGTATCCGTTGCGTTTTCCAGGAAATTTTTATCGAAAGTATCAACAAAAGTCGTGCACAACGTCAAGCAGTATATAAATCGTTAATGACAGTATTTGCAAATGTTCTTGGGATGGATAACTCACAATCCATTACGGTGGGATATACTGCCGAGCTGATGAGTCCAACACGTTCGCCGGGCAAACATCATATCCGCAGTGCATCAAAGTCATCATCAAAAAGGCGACGCAAAAAAAGCGGTGAAAATGTTCTCGGAAGTCCGAAAAAGAAGTCAAAAAAGAAATCGGAACACGATGTTTTTTCAGAATTAGCTCTTTGTGCATTTACAGCGCAGATCCTAGCTCATCTTGAGTACAATGAAATGATAGATCCGTTATTCATCATTCACTACCTTGTTCAGCCCTACGTGGAAGTCCGTGGTGATTCGTTGCTCAATATGCTTACGAAGATTGTTTGCAAAGGAGGTGAAGATGATAATTGTAATGGTGACGAGGACGAAGTGGAGTTGATGGTGAACTCATTTTCAAAAAGAAGTGGAAAAGACAAGAAATTGGTCGAGACTTTATTTTGCAACGAGTCCTTTGAAGAATTGGTCTTACAGGCAGGAGCTATTGTGCTCCTTCTGCGCCTAAAGTCGTTCCTAATGAAGGTGTACTCTATTTCTGAAACAAAGTTGAACGAGTATGCTAAATCAGAGGGGCCATCAGCTGTGAAGGAGAAGTGTTGCGTTTCTAATAAATTCATCATATTCAATCACTCTCTGCCAATCCTCAAGAGTTCTAATCATCAGAATGGATCCGAAAAAGATCGTTCTCGACACAGTATGAATGTTCTGGAGCAGTACGCGGAATTTCGAAGTTTAATGAGAATTGAGATGTGCCAAACATGTACCAACATCAAAGACGACGATGAGGACAAGGACCACAAAGTCCTAGATGAACAGTAGATTTAGTGCCTTGTTTAGGTTTACTGAAGCTGATTTCGTTCACATACTGTACAAGGTTCTTCTCTCATCTGACTATAGAGTGTAAATTAGTCATACATATTTGTAATTCAATATCAGTAGCTCAGTAGCAGTAGTAATCACGGGTCAAAGGCCGCACTGCTAAGGCGATCCGCGTCCTGGAGAGACTGACTAGAGCATATACTCGATTTAAGGTGGGAGAGCAGGCTGGTTGGAAGCAAGCTCGACAATATGATCCCACCAGGAGAGGGTTTTTTAGCGAGGACTGAAAATGTATCGACCAAGCCCCGCAGTATCAATCGAAGGAATAGGTGAGGAGTGATCCCTATAGTACCGTGACTTTGTTCTGCGACATCATGTTAGTCCAGCCGTCCAACTTCGCTACGACGCCCATCGTGGCAAGGGTGCCTAACGAGGGAGTGCTTGTTAAAGATTACTGAGCCTTGCTTTAGGTCATAAAGCAGAAAAATAGCAGTATAGTAATGACACTGAGATTCTCGAGTGATTAGTATTTTCTCTTCATACATCAACGGTAATTGAATTTTTCCAAAATCTCCTTCATTACCGCTGAAGCTAGAAACATTGGTAGAAGCTAACTAAAAGCATCAAGAAGTGCAACGTAAAAAATCGAGATAATAAAAAAGGTAATTAAATTAATGGCACAATCTCACAAGGAGTCTAAATTATTGACCTAAAGGCTAGGGCCGTTTGGATCGGTGTATTTCATTGATGATGGTTCGAAGCCGGGCATTGGGAAGCTAGTGGCGAAGGCATTTACCTCTGCTCTTAACGCTTCAACATCTGCATTTTCCTCATTTAAAATTGCAACGAAATCCTTCAACTTTGGTCCACTCTTTACTTGGATTGCAAGTGAGATGTTCAATGCGCGAACAAGGAACTCGGCAATCTTCTCGAAATCGGCTTCGACCATCTTACGTGTAGTCAAAGCCGGAGCACCAATACGCACACCACCAGGTGTCACAGCACTTCTATCACCAGGAACGCAATTCTTATTCAGTGTAATGTTGACCGCGTCACAAGTTTTCTCAAATTTGCTTCCAGTGATCTTCTGCGGTTTGAGATCCCAAAGCACAAGATGATTTTCCGTTCCGCCGGTCGCAATCTTGTATCCCATCGAGGTCAACTTGCTTGCAAGAGCTGATGCATTCTTCTTTACCTGTTGAATGTACTGCTTGAACTCAGGAGTCATCACTTCCTTCAACTGAGTAGCAACGCCAGCAATCTGATGTTCATGAGGTCCACCCTGAAGGGCGGGGAAGACGGCTTGGTTGATACGAGCTTCAAAATTACGGGCATCCTTTCGGAAAAAGATCATACCGGCACGAGGTCCACGAAGACTCTTATGAGTTGTTGTTGTAACGACATCGCAATACTCAAAAGGGTTGTTGCACTCGCCAGTTGCGACAATGCCAGAAATATGTGCCATATCCATCATCAAGAGTGCACCATTGGAATCGGCAATTGCACGGAATTTTTCATAGTCCCAATCCCTAGGATATGCACTTCCTCCAGCAATTATTAGTGCGGGCTTAAAGAGAGCAGCAGTCTTTTCAAGCTCATCGTAGTCTACAATACCCGTTTCTTGGTTTACGCGGTAAGGTAAACTCTCAAAGTAAACACTGGTAGCACTTACGGCCTTACGTGTCCCTTCAGTCTTACTGTAAGTGTAAAATCCATGAGTCAAATGTCCACCGCTAGGAAGGTCAAGCCCCATGATACGATCGTGCGGGCGAAGTAGGGCAGTGTATACGGCAAAGTTGGCCGGAGACCCACTGTAAGGCTGTACGTTGACACCCCACTCTTCGGGGTTAAGTCCATAAGCCTCAAGAGCACGCTGCTGACAAAGCACCTCGATTTGGTCAACAACCTCATTACCACCGTAGTATCGAGCATGGGGCAAACCTTCACTGTACTTGTTGGTGAGACAGGAACCAAGGCATTCCATTACAGCCTTGGACGTGAAGTTCTCACTAGCGATGAGTTCTAGGGATCGCCATTGACGAGACTTTTCCTGTTCAATAAGATCACAAAGCTCGGGATCGTGCTCTGCAAGAGGAGTGAGGCCTGTGAATTTCTGTTGAACAAGTAGCAGGATGTCGTAAGTTAGGAAACATTCGTTGCATTCATGTTATGGAACAGTTCACACACATCACTGAAGTCTGAAGTTCACCCGTCGGCGTCCAAGCAGATGATTCATACTTGAATTCATAGTTGTCACTTCAGTAACTCACCGTATCTTTAAATGAAGTCATGATGAAAATGTTGGTTCTAACTATTGCTATTTATGGGTATGATAGTAGATGATAATAATAACAGGTTGGCTTTTCCAGGTAGGCACGTTCCTTTAACACTTGTCGAAATCTAGTAAGATATGATATCAAAAAATAGTTTACAGAATTGGCACGTGCAAATCGGTGGCTGTGGTAAAAAAGTGTGGTGAAAAACGTTTCTTTCGTTGAACCTACATTATGTACACTCACAACTCACAACAAGAAAGCAGCTCAGCAGCGAACGAGTACGTGAGAAACTTGATTGGCGTACAGAAGCGGTGAAGCGGTACCTTCGCACGTAGACATCCTGTAAAAGGAATGAAATATGTG
>Ga0213867_1000432_pt1 | contig 19074 bp, 23 predicted proteins | sample PICome_12_FD_160120 | JGI IMG/M metagenome (GOLD analysis project Ga0213867, IMG submission 160120) | Coastal seawater microbial communities near Pivers Island, North Carolina, United States - PICO540 | ecosystem: Environmental > Aquatic > Marine > Coastal | place: USA: North Carolina... | reverse complement strand
AAAACAATCACAATCAACAGCAAAAGTATCGTGATCGAATCCTTTGTGCATTGATCCTTTGCGCCCATAGAGGTTGTCCTTAATGTCATAAGGAGGATCAAGATAAGTAAATACTGCTTTGTCATCTGTAAGCAGATGTTGATATGACAGGTTAGTGATCTTCCAATTCTTTATCAGGGAACTGTACATGGGGAGTCGGTCGATCCCTGCGTGTGAGAAGTTGGAGTCTGATGCTTGCTCACTGAAGGAACTGGATTCGGTGAGACCTGAGAAAGAGCATTTATTAACAATATAAAAGGAAACAGCACGGTGGAAGTTCTCAGTACGCCGAATATCTGAAGCAAGATATTCTTTTGCTTGCGCGAAGAGAACTCGTGCAGATCCTCTATCGGGGTGTCGTTGTTTGAGTTGGACGAGTTCATCCCTAAGTTTTTGTCCATTGTCCTGCAGTTCTTTCCAGAAGTTATAGAGAGGTTCGTAAAGATCGTTTACCCAAATATCTATCTTAGGATAACGCTTAGTTACTTCCAATGCTACAGAACCACCACCAAGGAAAGGTTCACGAAACTCTTTGTAGTCTTTCAGATCAGGCATGAACTGAAAAAGTTTGCTGGTTGCTCTACTCTTCCCGCCTGGATAGCGAAGCGGTGTCTTCAGTGATTTCAAAGTTTGGGGCATGATATTTAAGGTATTCACGAAAGGTTTGTTTGATCTCACGCTTGGTCATTCCACACCAAGCTGCTGCTTGTGGTAAATTCATTGTAGCATGAAACAGTGCTCTGTGCGCCTCTTCCACGTTTTCTGGTGTAGTTTTCACAACGTCACCCATAAGATAATTCCAATATCTCTCTTTATGTTGTGTCATTTGAATTCACAACTCATCATGATCTCAGTCAAGCAGGCAAGCATGTTGACTTCCTGGTCTGGGACAATTTGAATGTCCCTCATGTATTTGGCAATGATAAGAACTGCCTCAGGAATAGAAGCAGGTTTCATGACACCATAGATGCTGTCATAGATCTTACGCATCACCATACTGGGGTCATTGTCCATGTGTTGGACAACCCAGTTCTTTACATTCGTGAACTCTTTCTTCTTGAGAGAAGATAGGAGAGTATCAAGATTAACATCAGCCACATCAACAAGAATGGCAGAAGATATACTACCAGTGGCAGCATAGCGTTGACACTCATTGATAAGACGACGCCAATCAGGATAATAACGCTTAACGAGCTTAGCGAGAACTTTGTCTTCATACTCTACACACTCATGAGTGAGAATAGATTTGAGGCGAGTGAAGAACTCACCCTGAAGATGAGTTGCTTGTTCAGGTTTGATCCTGAAGTCAACAACAGTACACCGCGAATGAAGCGGTTCAATAATCTTGTTGATGAAGTTACAGGTGAAGATGAAACGGCAGTTACTATGGAACTCCTCTACGGCGGTCCTGAGGGACAGCTGGACATCGTTAGTGGTGTTGTCTGCCTCATCAATGATAACGACCTTGTGGGACGCTCCAGAGGTCAGAGAGACGGTGCTGGCGAACTGACGGATGCGGTTACGAACGGTGTCCAAGAAACGCCCCTCGTCAGACCCGTTGATGACGATATAGGACGCACCGATCTCCTCACACATTGCCTTGGCAATGGTGGTCTTACCGACGCCTGCAGTGCCTGTCAGCAGCAGGTTAGGCAGTTCCCCCTGGTTGACAAAACCCTGAAACACTTCCTTAGTGCTCGCAGGGAGGATGCAATCTTCAACAATGTTCGGACGATACTTCTCTACCCAGAGAAATTCTTTACTCATAATCAAATCCAGTCAGGTTTACGCTGTGGCATACGAAGGTAATTATCGCACACCCATGGTTTGGATGCAATATACATCTTGTATGCATCAAAAGTTGTAATGCTTGTGTCCAGTTTGTATTCGTCAGGCATAGCTCTGGCAAAAGGAGTTACCTTATCCAGTTTACCTTTGGGGAAAAGGTAGTATGCCTGTACCAAAGTATTCTCACAAGCATGAGTTTTGTTATACCTCAAGGTATATTCGTCACACAAATTTAATCCCCATTTAATAAGCCAGTAGGCGTTATCAATTGTCTTCGCCGCCCATTGTGTACATGGGTGATTGCGGAAGGCACCTTTCTCTGTCGCATAGGGCGACCCGTCTCTTTTTCCCAGAGTTCCGTAAGAATGATACCAAGGAGAAGCAACAATAGATAGCATTTGACAACACTCCAACGGCATCTTGACAACATGTTTGTCAGGAAGGCAGATGGCACTCTCAGCAGGGAAAGGATGTGTGACAAAGATATTCATTCTAAAGGTCTTGTAAATGATTTACTGATGATGCTGTCAGAATCAAACATCAATTTCATATACTCTACACCCTTCTTGGGTTTCGTGTGGTCTCCACATGTGAAAATGTCACATACTGCCATGCCTAACTCTGGCCAAGTGTGAATGCTGATATGACTTTCAGCAAGCATTGCCACACAAGTAACACCTTGAGGTTCAAACTTGTGTGAGTTGAGTGCTAATAAAGTTGATTTACATTTGACTGATGCCTGGTAAACAACATCCCTTACAAACCTTTCGTCATCTAAGAACGATTTGTTGCACTCTTTTAGAGTGAAGAGAATGTGTTTCATCAGGGTTCAAGAGCAATGTAATAAGTCAGATCAACGTTTGTATTTGTCCATTCAGAGATTAAGTGCTTGGAGACTTTGACGGAATAGTCACCAGGGAGCAAACGGATGTTCTCAATTTTGACATCCAGAGAATAGTCCCCAGTACAAGAACCAGAAATGGATTGCTCGTAAGTATTGCTGGTATCATTCTCTTTATCGCGGAGGATGAGTTTGATGACATTAGAACCTTCTTCAGATTGGAAGGTCAGATCAGGCAGACTATAAACAGCAGATGCTTTTTGCAGGGCAATCAGATCTTCGCCAGTCAGATTGAACTGGAGATCAGCACCAGGGAACTTTACATTTTTCTCTGGAGCAGACTTAAGCGTAATCTCTGGATCAGAAAAATAGTAACGAGCAGACTGCCTACCGCCACGGATGTTGACAAAACTTTCGTTGTCAAAGTCAAGCTGAGGGTCGCTAAACAAAGAGATCCCAGAAAGGAACTGACTAAGATCATAGATAGCGAAGTCAACAGGAAATACTTCCTCACCAGTAAACTTTGCGAGGATGTTCTCTGCATTAGAGATAGTTCTAACCGTGGATCCTTTACGGAAGACAATAGAGGAATTGATAGTACTGAAGTTCTTGAGGACATCAAGGGTTTTTTTGGACAGGATAACTTTACTCATTGGGGGTAATCTTCACGGATAGCGTTTTTGTCGTTGAAGTGCATCAGCAGCACAGCATAGTGTAGGATCTTCATGATATCCCTACGAGCAGTACATTTCTTATCATAGCGAGAGGCATACTTCAGGATGTTGCTGCGACAGAAAGGTTCTCCATCGCCACACGCTTCAATCAAATCGAGAGTTTGGATCTTGTCATCACCTGCCGAGTAATGTGCTCGGTATGTATCGGTAATGTATTGGCGCAACTCTTCGAGGATCGCGTCTTCATTATATTTGTAGTTCATTCAGCGGTTCCAGATTAGTTGGATATTACTATGGTAGCATTCTTGAACGTTGCCGTCAAGATCTTTGACAAATAACTTCAGACCCTCGCCACCTAAGATCTTCACGGTCTTGCCGTCATCAAGGACGGCAAGATGATTCACATAACCGTGATACTTATCAGAACGGGGCATCGGCATTGCTCTCCTCCTCAGTTTGAACGTCAGCATCAATTTTATCATAAAGTTCGATGAAAGATTGCTTGGTCTCATCATCGAAACGATTCACACAAACCTTGATCGCTTTCATACGATCTTCCCAGATAGCAAAGGCACGAACAATATGAACCAGACGGCGGGTGGAGATCACCTCATCGATACCACCATCCTTGAAAGTCTTACGGATAATGTCTGCCCAGTTAGCAAGGTTTTCACAGAAATTGTCATCGCTGACAGACAGAGAGGCAGCAACCTTCTTCAGAATGTTGGTTTCGATAGCAACCGTAGGATATTCTTGCTCGAAGGTCAGAGCAAAACGCTCAAGAAACGCTTCGTTGAGAACATTAGTGCCGATGAAACGACCGTCATCACTACCCTTACCTTTAGTATTAGCAGTAGCGATGATGTTGAAGCCAGCAGCAGGTTTCACAAAACGACCGATCTTCTTCAGGAAGACACCCTTACCCTCAAGGATAGATTGCAGACACAGGATCTTGTTAGAAGCAAGGTCAACCTCATCTAAAAGCAGCACAGCTCCACGTTCCAGAGCTTCGATGGCAGGACCATTATGCCAAACAGTTTCCCCATTAACAAGACGGAAACCACCAATAAGATCATCCTCGTCGGTTTCAATGGTGATATTGACGCGAACCAGTTCCCTATTTAGAGCAGCACACGCCTGATCGACAGAGAAAGTCTTGCCGTTACCAGACATACCAGTGATGAACACAGGGTAAAACAGACCAGACTTGATAATCTTCTTCACATCAGAAAAGTTCCCGAACGGGACAAAATTAGCATCTTTGTCAGGAACAAGGTTCTGATCTTCCCGATCGGTAACTTGGATAGCAGGAGCAGCAGCAGGCGCTTGGTAGGTCTGCTCCAAACGTTCTTGCACGGTCAGGTTCCAAGTGCCACGGCAAACATAGAAATCACGCAGACGCTTGGTAGCAGTGGCATAGGTCACACCAAAGTGTTCGCAAGCAGAACGAACATCATTGGTAAAAATGTCGTTGCCGAAGTTCTCGGACAGGTAAGCAGCGAGTTGAGTGGTGGTGAGATCAGACTTAGCAGGCATTGGTGTCTTGCGTTGATGTAGTTATTATAGGGCAAAAAGGGGATCATGCGACCCCCTGAGGACAGTTCGCAAACTGTCACGCGACGTATTGGATGAAAGAACTCAGCAATTTCTTGTTAGTCGTCTTCGACCCCAACATCTTCTTGAACGCTTTGCTGATCTCCCCTTTCTTAGCACCAGACTCTACCTCAAACTCAACCTCCTCATCGATAGCATTGTTGTTGATAGCGTAGAGAGCAGTATAACCCTTAGGCATAGGGATGACAGCAGAACGTAGTTTCTTCCACTGCTTCTGAACCTCACCATAGTAAGAGATGTCAGCATAACTGGCAACGAAATTAGAGAGACCAGAACCAGACATAACACGGAAACCGATAACATTCACGCCAGGGTTGCGATCACGAACTTGACGGAGGAAAGTGTTAGTGGCACGTTCCCAACCATCCATAGCAGGATATACCTTACCAGTCTGACGATCCCGAATGACAGTATTGTATTCGATACGACGGGGACGAACATAGGATTCATCCTTATAGTCACTATAAACTTTGCGACCGTAAGATGCTTGGCAACTCTCACCGTCAGTCAGGATACAGACATTGACCTTCTGAAGATCGTTCTGTTTCTTGAACTGAGGGATCAGATAGTTCAGCATAACAACACTCTCATTCAGAGGAGTGCCAGAGAGACCGACACCAGCAGTAGTAGGATAAGCAACATAATACTTGTAAGCATATGCTTCACGGAAAAGATTGAGACACATACGCTCGTAGTCCTTAGAGTTGGAGCGAGAAGACACAAAGTTCATCAGGTGGAACATACCATCATGAAGATAGATCTCACCTTCTTTACAACCACGCATCTCAAAGTATTCCTCGTTAGAGACATACTCATCCTTACCTTGCTGAGCACGACGGACAGCATAGTATTCGTTAGTAAAAGCATACACCTCAAACGGGATCTGGACTTTCTTACAGAAAGCAGTCAGGTTGAGAAGTTGCTTGACAGTGGCAATCAGTTCTTTCTGCATAGAACCAGACCAGTCAAGAATAAAGATCAGACCGTGATTCTTACCGTCAGGAAGAATAGTCACTTTCTTGAAGAGATCTTCGTTGTATTTGTAGGTGTGAAGTTTGGCAGTGTCAAGCACACCAGTCTTAGATTGACCTGCACGAGCATAAGCATCGGCAGACTTGCGACACTCAAACTCTTTGACAAGGTAATTCACTTCCTTCTGGGAGGTTTTACGGAACTCACGATAGGCAGCATCAACCTCATCATAACGATCAGAACGATCAATAGAATCACCACCAGCAAGGAAAACTTCACGCTGCTCATCAATCCAGTCATGGACTTCAGTCCAATCAGCAACAAACTCAGGGAGATTCACAACAGCAGGGATCTCGATATAGACAGGATTGGTAGCGTGGCGGTCAGTCAGTTTCTCAGCAGCATTATCAAAAGCATCTTGAGTCTTGGAACTTTCTTCACCACCAAGATCTTCAGCGGTGTCACCACCACCTTGAGGTTTGGATTGATTGCCAACAGGAGCACCTTCGTTGGTATTCTTTTCTTCGTTGGCATTGTCGTTGGCATTCTCGGTATCACCCCCATCTTGAGTCATACCACCCCCACCTTGAGTAGTTTGCTGAGGTTGCATCTCAGGGGGAGCTTGTTCTTGAACCTTCTCTTGCTTGCTGAAGTTATACGCATCAACAGCAATCTCACAGACCTCAGTAAAAGTCTCAGCATTCTCTGTGCGAGTTACAAAGATCTTCTCGTCTTCAGCAAAGGGAAGCATAGCACTGGCACCAATCTTGAAGTGGAGATTGATACGGTCGATCAGACTAAAGGTATTCAGGTCCTGGCCACCAATACCAAAGAAGTCTTTGTCATTCAGTTCTTTATAACCACCAGCAAAAGACTTACGCAGACCAGGATACTTACGCTTCATCAGTTTCTCAATGCGAGCATCTTCAATCACATTGATGAAATCTTTGGGGCACTTATGTGCTGCAGTCCAGTCTTCGTTGGGGGTGAAGAGAGCGTGACCCACCTCATGACCCACCAGCATATCATAGACGACGCTGGAAGCACGATCCCAGTTAGGCAGCGTCAAGATACGGCGATCCACGTCAAAGGACGCTGTAGGGACTTTACGGTGCTCTACGATGAGGTTCTCGGTAGCGAGTAGGCGGGCGAGGTTGCCTTTGATCTCCTGGGATGACATGCTGGTCTTGCGTTGATGCCATTAGTATATACGAAAAAAGGGTGCCCGAAGGCACCCTTAGTCCAGTTCGGAAACTGTCTCCTGGATGACGGAGAAGTTCTTCTCCTTCACTGCTGTAAGAGTTCTATCAAACTTACCGTCTAAATTCTCACGGTGACTGATAACATATACATTAGAGTTATCATCAAAGTTTCTCAAGATCCAACTTAGATCCATACCGCCCTGCTGATCAAGAGAACTATCAAAGATCTCATCTAAAATAAGGAGGTTAGTATCCACACTATTCTTAAGTTTAGCAATAGAACGCCAAGTAAGCAGAAGAGCGATATCAATACGAGATTTCTCTCCTTCGCTGAAACTATCATATGAAAACACATCTCTATATCGTGACTTGATGATCTCTTCGAAGTTCTCATTCAGCGTGAAATTCACATAGAAGTCCATGCGTTGGAGATACTGATTAATCATCTGGTTCATCGCTGGGAGATAGGTCTTGATGATCCTGGTCTTGATCCCGTTGTCTTTCAACAACTGCGATGCTACCAATAGTGTATCACGATCCTTCTTACATTCAGCATAGGTCTTACCAAAATCTTTTTTTTCTGTTACAAGTCCTTCAAGTTTGACAAACTCTGCTTTCTTATCAGGATTGCTTCCCTCTAATTCCTTGATCTCTCCTTCGATATCAGAGATGAGTTTTCTGACTGAACTAATCTGGTAATTAGCTTGAGAAATAGAAGCGTTGAGTTTAAGTACATCTTGCGATAGTCGTGAGAATTCATTCTCTCTTTCCTCTTCTTTCGAGATAGCATCCAGCAGATCTTCAATACCTGTATGGAGATTGTTTAACTCACCCTCACCTTCGGCAATCTTTGTCTGTCTAAAATCTTCACTCAGATCTTGAGTGCAGGTAGGACAGACATGATTGTCGGTAAAGAAAGAATGTTCTTTCTGACAAGATGAAAGTTTTGATTGTATTTTAAAGAGAAAAGTGTTTAACTTCTTCAGTTTTGTTGCACTGTTCGACAACTCTTCCATCTCTTTAGAATATCTTTCAACTTCAGAAGTCAGACGCGCAACTTCTTCATGCTGGTTGTTTTCATTCTGTAACAATTCAGAGATCTTATTTTCCTTTCGAGTAATCTCTTCCTTGGTCTTCTTTTCCAGTTCAAGCATGTACTTTTTCTGGAGATCGATCTTCTCCTCAAGAAGATGAATTTGATAATCAAGTGTCTTGATCTCTTCGTTGTTTTCCCTGACTTTATCTTTGAGAAGAACATTCATCGTAGAGAATACTTGAATGTCAAGAATGTCTTCAATAATCTCACGGCGTTGTGCCAGGGGCAGACGCATGAAAGGAACGAATGTAGAAGAACCAAGAACTACAATCTGTGTGAATGACTTGTAGTTCATCTTGAGAACATTCTGTTCAAAGTTCTTTTGTTGATCTACAGCAGAAGATTCTTGATTCCACAACTGCCCGTTACAATAGATTTCGAATTTGTTTGGTTTGATCCCGCGCACCACTTTGTAATCCATCTTACCGATGCTAAATTCAATTTCAGCATGACAGTCTTTTTCGTTGATACTATTAACCAGCAAAGGTTTATTGATCTTACGAAATGGTTTGCCAAACAGAGTAAAAGTAAGAGCATCAAGAATAGTGCTCTTACCTGCTCCGTTGTTCCCAACGATTAAATTTGTTTTTGCTGCTCGCAAATCCACTTCACTAAAGACATTCCCCGTAGAAAGGAAATTGCGCCATCTAATTTTTTTAAAAATAATCATTCTAAATCATCGGGTGGGATCAAAAAATCATCAGAGGTGATGATGGAATATCGCTGACCACGAGATTCACATGCCTCTATTATAACATCAGAGTCAAGCTCTACAACCTGAAGAGGGGGATTTTCATCATCATCTTCCATCATAAACAAGTATCTGTCTGCATCGTCTTCCTCTTCGAAGATAGGAATTACACGTTCTTCATCATTATCATAAACAGAATACACCCCTTCTGGATGATCTTTTAGAGTTATGATGTACATGTCTGGCATGTCAAACAACGCTACAACTCTCAATATATAGAGACCTCATCAAGTTCTTCAAACTCGATTTATCTACGGACATCTCTACCTCATCAATGTATTCATTGAGCAAAGTCAATGTATCTTTTGCGGAGATTTCAATGTCCTCTTTGCAGTCTTCATCGACTAAAGTTTCTACAATCTTGACATCATGGACGCCTATGTTGTAAAGACGATCAACCAACGTTTCAAACATTTGGTAGTCTCGCTTTTCGCTAACGATGATCTTGATGTACTTGTCTTTATAATCAGACACATCGAGTTCGTTGTAGTTCCCCATTGTGTCGTCATAGACGATCTTCTCGAAGATCTCGTAGGGATTTGGGATAAACTCAAGTTTATCACTTTGAGTATCGTAGATATGGAATCCACGAGTGTCCTTGTAATCATTCCAATACATCTGATAAGGGTTGCCAAGATATTGGACGTTTCCTTTCTTTGATCTGTGATGATAGTGTCCAGACCACACACGTTTGAAACGATGAAACAATCCAGCATCCATACCATGATCCATTACAAGTCCTGGGTTCATTTCAAATCCAGCAAGCTCAAGGTGACCACATACATTATCTGCTTCGCTGGTCTCAAGTAGCTTCATGACCTCATCATTGTTCTCCCTGTTAATCCAAGGCAACATCAGGAACTTTTTACTGCCCAAAGTAAGATGCTTCGGATCAGAATAAATTGTGATGTTAGAATACTGCTCTAGTAAAAGTTCTGGTGAGTTGATGCGGTTGGTATTCTTGTAGTAAGTGCAGTGATTACCAAGAAGCATATGAACTTGGTATTTTTTTAGTTTGTCAAAGTAATTAGATCTAATTCTATGAAAAGTATTGAAATCCACAGACTTTCTATTATCAAAAGTGTCACCCAAATCAATAACGTGGGTGACACTCTCTTTCTCAAGCGTTGGAAAAAAGATATCATCGTAAAATCTCTGAAAATAATCCCAAAACGCTAAAGATCCTTTTCTCCCGTCCAAATGACAATCTGTTATCAAAGCTACTTTCATCGGTTCATTCGTGTCTCAATGTTTTCTTTGATGCTACCCATGTCAGAATAAGAAGCATTCATGCCTGACATTGTACCATCATATGTGTCAGTGTGCATAACTTCGTCATATCCTGAACGCTCAAGAATCTTACCTTTGATTTCCAGTTGTTTCTTTTCTTTCTGGATACGACGAAGGAAAGCGTAGTAAATAATTTGTGTGAAGTAAGCAAACGGGTTCTGGGATTTCTCTGGATTAAAGTTGTCAATATACTGTAGGCAGTTCTCAATACCATCACAGATCATGTCCTCACGGAACATGTAGTTGACAAAGTTTGGTTTGTATGATAGGTGCGTAGCGATCTTAAGAAAGCACTCACCAACATACTCAGGAACTCTTGGTCTGGGTTTATCTTTTTCTTTAGCAAGATGAACCCTCTCCCGAAAATCAGTAATGGCAGCGAGAAACTCCTTGTTATTAACGTAATATTCTGTTTGCTTTCTTTTTGCCATTACTGTGTATGCCACGGTTTGTCTTACGTTATGTTGTATTCAGTATACCACTTTGTCAGTGATCTGTAAAGGGGGTCTTGACAGATCCTCATAAACTCAGTAGAATAACTATGTCAGAGTTCAGAAGGGTTGTAGCTCTTAGCTTTTATTAAATAGATCTTCTAAAGATTTTTTCATTTCCTTTACTGAACCTAAGTATCCAGATCCTCTTGGTATTTTATTTCCTCTTCCCGCTAGAGACTTTCCAGTCTCCATACGAAGGAGAGTTTTTTCATAGAAGTCAACAATCTCGCCTTCAATCTCAACCATAGTTAATACATGATCTCTATTAATAACAAACATATTATCAAATGTAGCAGAGATCCATTCCTTTAAAGCAAAACCTGTTACTTCTAACTGACCTTTTCTTTGTTTAGCATTCTCTACAATAAGAGGTCTCTCTAACATAATCTTATCTTCTTCTGAAAGATAACATACTTTTGATACTAACTCTTCACCAGATATTAATTTAATAGTCGCATAGAATTCTTCTTCCATATTTAATTTGCTCTAAGGTTTACTTTTATAACCTCATACTTAAAGTTCTCTTCATTGTAAATGTTTACTCTCTCATTCAAATGTCGTAAGGTGTAGTTCTGACCACCAATGTCGTCAGCAATGTCGTATAAGGTTGCGATGTCTTTGCCTTCGCCTTTCCTGAGAACACGTCCGATAGACTGAAGATTACGAACACGAGACTTACTCGGGGATGCAAAGATAATATTGTGAAGTCGTTTGATGTTGATACCAGTTGAGAAGGTTCCGTAAGAGGCAATGATAACAGCGTTATTCTCAGTCTCAGTAATCTGTCGGACTTGTTCCCTGTCTTCAACATCAGTACCACCATGAACAAAAAATACTTTTCGCTCGGGGTCTATGGTGCTATTTATCAATTCCAGAAGTGGTTCACCGTGCTTCTCAATATAGTTGAACAATACAAGAGTGTTCCCTTCTATGTCCTTGACTAAGTTTTTGATGAGATTATTCCTACCACGATGCTCTACCAGATAATCAATTTCATCATGATATGATTCAAAATATTGAGGAGCATGTTTGCACAGAAGGATTTTGATCCTAAATTTACTTAGGTGCCCTTGACGAATTAGATCATCTGTTTTAGTTACACGCTCACAATTACCAAATAAACCTTCTAATACCCACTTATGTGTTTTACTACCGTCAAGGGTGCCCGTAAATCCAAATCTGTATTTCGCATTATGAAGTTTCGTCATAATGCCTGTCAATGACTTAGACTTGAAGAGATGAGCTTCGTCTCCAATCACACAATCAATGTCATCAAAGTATCGCTTGGGAAACTTGTAGATAGATTGCCAAGTTGAAATGATGATCGGTTTATCAGTATTCTTATCTTTACCAGAGTAAATCTTATGAACATGATCATCCGCATTCCAACCATAGTCAATAAAATCATTGACCATCTGTTCTACAAGGGACGTAGTAGGGACGATGATGAGCGTCTTCTTGTTGGTAGCAGTATAGTATCTGACGAGGGAATAGATCATCAGAGACTTTCCACTACCCGTAGGAGAAAGTAAGAGTTTGCGGTTGTTCTTTACTGCTTCGTAAACTGCTCGGTATTGATAGTCGCGTGGAGCAATTCCCGCTCTGGTGATTTTGTCCATAAAGGTTTTGATGCCAGCAGGAGAAACAAAGTCGTTAGTTTCTTCAACGTCTCCATACCAATCATTCTTTTCATATTCGATAGTGTATTGTCTTTCATCTGCCCATACCTTAAGGTGTTCCATTAACCCACCATAAAGTTCGCCTGTACCAGGAGAGTACAGACGAATAGTTCCATCCCAGTATTTGTACCTGGGATTCTTCTTCAGAAATTTTGCTTCAGGAACTTCAAAAGAAAAATAGTCCGCAAGCTCCATATGTACATGGGGCTCAACGGACTGAATCGTTACATAAACTTCATTCTTCTTTTTTACAGAAAGGAGGGTCATCATTGTCCATTGATAAATTTCTCCCACTCTATGGCATGTCTGATATGATGACTTCTGTTTGAGATCTGCTTCATAACTTGATCCAACCAGTATAACATCTGGTCAAGATATTTGATCTTTGCCTCAAGGTTAACGATATCATCGTCTGCCTCAAGATAAGTTTTCATTTTTTCTGAAGTCTTGATGCTTGACCCGAATGGTTTAGAGGCGTAAGTTTTTGCGTCTGCTTCGCCTGAGTAATACTCACGTTTCTCTTTTACCAACTTGCGGATCTCAAACTCTAACGAAGTCTTGATCTGAGAAATGTCAGTATAGTGGTGTAAGTATTTATTATGTTGAAAAGGGATGTCTAAAGCAAGTTGTCCCAGATCTGTGCTATACTGTTTGTTCTTGAACTGAAAGTCAACTGCGCTATCTTCTGCCCACTCTTCTCTCAGTTGTTCAAATTTATTACGAAGGGTTTCAAAATTCATAAAAGTTTATTGTTTTTGTCAAGAAGGAAAAACTGTTGATGTTTGAAAGTAACATCGGCAGTGATATATTCTACATCATTAATTGTAGCATCAAATTGCATACCAGATAAAGACACTGGAAAAATATTTCTAAAGTCCACAATAAAAGCTGGATTGTATGCTGATGTTACGATGTGTAATTGTGCATTACTATATTCGGGAAGATCGGGAGTGTTAGTATCCTTGTCGGATCTTCCATTGTTTCTAATCCATTGATGAATGGAATTGTAATTTTTTAAATCTTCATCAACAATAAACCTAAGATTAAAGTCCCCAAAAGAAACTCCGCCTCCAGGAACTACTGGTAGACTTCTGAATCTTGTGGGGACTTCAGTTACAGGCATACTAATGTCTGGTATATTTGCAGACTGACAAAAGAAATCAGTTCCTTCAAATATATCTAACTTTAACAGATAACCAATTGGGTTTAAAAAGTTCCTATTTGAAGGTTGCTTTTTATACCATTCAGCAGACATGTCAACTTCCCAAGCTACTTAGTATTTAGGGGTTGTTTGGATCAAGTCCCAAGTCAATAAGATATTCTTTTTGCATCTTCGTTGTACCAAAAGTCTTCCCAATCCTTAGGTGAGTCTGTAACATCCTCCCACTCTGGTTCATAAAGCGGACAAGGTTCTTCCATAAGCACTTCATTTTTCATTTTGAGAATCTCCTTGTATAAGTTATTTAAGTCCATTCGTCATCCTCCTCTTCATCATCCCATACTTCGTAAGGACCATGTTGCATTCGTTGTAACTTTTTAGTTTCTTTTTTGAATGCAGATGTTTCTGCTAACCACATTGCTAATTTCATTACGATGAATACTGCCGCCAAAGGGGACAGACATAATAATAAAATTATGGAAGATTGATTCATGAACTATACTCGTTTAGTAAATCAAGAACTCTGTTGAGGGCATCATGTGCTCCATCATGCCACTCTTTGTCTTTGGCGCAGTAAGTGCCATTGTAGAGTTCGTTCTTCATTTTATAAACCTTTGCGAGGATGTTAACCCTATTCATCCGACCTCTTGGCATAACTTTACAAATCATTATATACTATTTACAAAAAAAGGGGAGTCTTCGGACTCCCCTGTGTTTCGATATGTGAATATTAGATCACATAAGATTTGCAACACGTACTCTTCTGTAGTACTGGTTGGTGCTGAAGGTAAGTGCCTCAGCATCAGGCAGAGAGGTTGAAGAGTTGATAACGAATGGGTTTGCAACCATGCCGTAGCGAGTCTTGAAACCAATCTTAGGCTGGAAGGTCTCAGGATCAATGCTGCGGAGCATCTGGAGGGGAACATATGGGCAGTAGAATAGACCTGCGTCATATGGTGAAGAACCCTTGTAACCAACAACATAGTAGTGGGTGTTGGAAACGTTAGCGGAATAAGGATCAACGAAGACCTTGATTCTGCCGTTCATGGTTCCTACAAGGAGGTTTCCAGTGTCATCAACTTCACCGATGGAAGGACCACCAGCGCCGCTTAGACCTGAAGAATAGTCAAGGGTTCCGCTCATAGCGAGAGCAGAAGCAACATCAGCAGAAGTGATGATGAAGTTGCCCTTTCCTCTACGAGTTTGCTGAGCGATAGCGTTAGCATCACGCTCGATCTGGAACATTAGACCCTTGAACTTCTCAACTGACCAACGACCGTTTGAATCAACGTCAAGGTCAAATACACCAGCGTTAGCAACGCTGTTCTGAGCACCAGGCTTAGCAACGGTGTAAACAGTACGAACGACTTCGCGGTTGATTTCAGCAAGGATCTCGCTTGAAAGAAGGTTAGCAAGCTCTTGCTCAGCATCAAGACCGTGGATTGCCTTGAGGTCTTGTGCGAGTTCTAAGGTGTACTCAGCACGTAGAGCTCTGGTCTTAGCAGTAACTGCAGTCTTCTCGATGCTGAAATCCATTTCGTTGAATAGATTGCCAGCGCCTGAACCGAGAGTTTCTGCATCTGCTCTGGAGATACCGCCTGCATATGCGTCATAAGCAGTGGTGTTAACAGTGCCGCCAGTTGCGTCGTTAAGAAGACCTGGGTTAGCATCGGTTGTACCACCATCGCCAAGAGGCTCAATCTCGTTAGCAGGGGTTTGACCAGGATATGCGGTAGGACCGAGATCGTTACCAGAGAAGTTAGCATCAGGCTCGTTGTAGAGTGCCTCAGCACCTGCACGAGTGTTGTAGTGCGACTTCATCGCAAAGATTAGTCCAGTAGGACCGCTCATTGGTTGAACACCACAAATGTCGTATGCTACGAGGTTAGGGGCAGCACGACGGATTAGGGAGATCATTACAGGATCGAAACCTGCGAGACCACCAGTTTGAGGTCCAGCTGAAAGTGCTGAACCAGAAAGACCAGCTGCGCCGATAGCGCCAACACTTGCCTCATTGATCATACCACGCTCTTCGCGTAGTTGTTTTTCTGTGTTTTCTAACAGAACAGCGGTAACAGCCTTTCTATAATTGTCCTTGATAGCGCCAGCGCCTTCATGACCTAGAACAGGGTTCCACTTTTCTGTCAGAGCTTGTGCGTTAAACATTAGTTTGCTCCGATTTAAAAAGGGGGGTTATTATTTGGACCAGCGATCGAGTGCCGAGAGGTATGCTGCAATTGCAGGTGATACTTCTTCTGCACCCTCTACTGGGGTTTCATCAGCAACCGATGCGGGGGCAGCGATTGACTCTTTGAAGTAAGACTCCTTGATGGTTTTAACCTTCTTGGAGAATGACTCTTCGGAGACAAACTCTAGACCCTCAGCAAGTGCTGCGAGTTTTTCTTTTTGAGTATCTGCTAGTCCTTCCGAAACTGTGTTCAGAATGTTTAGTTTTGCAGACTCGTTAAGACGATTCTGTAGTTTCACATTAGCTTTGACCTGTTCGTCAAGGCGCTCTTCCATCTCACGAATTGATTCAGACATACCTTCTACCACATCGACCTTATCGTCGGGGATTGCGATATAGTGCTCTTCAAAGAGACCCTTAAGACCTGCAATGAAGTCTTCGGTGATCTCATTTCTGATGCCACGGTCAATAGCAACTTGATTTTGCTCCATCCATTGACCGATAGCGTAGTTCACTGTGCCGTCTACTTCCTCGGAAAGCTCTGCCTTAGCAGCAGCTACTTGCTTATCGAGTTCAGCAGCAAAGTGCTCTACAAGTCTGTCATACTCTTCAGAGATTTTCGCTTTGACAGCAGCCTCAAAAATGGTCTTTGCTTTCTCAGCGAACTCTTCAGAGAGTTCTGTGCCTTCTACAAGAGCGGCAACGTCAGCGGAAACATCGAGGGACTCAAACGAAGGTTTGATTGGATAACCAACTGCGCCACCCATGCTGGTTCCATATGCTACATCAGCACCAACTGAAGGTTGGGTTCCTTGATCACCAGCATCTTTTTTAGCAGCGAATTGAGGATCGCCAGATACTTGCGAAATAGGTGCTGCCGCTTTAGCGCCAGGATTCTCTTCCCCGTCATCATCGTGCTCGTGAGGAGTTGTAGAAGTGCCGCCTAAATCAGCAGCAGCTTTCTGTCCAGGAGCAACGCCTGGTTGAACTGAGGGCATAGGATCCTTTCCGCCAGCATTTGAAGTCTGTGCGTCAGAAACCTGAGAGGGATCACTACCAGTGCCAGGGATAACGTTAGCAGAAACCGTTGGCATTGGATCGCCAGCTTCCACAATCACCTTTTGCTCGGTAACGAACTCCTCAAATTTTTCGTTTAGCATATCTGACATTTGAGTTTACCTCGTAATTTCCGTATAATTAATCTAAGTTTATTTATGAAATCATAACTTTCCGAGAAAATCCTCAAACACCTTGAGGGTTCTCTCTTCCAGATCACGACGAGATTCGTCGATGTATCTGCGGTATTTATCAACTTTTGCTTCCTTAAGAATTCCGTTATACCAGACCCACTCTTTACCTTCCATAATTCCGTTGACAAATGCGTCAGGTGCGGAAGGATCTGCTACAATATCAGCAGCAGTGGTGAGCATAAAGTCATCGCGGACAACTGAGATACCTTCTGATTTTTCGATGCTTCCCATACCACGAGAGGAAACACCAAGTTGAACGCCTTCGTCAAGAAGTGACTTGGCAATCTTACCCATTGGAGTATCAAGGATTTGTGCCTTGCCCATGAAGTTATTACCTTCAGCACGGAGACTTACAATTCTGTGTGATACTCTATCAAGGTTGATGGTAGGACCATCAGGATGACCCAACTCACCAAGAGCACGTTTGGTTTTTACATACTCTTCGTTGTATCTCTCTACCTCGCGGTTGAGAACATCGAATGGGTATCTGCGACCATTGCGATTTGTTAGTTCTGATTGAAGAAAGACACCCTCGATGTAGAGTAGTTTCTTTCCGTCCTTTTCTTCAGTAAGAATTTGAACGTCTTCAATCTGTTCCGTTATCAGTTTCATCGGTTTCGGTCTCGGTTGGTTCATCAAAGAATGTCTTCGCAACAACCTGCTTATAAGTTGCCATGGCATCAGATGCCTTAGCAAAAAGCAAATCGTGAATAGCATCAATAGCAGATGCCCTGTCATTGTCGCTGATCTTATCAACGATATTTACAATGCCAGGTTCAGGGTTATGTTGTTCCATAATAACAATTCAGTATATTTTATTTATTGTTTGAAGAAGGTGAAGGCATTTGACGCGCTTTCTTTACTTCACGATCTACACTATCATCAGCAGCTTCTGCTTCTCTTTCAGCAGAATCTTGTGCCTGAATCTCACCAATCTCTGGTTGGAATGCAGTGTTTTGCTGAGACATAGTATCCAGCATATTTGTTTGTGCTGGATCAATAGCAAGTCCTGCGTCAATCTCTTTACGCATTTGCTTATCCATCTCAATAAACTCTTTGTCTTTCTGACCGAGGATAGTGCGACGGACATACTCGATAGAGAAATATTTACCAACAAATGGATCCATCTGAGTGACAGACATCATACGCTGGTTCATCATTTCAATTTCTTTTAGTTCATTGAAATGATTGTCGAAGAGATAATCGTATTGAATATGCTCCTTCATATCATCCCAATCTTCAGGTGAGATGATACCCTTGAGGATTAGTTGGGTCTTGAGAATATCGTCGAATAGTTCGCTGAAACGCTTGCGGAGACGACCGATGAACTTAGTAAACTTGAGTTCATCCCTGAGAACCTCTGTGGTCTTACCAAGATTAAACCCTTTGTTGTCATCCGTAAGACGGGAAGGTGGTAGGTTGAGGGAGTTGTAAAGCTTCTTTTTGAAATACTCAACATCCTTGAGTTCACCAAGGTTTTGACCGCCTGGGAGTGTAGTGATTTCAGTTCCTCTACCACCTTCACGGCGAGGTAACCAGAAGTCCTCAAGCATTGACATATGCTTTTTATCATCACGCATCTCACCAGTTTGTGCGTCATACACAAGTTTGTTGCGATAGCGAGACATGACATCACGCAAGTATTGCTCTGCCTTAACCTTAGGTAGATTACCGACATCGATGTAGAAAATTCTACGCTCAGGAGCACGGGACAATCTGTAGATAACAAGACTATCTTCAATCATGCGGAGTTGATTGAGAGACTTGATCGCTTTGTGGAGGAAACCAAGAACCATTCTCTTGTTTAGATCTTGTAGTCCTGAAGGAACAAAGGTGATCGAGTCAACTGCCATCTTCACTCCTTGTGACAGAGACATATCACCAATTGGTCCCAGAACACCTCCCTTGTAAAATCCTTTCGGGTTGTAAAGATAGTAGTCAACAAACGTACCATATTCATACTCAAGTGCCGTGCCTTTGATTGCTGCTTTCGCTAGAGAATCTTTTGGAGTATTGTCAATTTTCTGACGGACCTTC
>Ga0213867_1000431_pt1 | contig 19105 bp, 23 predicted proteins | sample PICome_12_FD_160120 | JGI IMG/M metagenome (GOLD analysis project Ga0213867, IMG submission 160120) | Coastal seawater microbial communities near Pivers Island, North Carolina, United States - PICO540 | ecosystem: Environmental > Aquatic > Marine > Coastal | place: USA: North Carolina... | reverse complement strand
AATAGCGTTGCTTCATCATGGCAGATTCAGTCACCGAAGAAAACGAAAAGGAAAAAGTCTCCATTGCTGACCTTGTTAAGTGCATGGTGTTGCTGTGGAGCGCCACGTTACTAACCGTTTCCTATTTAGGGATTTTCCCTCAAATGAAAATGGACAATACCTTTGTCGCTTCACTGCTGACAGGATCAATGGCTTCGTTTGGTATTGAGCGAAAAGCCAATGGCAATGGCAAGAAAAAAGAAGACCCTACAATCAAGCCAGAAACCACTACGTCCAAGCCAAAATGAGGCGTTTTCTTTTTGTATCCTGCCTAACATTCTTTGCGGTAAGTCCTGCTTCAGCAGACATTACCGTCAAGCATCAATCATCAATTCAGCTATCTGTTGATGGAGCAGCATCCCAAGCAACTCGCCTTGGTTCCAGCTATAGCGTTTCTGGTTCTGGCATCACTTTGGACACTGTTGGTGGTCTTGGCGCCCTCTCTTCCGGTACCGGTGTTGGTTACACTCCTGCCGAGTACAGCCTTACTAATGATGGGGCTAGCTTTAATTATTCAGAAGCGTATTTTGAAGGAGACGACATCCAAGCAGCCACCACGGTGACAGCAGGCGTTGTACCTGCCTTGCCGTCTCTTGGAAGCACATTGACTCAAGCGGGTGGTGTAGCCGGTAACTTAGACGGAACGATTACAGGCGGTGGAGTTATGACAATTGACGCTGGTGGTGCTGGCACAAGTGCAACAGGTCAAGTGATCCTTAGTATTACTGCGAACTGATGCGCTGGTTCTTGCTGCTAATGCTTTGCGCTCCAGCAGCGCAGGCAGTTCCGGTAATCCCAAACTTCAAACAAGGCACCCTTACGTCCCACACAGAAACGACGAGTAAGGTCACTGAAACAATCGTCAGCGAAGACTTTGCTACTGGTTATGAATATTCGACTAGCGGCAACAACATCCAACCTGACGGTCCGATCAACCCTATTGCTAACACCACGATTAACGGATGGACTTCTTTAGGACAAGGACCAAACTGGTCAATCGTCAATCAAGGAGAGCCGTTTCAGTTTGTTCAGACTCTGCACGGGCCAGGGCTTGCAAACAGGACGACCGTGCAACGTTTAACAGAAATCACAAGCATTACGGATACAGTCTCTACCTTCTCGGAATAATCCTTTGCGCTCCTGTTAACGCAAACGATATTGGCGGCATCTCTGCAACCGCATCTCCAACTGCCACATCGTCTGGATCGGTAAGTAACCAGGCTGTGCAGATCTTGCAAGGTTCTGCCATTACTAACAGTTACGGCGGGCAGATTCAATGTCAGGGTCCAACTTTAACCGTTACGCCATACCTCAATCGCACCAGCTCTTGGAATTTGCCATACGAATATTCGTACCAAGATCCTGTGTACGACCTAAGTGACCTAGACGAAGACGGCAGATTAGACAATCCAGGGGATGTTTTATTCTTCAAAGACACAAGAACAGGGCAGAAAGATAACAACAACTGGAACGTTGGTCTATCAATACAAGCCACGATCCCGCTTGATGGTGGATTACAAGAACGCTGTAAAGCCGCAGTCGATACCCAGCTTCAATTACAACAGCAAGCCCTAGCCAATCGAAGATTAGATTTTGAGGTCTCAAGGCTCAAGCACTGCGGCGAGCTGATGCTCAAAGGAATCCGCTTTGCACCTAGGTCGCCTTATGCAAAAGTCTGCGCTGACGTAAGAATCAACTACCCAACGCCCCACACACATCCTATTTCCGTCGTGCCCGCTGCAGCTTCCTCCGCTGCCAAGAAGACTCAACCTTGACCTTACGTCCCAGGGCTTTTTGAATCTTGACCATTACCTTTTTGACGATTGGCTTGATCAGCTTCAATAGAAATGGTGTTGCTAAAGCAGCCGACACACCAATCACAGATGACGCCGCAACTGTTGTCGCCTGCGGGATTGTTGGTATCGCTTCTACAACCTGCTGAATTAAAGGCTTTGCTTCTTCTACTTCAACCGGTTTAGGTTTTTCAGGTTGCGTTCTTGGAAGCTTTACCTCTGGCGTTGATGGTGGCTTTGGTGGCTTGGGCTTGCTTGGTGTAACTTTTGGCGGCTGAACCTCTGGATCAAAATCCAAAGGGTCAAAAGCAGGCAAATCAATAACCGGCACACCAATTTCAAGTGTTACCGGTGGGACATCAGGAACTGATGGTGGAGCGTTTAACCAAGCGCGAACTTCTGGAACGCTTACGTCATTGATTCCAATGTCGTTTATTTCAGCCACTCAATCAGAATGGCGATTTGATGCCGCCTGGAATTGCTGGCCCAGTGCTTGTCGGTAGTTCAGGCATCACGTCATCGATCTTGGCTGGCACCATGTCAGTCATAACCTTGGTCAGTTCAGTCTGAAGCTCACCCATGTAGTGCTTTGTGATTGATGGGATGCGCGTGTAAAGCATCGTTGATCCGATCAATACGCCAACTGACATCGTGAACGACGCGACAGACAGTCCGTTGAAAACCTTTTGCATGATTAGTTGTGCAATAAAAAGCCCCTTCCCTGGGTTGCAATCAGGAAAGGGGCAAGGTGTCTCCCTATTGGAGACTAGCTCAGAAGGCCCACTTGGCTCCGACTTTTAAGCCATAGCCTGCATCAACGTCCTCGTACTTGGCAAAGCTAAGTTCGCCGTACATGTCAACGTTGTCTGCAACAGCACCTGACAAGCCGGTTTTGCCAGAGAAACCAGTCTCAGCATCAGCGCCGTCAACCATCAAAATCGATGGACCCAACTGCGCAAAAAATGCACCAGACTCATAACCAACGTGAGCGTCGAGCACTCCAGCGGTAAAGTCAGAGCCAGACCAGCCAGCGTTGTACTCAGGATTCACATAGAAACCTTCTGCTTGGGCAGGAGATGCCAGCACAGCAGCGCCAACGACGGCAGAACTCACAATCAATGATTTGATCATTTTGAGACGATAAAACGTTTTCCCTAGGTACATTAACCGCCCCAGTCAATGGACGGTTTTGTATGTGATCTACAGGATCAATCTTCGTCACTACCAGGAAGCCATAGATGATGCTTCTTATGAAGCCCCGTATATAGACCACGCTGGGGGTGATCAGGCTTGTCGCGGCCTTCGTGCAAATAGAGCATCTCAAGCCATGTAATTCTATTGTTCTGAGATTCGATGTCCGTAGCCCCGTAAGACGCGGACATCATCGGATCAGGTTTTTGCATCAGGCGGACCAAGGCGTACCAGCACCTACGGTTGGAGTGCGCTTTTCTGTTAGCTGATTATCCAATGCGGTTTGGATTTCAGTGACCTTTTCATCGCCCCCAAGTGCAGCCTTTACCCAAGCAATGCAGTTTGCTTCGGTCACGCTGTCATACGCAATCATGGTTTCAGCGTCAGGTGCTTCGAGACCGATAGAGCCATACGCACCAGCGGAATAAACGCCGTCTTCCGTTACTGCTGTGACGGTGTAATGGAGCGTGCTGATCACTCCGGTTTCAAGAAGTCTGTCGCATTGACCGACTTTCCAGGTGTAGGTGTTTGCCATGAAAAAGAAGCAATAGGGTCAGTGTAACTTGAGCGCCCCACGTTGCCATGGGGCGGTTTACTATCCAGCCTCAAGGGCTGCAACTTTGGTTTCTAGGGTTTCGATAGCTGCTTGCTGACGCTTAATTAAATTGAGCAAGTGAGGAACGAAGCGGTCATATTGAACACCTTCAGGTTCAGGATCACAAGGCGTAGTTACGGTTGAACCATTTTCGTTATAGGTAACTTCAGTCGTCTTAAAGTGAACAAGACGTGGATCAATTTCTGCAACCTCTTCTGCGATAAATCCATAATAGCTATGCTCTTGCGGGTTTCCTTCGCAGAGAGAACGATACCAAACAGGTCGAACGTTTAAGATTGCATCAGCATAATTATCTTCTAAAGTCTCGACATTTGTTTTATATTTAATAGAAGACGTTGATCGACGTAACGATCCATCAGATTTGACGACCATGTTTGGTGACGCGGCGTCAGTTCGAGTGTAAACGTCGTAAATCTGTGTTTCACCGTCGGAACGAATCCTCATCCGCTCGGTGTCATTTGTTCTAATCGCAAAATCATGATTGGAAAGTGTACCAACTCGCCCATTAGTGTCTGACGCCCCAAGATAAGTTTTGACGTTATTTGAAGTGTCCTCAACAACAATTTCAGGCGTAGATACATCTGCAACATGAAGCTCGTGTGCAGGACTTGATACACCGATACCGACGTTTCCGAGTCTGTCAATTCTCATCCGCTCGTTTGGAGCAGAATCAGCATTTGATCCTCTTGTATAAAATAATAAACTACCTCTAGAATCAGAAGCATCAAATTCTTTAGCTGTTATTTTGGCAAATGGATGCGTATGAGTATTGCTAGAAGCCCAACCAATACCAAACTCTTGTTGTGTACTGCCGTCAACCGCTTGAGAAAGACGTATTAATTCAGTCCCAGCAGCAACAACGTTAAGAGGCTTTTGCGGGCTACTCGTCCCGATGCCAACGTTGCCCGAGCTGTCGATTCTCATCCGCTCGCTGTTATTTGTACCAAACAAAAGATCATTATTGCCGCGATTAAACAGGTAGCCTTCACCGCTAGAGTCTTGCTTAATAAAACAAGAATTGCTGCCAGGAGTATATCCTGGTCCAGTAAAATCAATTACGCCCGAGCCGTCGATTCGCATACGCTCCGTAGTGCCACCCGTCTCAAATCTGAGAGCACCAACGCGATGCCTGATGATAGCTTCTGTTCGTTGATATTGAATTTCTCCAAGTATTGTACTTTTATCATTCTCCATATATACAATTTCGCCAATATCATCCGATGATCTGCCAAAAATTGTGAGCGCATCTGCATCGCTTGCTGCAGTAATCTGCAAGGGTGCATTTGAAGACCCAGAAGCAGTAGTTACACCAACCAACAGCCTGCCCGAGCCGTCGATTCTCAGGCGCTCCGTCTCTACTGCTGGAGAACCAGTGCCGCTTGCAGTGGCTACGGTCGAAAAAGTTAGCGCGTTGTCAGTCTTAAGGTTTTTAATAGTTGACCCGCAACCAGAACCACCTGCATCCTGATGAAAAGCACTGAGAAATAAACCAGCACTAACAGCAGATGACTTGGCATACTCTGAATCAACAGAAAGCCAAACTTTATCTTGGGTATTGTTAGTTACACCAAAAGATCCTGCGTAATGACCGTCAGGAGTGTAATAAGTTGCGTTTCTATCTATATACTTACGAACCTGCAAGCCTGCGCCTTCGTCAGCATTGCCTGGTGTTGTGACTCCAATCCCAACATTTCCCGAGCTGTCGATTCGTAGGCGCTCGACTGCATTAGTTTTAAACACAAGTGGGACACTTCCAGCGCCGCCACCGCCTGATCCTATTTCAAAACTACCATCGCCGTCATATTCTATAAATCCAAAATTATTTGTCCCACTGCTATTTTTGCTCCATAGTTCTAAGGTGGCTAAAGAACCATTGGCAGCATCTGTTCTGCCGTCAATAACAACTTTTGTATCACCTTGTCCTTCAATTTCTAATTTGTTGCCGCTTGAAGCTTTGCCAATCCCTACGTTGCCAGGAATGCCTTGAAACAGACTTTCAACCGTAATCTTCTTATTTTTATCAACCGCAGCGGCTTCACTGACATCAACAATCGTCAGAAAATCGCCCGTTGCCTGACTGCCTGCAGCCAGTGCAGTCAGATCAGTGATTTTGCGGTCGGCCATAGCAACTAAGTCTTGATGACGTACATCATGGCAATGTTACGCGGTCTTGCCTCACCAGCAGCACTGTTGTTCACCGTCACACTTGCTGAAATGCCGGTTGTCTTGACCTCAGATCGTCCAGTGTCTGCTGCCCCTGTAACGGCACCTGCAACGTAATCCTGTCTCGAATCATTACCAACAAAGCCACCAGTAGCAAAACGAAAATCTTGGCCGGTTTTATTTTCTAGGCGATTACCACTACCACTTATCGCCTGATCACTAGCAACGTAGTGGAAGTGGCCAGGGTCAGTAATGGTTGAACTTGCTGTGTGATTGTGTTGTTTATTTTCGTCTGACTGAGACGTACCAAAGTTACGGCCACTGTCTACGCCGCGAGAATCGTCCCAACCACGAACAAACTCACCACGTAAATCTGGGACGTTGAACGTGCTTGACCCATCACCAGCTCCATGCGTCGTACCGATAATTGCAAACAAAGCTGCATACGTTGTTCGGCTAATTGCAGCGCCGTTGCATTTCAAGTAACCACTTGGGGCGGTGGTCGTCGCCATCATGTGAACCGAACCAGTTGGCACAGCCTGCGGCAAAGCAGTAAAGCTCAGGTTGCCGCTGCCATCTGATTGCAATACATCATTCGCATTGCCATCACTGTTTGGCAGAGTCAGCGTGATGTCGCTGGCAACGTTTGATGGAGCCTGAATCGCAACAAAGTTGCTGTTGCTGGTGTCGCGCAGCCTTAGTGCTTTGCGATCCCGAATCGTGATGCCGTTGCTATCAACGTGAGCACGTCGCGTTCCACCAGTAACAATGCTGAAATCGTCTGCACTGTTTTTGAAGAAGCCAGTATTCGTGTCCCCGGTAAAACTAACCGGCAAACTGCTGACCGTTCCGGCAGGCACGGTGACGTTGCCCGTAAACGCTGGGCTAGCAACCTTTGCCAGTCCAAGGTTGGTCTCGTTAAGAGAGCCAATGGTTATGAACGACGTATTAGTTCCATTTCTAATCTTCAACTCGTTATTGGATTCATCTGCCCAGATCATCCGAGCGACAGAATTGGCAGCAATAGGCTCAGACGAACTCGCATTCAGGCTATAAATCGCAGCCATGTTGGAGTTAATGTCCGAACGGACGTTCGCTCCAGTGTCATTCTGGATCGGAGTGGATTTTGTCTCGTTTACAAAGGACATCAGCCAATCCCGTAGCCAGTAGCAGTCCAGTTCACCGCTTTGGCGATCCGGGTATTACTGGAATTGTAGACCGACACGTCAAATCCGGTAGCCGACGAATTGCTAATGACGTAGTAGTCGCCTGATGCGTTAGTCGTAAAAACAATGCCGACAGACGGAGCAACGTAAAACTTGTTCCCAGCGCCATAGGTTACCGACACATCTGCACTGGTGCTAGTTGTCACCGATCCAGTCACTGAACGCCTCGGCATTTGAGCCTGAATACGCAGTTGGTCAACAGCAATCTGCTCCTGTGGGCCGCCAGTGCTGAAGTGTGCCTCAACCTTGAAACCACGAGCTTTGAACTCTGCATTATTAAAACGGCGCAGGCTGGTGTAAGTCGGAGAACCTGCTGGATCGTCTTGCGTCGTCTGAATAAACAACTTGACATCGCAAGTGTTTGGCGTAACGCCATCAAATTCGGTGATCAGGTCAAAATCAGGCTCATCATCGATACGTTCGCCATAAGGGAAGAAACTGCGAGCCCGCAGCGTGCTGTCCAGCCTCAAACTAAACACATCGCTCAAAGCAAAAGCGTTACCGCCGTTAAACACATACGTTCCTGATTGATGTAATGCGCTGTCACCCTGGAGCGTCAAATTGCTGTCATCTTCAAGCAACAACGCATTTCCATCCTCAAGGTCAAAATCACCAATCGGCTGCAGCTCACTACCTGTAGTTGCCAGCTCTAACTCATCGTCTGCGGCATCAACCGTCAGGTTGGTTTTGGTTCCAGTGAATGCTGTGTCTTCTGTAGAACTCAACGCCCCAACAACCTGAACGCTTAAAAGGTCGGGTTTTGTAAATTCAATAAGCGCAGCGGTCAGACTTTCGCGACCACCAGAATCAACAAACTTGGCGCTGTACGTTCCAGCCTTAAGGTCGGCATATGCTTCAGTCGCAGAACCTGCAATCTGCTCAGAAATACTCGTCGAAGTCTGCCAAGTAACGCCGCTTAAATCAGGCGAATGGCGCAGGCGGACATAACCACCAACACGAACGTCTAAATCAGTAGCTTGCGTCCAAGTCAAACGCGCCTGCCCGTTGACCGGGATCATGCTGAAGTTAGTTACCGCAGCTGGCGCAGCAGTCTTGCCCTCTAATTGAAAATCATCAACCGTAATCTGGCTGCCCTTGTTCAAGGAATTTTTAGCTTGAATCTGCACATAGAGCCGCCCTGCACGCAGGTTCCGCAGCGTTACTGAAGGCGAAGACGTATTAAGGGCTTGCCAGTTGTCATTATCGATCCGGTACTGAACACGAAACTCGCTGACATTGACGCGATCGTGGTTCCAGCTAACTGACGCACCAACAAATACACCGTTCGCTTCTTCGTATAGAAACTCTTTAGTGCTGACACTATCGACCGGATTAGGAATTAACGACAGATTGCTGATGTCGCGATCTGTTAGTTCAACATCACTCTCAACCGCGTCATAGATAGTGCTGTTATAAGCAACAGCACTGACGCCATAAATGCCTTCTCCAGCTTCAGCAACAGATACAACACGAAACTGTTGAGATTTCACATCGTCGTTCTGGAACAGAAATACTGACCCAGCAGCAGGCGCTTCGCTAAAAGCGGTAGTAACGTCAATTTCTGCCGTTCCATTTGCCAACGGTGTAATACCGCCAACCGGTACATCTTTCTGCTCAACCAAGCCAGTGGACAACATCACTGACAGCTTTGGATTGTTGTTAGCAGCTAGTGAAGTCGTTAGACCGCTGCTGCTGTCTGTTGTAATCTGCGTTGTTGTTGCAGACTTAACGCGACCTGAACGTCGCGCCCCAGCACGAACAGGATCAGCAACATCAATCACCATGCCAGGTCGCAAGATGATGCCGCTTTCAATCGCAACGCTGAACTGAATTGTCTCGGTAAGATTCTGTTCGCTTAAAAGAGTCCACTTACCAATTCGATTTGCCTGCCCTTGGCTGTAACAACCAATCGCTTTGATGTCCTTTTTGATGATGCCGTATTTGGCGACCGCATCATGGTCCTCAACGTATTCATATTCAATGTCACCACGGGTGTCATATGACTGCCAAGCGACAACAACTACGGTGTGCCGTGCTTTCTGGGACGTGCCTTGATATTGGAAAATACCATCAACAACATTGCTAGGGCTGAGCAGGTACTGCGGGTCAGACGGCTTGTCCTGCAACAGCTGTAACGTTCCAGCGCCGTAATACGCGATGCCACGGAAGATAGCCGTCATCTGCTGGATGACGTTATAGACCTCATCCCTGCTGTTAATCAGCATGTTGAGGCTAAAGCGAGGCTCTTGCCCACCCGAACCATCGTTAACTAACGCATTGCAATACTGACTAATTGCAAAGAAGTCGTACTTATCCAGCGTTGACTCTGGAACGCCAGCACCGTAACGCTCACTAATTAGCAAGTCGTATAAACACCAAGCCGGATCATTTGTCCATGTCGCAGCCTGAAACGTGCCATCCCAGATGCCGGAATACGTCAATCGACCAAGATGCGTTGTTGTATCTACCGTCGCGTTGCTTGGAATCTTGACCTTGATTCCACGAATTAGATATTTACGGGTTGGAATGCTGCTGAACTGGCGGGCGTCAAACCGCAAGCCAACCAATGCCGAGTTTGGATAGCGAAATTTATCATCAATAATCTCAGTGAAACTTTGAAAAATTGTGGTGCTGGCTCGTTTCTGACTTGTTTCGTCGGCGCTTACACGCACCATCCGCACATCAACAGGGAAACTACCTGTTAAGTTGACCAAATAATCTCGTTGATAACGGTTGCTGCTTTTACCGCTAATAGTGTCAGTAATAACGTCGTTATATCCGCCGCTGTTGTACTGAATCTGAATTTTAATTTGAACGCTGTTGCCAACAACGTCTCCGTCGTCCTCTAACACCTGTAATGCTGGAATCGTCAGCGTGACACGCAAGCGATCGACATCTGTATCTGTAATGCTGCGAGTTACTGAGGTGTCTTTAACAACCTCTACACCAACGCTTGTTTCTCGTTCTGTTGTGTTAAATGGTCCAGGGAGATGAGTCTGGGCTTGCGTTCCAACACGGGTAACAACACTAAAACCCTCAAAGTTGTTGGTGCCGTCAGTGGCTTCAATTGGTGTGTCATCTAAGAAAATACTTTTGTTGCCGTTCTCAAGGCCACCAATTTCGCCTTCGCTAATTACATCAAGGACGTTGGCAAACTGTGTTGACTGGAGCGTATCGTCCGCCTCAGTTGGCGTGCCACCACCGCCACCACCTTTGCCGCCACCACCACCAGCACCAACGACGTATTTAGTCTGAGTCATGCCTGCACCTGATCAACGTCAAGCCCGCTGGACAGCACTGCTGATCCAACAAACAATCGCCCGTAAGCGATAGGCAGCGCCATACCTTGGCGCGATGTATTGACTACGTTAGAGAAAGTGAACGACTCCAGCTGCACTGATTCGTCAAGTGAAGTCGGCTGAGGTTGCGGCGAAATTGATTGAGCAATACCGCCAAGCACGAGTGCAATACCAAGGTTGCCAACTGCAGATGCGAAGGCACCACTAACCAAGCCCATACTTACTGCAGCGCCAGCACCAGTAGCTCCTCCTAAACCAGCACCTAAACCCATGAAACCACCCGCAGCCGGTCCTATGACAATGGCAAGAGCAACCAACCCGAGACCAGCAAAAATTGAACCAGCACCACGCCCCGCACCAGCAACGACAGGCGTAATACTGAAAACCTCGTGGTCGCTGAAAGGCATTAGCAAAGGGGCAAAATTTTCCTCAGTCGCTTTTTCTTTGCTTATGGCTACGCGATAACCAACGCCGTCTTGTTCGCTATCAATTAACCACTTATCTAATCCTGGAAAGTTGACACATAACGCTTTTATTGCCTGCGCTGGTGTCGCTACGTCAAACTCAAATCGACACTGGCCTAGCCGCTTCCTAAGTGCGCCGTAGACCTTAACGACTTTCATGCCTCAAGGCGCAAGCAGTGCTTTTTCCATAGTAACTGCCGCCAAGGGTGAAAACATCCCTGCTCGACAGCCTTCCTTGCACATGATGCAAAATCTGCGAGTCGCCTAGGTAGATCGCTGCATGGTTTGGCAACGGTGAAACCAGTTGCATCAACAGCAGATCACCGCGTTGCACCTCTTCAACCGGGATCTTACGAAAGCCCTCTGCAGCAAAGTTATCCATATATAAGTTCTCACCACGATCCCAGAACTTGTCACGCCGGTCATAATCTCGCAACTCAACGCCGTACTCCCTTGCGTACCAATCACGCACCAGGGTGTAGCAGTCCACCACGCCAAACACAAACTCGCGCCCCACATACGGCAACTCAAAGCCCGCTGGCTCGCAGTAGCCCCAGCCCTCAGTATTGGGATTAACAATGAACCATGGCAGCTCTGACTTTTCGCAAGCCACGCGATCAGCTGTAGATGGCTCAGGGTTGGTCTTTGGATGGCTGTGAACAATAGCGATCACCTCGCCTTGATCTTCTACAACGTTCCAACCGCTAAGAATAAAGTGCTCATCTGGTGTCTCAGCAATGTTCTGGCACGGAAAATACTTGCGTCGTCCTTTGACAACAGCAACCAAGCCACAGCACTCGCGTGGGGTTTCAGCCTTGGCGTGTTCCAGAATCTCAGCCTTCATGGCTGCCGATAAACGCATCACTTGGTCAGACCCGCTCCAGGGAATGAGCCAAACGGTAGTTCGGCATTATCGCCAAACCGCAGCTTGCAGCTAGCCACTCGCTTGCCGCAAACGTCCTGAGCCAACGTGCTTACGGTGTTGCCATTGGCATCAAAAAAGTTGCTGCCGGTGTAGCTGCACTCGCTGCTGCGGTACTTCCACTGGCAAACGTTGGCAATAATCTGACGCCGTGGGATCTTCTGACCAGCTAGGTCAAACTTGCTCGCCAGTTCAAACGTCACGCTGTCTCGCGTTTCGCTTGATTTGCGGTCAATGAACCAACGTTCCTGCGGAAACTGAGCGTTTGGATCAGCTGCGCTTTCGCCGTCTAGATATTTCTTCAAAGTCCTGATTCGACGGACCTCAGCTCCACCAAGATCATTCCCAGCTGTTGTGGCGTTGACCAGCAACAGCAATGCTGAAATCGTGCTGCTGAGATTGCTAATAGCCAATGTTGGCCGAGGCAGCGTGCCGGTGTTTGTGTACTCAAAGCCGTCAGCTTTGATAGGAACGCGGCTATAAGTTTGGCTGTTGAAAACAATGTTGCCAGTCACATCGGCATTGGATCCCGCGTGAAAGCGATATACGTCATTACTGCCATGCAACGCTGATTCCAGCCTTAGTTCAAATAACTCGATAATTGCACTGGGGTTGATCTTGGCAAGCTCTTCATACGCTGAAGCGATGCCTGTCCATACACAAGTGTTGTCAGTAATCGTGTCGCCAATATCATTCGGCCAGCCCGGTTCTGTTCCCGCTGACGTTCCAGCAGTCGTACAACGAAAGAACAGGCCAGATGCTTGCTCTGTTGTAGCGCGACGAATGTCACCAACAGAAAATGCGGTACTAGCGGCCCAAGCAGCAACAGCCATTACGGTTCAAATACTTCGCGGAAGGTTGCGTTAATTGTGGCGCGGTTTGCATAGGGGATCGACTTTGACCAACTCTCACAAACCCATTTGTAAGCAACAGACGATCCAGGCGGCTGCCAATCAAATGATGCGTTGTCAACAGCGCGAGCGTCTAAGAATGTCTCAATCGTGTCAGAGTCTGTCTCTGTAATGTTTACAAAGGACAAAGACCATTCCTTTGGATCTTGATTGAGCCCATAGGTCAATCTTGTTTCGTAGCCATCCCCAAATTGCACTTTCCGCACCACAGGTGCGCTGTTTTTTTGAGCGCCGTAATCAGGATCAATATCTGGAAAATTAGCCATTAGCTAGTCAATAAGCCTCCAGGTCGTTTTTGCTTGATCAGTTCCTGTTGTACTGCAATCCCAATCGCCTTGCCAAGTTGCGCGGCTTGATCACCATTGCCCTCAACGGAAGAACCTGAAGCATCAACACTGACGTTCACATTAGTGGCACCACCGCCTGCAGACTCAACACCAAGGCGACCGCCACGCCCACGACGCAACGGCATGATTGCTTCAGGGCCAGCCTCTCCCATTAGCCCCATGCCATTTGCCATCGGGAACAAGGTTGGCCTGTTGACGACTCCGCCATAAGCAAAGGGAACAACGTTGTTCTGTGCAAAAACGCCGCCCTTGGCAAACAGACCCAGCAACCCAGTGCCTGGCTCTCCTCCAGAACCAAAGCTACCGATCCCAGCCCGCAAAAACAAAGAGGCCATTTGCCTTAATACGCCAGACAAAGAATCGCCTAATGACTTTGTTCCATCGATCAAGCCTTCAATGGCATTAGTCAACCCAGTAGCAACAGTGTCTTTGATAGATTCAAATAACTTTTCAGTTTCTGTCAGCTTGTTGTTCATCTCGTCTTGCTTGTTCAGTTGCTCAGCTATGGCAGCACCTGCAGCAAATTGCTCTGCCTCTAGTTGATCTGCAGCAGCCACAGATGCCTCAAGGTCTGCCAAGAAGATTGCAAGATCAACAGACATTTCTTTGACATTGTTGCTAGTTTTGTTTGTTGATTGTTCAAGGTTGCGGGTAAAACCATCGCCGCCACTATCGTCATCACCACCCGCAAGATCTACGGAAACCGGGCGAGTAGCTTGGTTAATCTCACGACGCAAAACTGCACGCTTGCTTTCAAATTCTGCAAGCAAACGCTCTGTTTCTTCTATCCGATCCGTGCGGATTCCAAAAAGGCTTCCACCCTCTGCGGCCTCCTCTCTTTGCTCTCTTAAAAGTTTTTTTGTCCTAGCAATGTTTTTGTTGAGAGCTTGAATCAAAACAGTATTTTTTTGAATCATGGCCTCATCGCCAATCCCAAAAAACTTGGCAAACGCATCTGCGCCTTTACGAATGTTCTTTGTCAAGTCAATGAATCCTTCTGACAAATCAATCAGACCAGGCAGCAAATCATCCAAAATTTGCATCTTTAACCTGTCCATTTCAATGCCAACCTTTGTCAGGTTGTCGTTGAACGTTTCAGAGTTTCGGGCAAAGTTTTCACTCAACTCAAAACCAAACTCATCCAAAGCCTCTGAGCCACCGTTTAACAGCGTGATCATTTTTTGACCAGAGCGGCCAAAAATGTCCATTGCAACAGCAGCTTTCTCAGGACCATTTGGCAGATCTTGGAACCTATCTGCAATATCGGAAAGCAGCTGATCAGAGTCCTTAAGAGTGCCGTCCTGATTCTTTACTGCTACGCCCAGCTTTGCGTATGCGTCGGCATAGGTTGCAACGCCCTCTGACGCCTCAACCTGCGTTCGTGCCAAGGTCCGCAGACCTGTCTCTAGATCGCTCTGACTAACGTCAGCCAACTTGCCGGCGTTGACATAAGCCAACAACTTGTCAGCAGCAATTCCGGTCCTAGTGCTCAGTTTGCCAAATGCATCAGCGGTATCAATCGCGCTCTTGCCGAGAGCAACAATCCCGCCAACAGCAGCGATTGCAAACAACCCTTTGAACGCCAAGCCGACGCCCTTTACCGCCATGCCAAGGTTCTTGGCCTTGCCCTGCACGCCCTGCATGGAGTTTCCAAGGCGTTTAATGTCGTTAGCACCAGTCGTTTTGGCGCTGATCAACATCCCAAACTTGGCAGTCATATTACTTGCTCTCCTTATTCAAAATTTTCATGGCCGCCGCTTCCATGATTTGCAAGTCCTCTAGCACGGCTGGCGCATCCTTGACTTCATACAGTCTAAACAGCCATTGCACAGCTGTATAGTCCAGCCCGCAAACGCCAGACATTGTGGTGCGCCACTGCGTCTGACAACGTAAGAACATTTCGACAGCGGGCCAATTCTCCTCCCATACTTCAAAGTGCTCCTCTTTCGCTTCAGGCAGCACCAAGCCAAACGCCTTGGCGTCTGCCTTTAATTGGCTCTGGTCTCCTGGACCGCTGAACAGATACTCAACGGCCTCGCTTAGTTTTTTCTCTTGGCTCCCTGCTTGCTCTCTAGGTAGGCCCCAGCGATTGCCGTTGCCATCATCGGCACATCCAACAGCTCATCTCGTTTTGTGATGCTGTACGGCAACTCTTTGCCGTTCTCATCCTCAATACCAATCCACCCCATCATCACTTCACGGGCAATCTCTACATCCGTCAGGTTGCCCTCTGCACTTAGCTCTGCAATCTCTAAAAGTCTGCTCTGCGTCAAGTCTTTGAACTCAACATCAAAAGTGACCCGCTCGTGTTTGCCCCCATCAACAGGAACATCCACAGAAACAGGCCACTTGTAAGTATTTGACTTCTTGAGGACGAATGCCATAAAAAAGGTGATTCGCCGTCAGACTAGCGCAGCATTAAGTGCAAACAATGCTGTACTCATTGTTCCCTGCAGTTGTTGGCGTTGCGTTGTAGGGCAAGTTCAACATCTGGATGCCGTCAGAATCTGAATAGGTTGGTGAACCTAGGTCAGTCTGTGGGGCACTGAAAGTAACAATGTTGCCAGCGGATTGACCATGCTGGAACGTGTTTGTCCCGGTGCTGGTTCCAGTCGCATCAGTGAAGAAGTTATGAGTGGCGAGCAATTCAGCCTCAAGCACGATCGTGCCATTAGGCCGGCGATCAGTAATCAAAACCTCTTTAGTGCCACCAACCAATTCGCGGTAAACCGTCGTATTGGACTGATCAAAGCTGAAGGACTGCAAGGCACCTGCGTAGCTAAACAAGGTAAAGCTTGTGGTGTTGCCGTTCTTGAAAATAACCGGCGCGGCCTGGTTTGCGTAAGTCGTGCTTGGGTTTGCTGTGTCAGTTGGCGCGTTAAACAATCCCGTCATCGTGAAGTTAATCACAGGGATCTGTCCCACTTCGCCTGTGATTGCAAAGCTGCCACGACAGCCAGTCAACTTGTGACGAACTCCATCGACGAAATACTCAAGCGTGCAACTTTCAAATGATGCGCTGATTGGCGCATAAGTAACAGAAGTGCTTGTCACTGTCGTGACTGAGTTGCCACAAGAACGGATGATTGCGTCCCACTTAGGTGCTGTGCCTGCAGCCCCAGAACCTGCCAGCTCAACTTCAAACGAAATCTCAACTCGCTGATTAGCAAGCAAAATGTCGTAGTTGCCCATGTAGCCACGGATCAACTCACGCTCAACAGCATCAGCTTGGAGCGGAGTGACCTCCATGTTGCGGACTAAAACCGCATCAGTGCCTGCAGCTGTTGGGTCAGACCCGTAGCTACTTTCAATCTTCGCCAGCAATAGGCGTTGACTCGTCCTCAGTGTCATCGGTTACAACCTCAAAATTGGGGCTAGTAGGTTGAGCCGGCTGAGTCCGCTCAATGAGCTTTCGTTTGCCGGTTTTTGGATCAACGAGGTATGCACCCCCTTGACCCAAGTTTTCATCTTCCATCTTAAGGTCCTTGCGTCAGATCAGCTAATCGAGTTCGGTAACGAACTAGATAATCGCAACCTATAACACCTGCGGGTTGATCTGCATCAACCATTTCAAAACTTACGCCTTGCGGCTGAACATCAATGGCATAACCACCAAGAGTTAAATCAGCCATGATTTTGCTGTGCAGGCTTTCAACTATTGGGTCGGCAACTTCATCAGGCTTGTCACCTCGGACAATCACAGACACACGAACAACAAAAGACCAATCCAAGGTCGGCAAACTTGTGTTCTGTTCTGGCGTATCACTTACAGGCTCAACAACCAATGCAGGGCTTTCGCCTCGCTGCAATGGAACAACACGGCTGCGATAGATCCGAGAGCCCACATTCGTGGTGCCACTCAGGCTGCTCATGATGTCTTCAAGAATGTTTTCGCGCAGTGTCGTCATGTCTTCTGCAGCGAGATTTCACAAAGCAACCCGTCATCAATTAAACGAGTTTCACGAACTGTATAGGCCACAGAATCAACGGTGATGCTGGTGCCTGCCGTAAGAGTTCCAAAGTCAGAAGCCTTGGCGGTGATTTGGTAGTCGGTTTGCAACACCATGTCACCAGCCAAGACTTGACTGGGCTGATCCAACAAAACTTTGGCAGTTGTAGAGCCTGACGTTGCAGACACGCCAAAAGGATCATCAAGGAAAACTCCAAGATCATCTGTCAGAAAATCAGCTAATGCCATCAGCCGTACTTAGGAAAAGCAACCCCTTTGACACTCACAGCACCGGCACCAGTACCGCCAGCAACAGTAATAACAGCGCGGACATAACGCCTAGCGTCATCAATGTTGACCGCAATCTTTTGAACTGATGCCGTATTGGCTGCAGTTGTGCTGAAAGCTGCCCCTGACAAGTCAGTGAACGAGCTGTTATCAGCTGAGTCTTGAAGCTTTACCGCGTAAGTGATGCCACTGCCGCCGGCTTCTGCGTCCAAGGTGCAAAGCATTTTTCCCTCGTAAGGGAGCAGATCAACTCCTGTCGAGTTCGCGGTTGTTGTTGAAACATCGTTTGGAACAAGGTCCAAAATTGCCGCACGATCGGGGACGTTACGACTTGTCATTGGTTGCGCTCCTTGGTTTCTTTGTTTTTGGCTTTGGAGCCTCCTCGGAGGCTTCGACGGCTTTCCCGATGCGAATCAGCAGCTCACCGTCTGCGTTGCTTAGGTCATAGCTTTGACCAGCCTCAAGGGCTTGGCCGCTTGCCATGACTGCTTTGGTGCAAGTGACTTTCATAAAAAAAGGGGGGCCGTTGCCGGCCCCTGTGATCATCAAGCGGTGGTGATGTCTTCGATCGATGCGAAGGCCGACGCCTGGCGCACAGCAACATCAAACGAGACGATGCCGCGAACTGAAGTAAGGGCTTTTGAGAAGTCGTCACTATCAGTGCCAACGGTGATTTCTAGGCCGTTGCCGTAGAAACCAATCATGGCCTGGCTAAAGTCACCAGCAACCAAGGCAGAACAAACGTTAGAGCTAGAACCCTTCGTTAAGTTAGAAGGAACAGCGTTGGTTACTGCCAAGGGATAACCGTTAAGGGTCAAAGGCGTTGGGCCACGACCGATAGCGGAAAGATCCGAGTTGTAGAGGAAAGCACCGTCACCAGCAGCCGAACCGCCTGCGCGGAGTTTCTTCAGTCCGCCAACAACCTTGCCGTTAGTGACATAGGCCATGTTGGGGCCAAAGGCGTTGTCCTCAGTGATGGCAGTTTCCAGATCAACCACTTTTTCAAGGGTCAATGCAGCACCGTTGGTGCCCATCGCAACGGAGCCAATGCCGGAAGTGTTGCGGATGCCTGTTGGCTGACCGGAAGAACCGGAACCGTTCAGGATTGCAGCGTCAACAGCAGTGTTGAGGCCATCGGTCAAATCACGACGTACCAGCTCTTCAATGCCAGGGGTGGCCTGAAGCAATGTCTGGCGGCTGTACTTAGACAGGGCCGCCAGGTTTTTTGGCGACATTGTTATTTGATCGAAGACCGACTCACTTTGCGTGATGGCGGTTGTCTCAGAAGACAAGTAGTAGGTGCTGGAAACACCAGAGCGGCGAGGGATTGCAACATCACCAACCAAGCCGGTCAGGGTGCGAACGCCCAGGCCAACTACAGGTGAAGCATTCCGAAGGGCTTCGATGAAGTCATCAGCCAGCAGATCGGTTGCAACAAGGTTGCCGCCGGTCGTTGCGCCAGAGGTGACGTATGTGGCGCGTTGTGACAGCGCAGAGAAAGGAACAAAGAAGCTCCGCTCACCTGTGGCACTCAGGCCAGAGGTGCGGATGACTTCCTGGCTCAGCTCACGGCAAAGACCAGCGCCATGCGATGACCAATCACCAGTGATCAAGGCGCGGACGCCATCCATCAACTGATAACGCTCTTGGGTCTGCTGACCAAGGTCAACAGGAGCAACAGTTTCGACAGGCTTGGAGCCAATCTTTTCGAGAACAGCTGCACGGGCAACATCAATGCTGCTGCCGTTATCAATCAGCTGCTCAGCAAGGTCACGCATTTCGTGCTTGCCGCAAAGCTCTTGAATGTTTTTGATGCGGGTACGCTCTGACGAGGCAGCCTTTTTGGAAGCCTCATCGCGCACCACGTTGAGATCGGGTGCTGTGGACATTTGATTCT
>Ga0213867_1000428_pt1 | contig 19175 bp, 14 predicted proteins | sample PICome_12_FD_160120 | JGI IMG/M metagenome (GOLD analysis project Ga0213867, IMG submission 160120) | Coastal seawater microbial communities near Pivers Island, North Carolina, United States - PICO540 | ecosystem: Environmental > Aquatic > Marine > Coastal | place: USA: North Carolina... | reverse complement strand
CTCTCGGAAGATCAGCTGATTTCTTTGGTGGGAGTAGGTGGAGCTACTGGTGATGACGAAACATCTATCAAAATTACACCTCCTGCTCGATCGGCTGCTCCGACGATGTCCGGTTTGTTGCAGCTTTTACAGAAGGAGCATGATGCGTTGCTGTTGGAATTGTTTGATGCTCGTCAGGCGTTGGAGGAAACGAGGATGGAATTGAGTCAGGCGTTGTATCAGAATGATGCTGCTGTGAGGGTCATTGCGAGATTGGCGATGGAACGGGATGGGGCTGTAGCAAAGTTGGCTAATGCGAACTTTGATAAGAGTAGTAATGGTGTCAAGGATGAGGGGTCTTCGATGCAGGTAGATGAGGGGAAGGAAGAGCAGGTGTCTAGTGCTGCGAGTGAAGTTGCTGTCAAAGCGAAGATAAACGACGATGATATGGCAATAATGGTTGATACCTGGAAGAAGCTTTCGAAGGCGCGAAAGAAAAGATCTCCAACGTATCCAACATTTGAGGAACTTTCCAAATATCAAACATCGTCGGAGAGCAATCTTACCAATTTGCATAGAGTGAATAAACCTCATATTACGTGCCTTGTCTCAGTTCCAAATTCTAATTTATTGATAAGTGGTGGCAAAGATAAATGTACTGTGGTTTATAACACTCAAACGAAAACAATTGTGTCAAAATTGGCTAGTGCCAAGAAAGAGATTACGTGTTTGGATGCAAATGATAAAATTGTTGTGATAGGCAGCGCTGACGGAACTGCTCGGGTGTTTCACCTGAGCGATGATGGTAGTAATTACGAATTGTCCGGAACATATGCTAACTTCAATGGGGATGCCTGTAAAGGAGTATCCATACACCCAACAGGAAAATATATCTTTGTGCTTTCATCAGCCAAAAATAAAGTTGTATTTTGCAACGATCGTTTAGAAGAATTGGCTATTTTTGGTAGTGATGACGAAGAAACAGATGCCAATTATGATCCTTACACCTGTATTGGCATGCACCCGGATGGTCTCATTTTGAGCATTGGCACAACAAAAGGAAACCTGAAAATTCTCGATTTAAAAAGTCAGAAGTTTGCTTCGATCCTTAGCGACGGTCATTCCTCGCCTGTGACCTCTGTCGCATTTTCGGAAAACGGATATCACTTTGCTTCATCATCTGCCGAGGTTGTTGTAGTTTGGGACCTTCGAAAATTGAAAATCGTAAAGACGCTTAACAATGACGAAAACGGTGTAGGACGTGTAAATAGCGTGCAATTCGATTTATCAGGGAAATATCTCGCCTACGCTGGTGAGAAAAGTTCAAGAATATGTGTTGTGAAGGATTGGGACAAAATTGCCTCTTTTGATGGACACGGAAAGGCAGTCACGTCGGTAGTTTGGGGAGACGTCTCTAGTTCATGGTTTGCAACAGCAGGACTGGACAAAACCATACAGATATTTAGCAGGTAACAATGTGGGTGCGTCTTGGGTTTTCCAATCTACTGTTTTGCAGGGTTAGAAACAAAAAAATATGTGTACAATCGTAAAATATAGAATTTGAGTTTAAATCTTGTGCAGACTATTTATTATTTATGCAACTTTGTTGTGTTTACCGTGTCCAGGGTTAGAATACTGATTTAAATGAGCGTTAAATTTTTCTGTACAATGAAACAATGCCTCAGTACTCAGTTACAAAGATGAAGGGAAATTCTGAAAAAATGTCGTATTCATCGAAACTGCCCGCTGTATTTTGTGGGTCTATCTAGTCAACTCTTTGTTGATGGACATCACTTCATCGGACGTAAAATTCAGCAGTGGTCAATACGTACGGTATTACGGTGAACAATGCGATGCTAATCATTGAAAATTATCAACAGAAGCACGCAAGTATTCAAAGTCATATTATTGATATTTTTTTAAGAAAGCTTAGATATGGGCTATTCCCGAACCTCAAAATATGTTTTATGTCTTTTGTCCCAGCTGATATTCTTAAGCAATACTACGATCAATATTCGATGAACGAGTTTGCTCTTCCCGATATAATGACCTACGACCATCATCATCGAGATAGGTCTAGACGGATGGTACTGCGAATATGGACTTTAGAGGTGAAATCGATGCGAGTGGATAGTCGCATGAATAAGTGCAATCCTCCACCCCGCTAAAAGGGCGACGGAGAAGAGAGTTGCGCAAATCGTAGCTCATTACGTGAAGCGAGCTAAGAAAGTGGACATCACTTTTGCAACAGGAAATAAGTCCAATCCATTGTTCGTTGTCTACAGGTCTAACGATATGAATGAAATCGATTTGCTTGTAGCTGAACACTTTGATGAAATGAACAAGAGGTTCGATCCATTAATATATTCCTTGAAGAAGGTGGCTGTAGAATCATAAGAAGTAGAAAACATGACCCCTGCAAGCTATATCGATCACAAAAAGAATGGAAAGAGGGGATTTTTAGTGCATCATAAAAACTAGGAGCTTTTTTTATCTTTTATGTAACAAATAATAATTTATTTTATTCTATATGTATGGATACCACAATTTTTTGATACATGGTTTCTCAAGGCCTGTAACATCATCAATGGTGCGCAACAAAAGTTGCTTCCATTCAATTCTGCCATGCCATACATCCAACTGCTTCAGGCGGATCACGCTAAAACCTTTTTCAGTTGCCCTTTCTTCCTTGAACTGCTTGGATGTATGGCAATTAGGACTTAAAGTGAACTAATGATATGTCGATTACAATTCACGAGAAGAACAAATAAACTGTTACTCATGCATTATGCGCTGGAAAGACCAGTGGGTGTTATCCACAGTATGGGAGTTCATGGTATGGCTCAATATCTGGGAAAGCGATGACGCGTTCATGATTCGATCATATGACATTTGGTATGACTCCTTTTCTGAATCATTGACTGATGAAGAGGGGAGTTTTAATTATGGAGAAATCTATTTCTGTTACAAATTGAAAAAATTGGAACCTACTCGTATCGGGATGGTGTTGTTCTCTTTCTCTCTGAATTGCGTTTGTTTTTTCAATATATGATTTGAAGTCGCCTTCCCCATCAGTCAATGGGTCAGAAGAATCGTACTTGTTAGTTATGATTTCAATAAGGATTGGAAACTTCTAGGTTATATAAACGAGACATTAATAATATGCGTCATCACTTCCTTAAATAAGAAAGCAATAGGATTTTTCATTCGAGTAACCTTCGAAGTACCACTCGGCGTTTTTGACATGTTACCAAAAACATCTGCGGTATCCTTGGCAGGATTTGGTGCTGAATGCCTGCGAATACATTCTTGTCGACTGAAACAGACTAAAATATTTGTGAAAAATCGAAACGTTTTCAGTCCCCAATTTCTCAGTTACCACCATCATAACGTTAATATCTCCCTTCCAAAATTCTCACTATTTATCAACTAATTTGTTTTATCAAATTTAACAAAGTCCTTTAAGAAGAATCTTTCTCCGCGCAACTCATATAGAGTTTGTCTTGGCGGGTCGTGCCCAGCAACGAAGCCAACAAGTCCGAACTTATTTATATTCCAAATACTTCCTTGTTTTCCAACTGTACCTTGGGTGTTCCAAATGCGTTTTGTTGATTTTCCATCCGATTGGTAAACGATGTCAATAGAAACGCATCGCATGCAAGATGTCTTTGGAGGATCTTTCTTAGTGGTTCCTACCATACCAAGAGCAACAAATTTATCGCTTGGTGGGACTGGCTCCCATGCGTAAAAGTGATTATTTCCTTGTGTTTGACTCCAGAGGAGACGGAATCGAGCTGGATGGGGCATATATTTGTTCAATACATGGACAAGCCAACTACTTCCGCCAACCCAATTTCCTTTCGTGTCCGTGACTTCAATTGTCAACCGATCACGAGAGTCGCGGCTAGGGTTGTCAAAGTTTGTTCCAGCGTAATGTCCGAGACTGACCATGACTTTGTTCTGGCGCAATGCGCGATCAATACCATCGGTGACTGGATCCCAAATGCTACCCTTTACGCGGCTCATACTACCCTGGCTATTCCAAACATTATTAAATTTGCCAACTTTCTTGACTTTGATCTTGATGGCAGCTAATACTTCATGAGGAATTTTAACCACTACCTCCTTATCCCCAGCATTAATCATACGCGGCATAACAGGAACGCCAGTATATTGTCCAACCGCAACATCCTCACTGTCCTCTTCCCATCCAACTGCTTCCTTAAATTCTTCGAGGTTGATATAGCCATCTTTATCTTTATCGAGAGTGACAATGATCTCTTTGATAAGAATTGGGCTCATCTTCAGACCTATCCAGTCGAGGCCGCTACGAAGTTCCTCGAAGTTCAAGAGTCCGTCCCTGTCAAAATCAAATGCAGCAAATGCATCTCTTGCATACATACCCTGTGACTTCAACAAAGCTTTGACCTTGCCAGTGGCGATCTTATATTGGAGTAAATAGTGTTCGTCGGCAGTAACGAACACCTTCGCTAGAGTTGTCTGTGAAGGATCCTTATTTTTGCGTCTTCGATTGCTACGAACCTCCACGAAAAATTTCTTTCGTAACTTGCATTCATTGTCCTGAAGTCCCCTCAACAAGGTACTTATCTCATCAGGCCTAAAATTGTCTTGATTGTCAATAAATCTTAAGGTTGACGTTGCTGTAAGGTCTTGGAAAGGACCAGCTGCTTCATATTGATAACTTGAATCTATCGAAAGTGATGGAGTCCTCAACGATAATATTGCATCCTTGTCAGAAATAAACGGAAACCCTGATTTCATATGCATTGCAGCGCGAAGACATTCTGCTTCAAAGAGGGAAAGAGCGATGTAATAACGCCCTTGTTGAATTTTGTAATAGGTTCGTCTAGATAGAAGGTTTTTGATTTCATCAAATTTCACAATTCTCTTAACGTCGGGTGGAGCTCCATTGAAAAGACTCTCTGTGAATTTTTTTCCTTCCTCACCTTCCAAATCTACGTCAACAGCTTTCAAAACCTCCTTCAACTCTCCAAAGCGCAAACCGCCAGAACTGTCAGCATCGGCAAAATCAAATGCTTTCCGCAAGCTTTTTTCTTGGGATTTCGTGAAGGCTTTTCCTGGATCGATCAAATCTTGCATAGCTGCCTTAGATGGGGCTACGTCCAAAAGTACAATAATATTTTTAAGCCGCCGATGTGTCTTGACCCAAGACGGATTGTAATAGTTCTTAGAAATAAGAATATACTTTGGAAATTTCATGTTTAACCCCATTGAAAATATATGGTTTTTCACGGTAAAATGAGAAGCTCTATAAAAGGTCTTTTCAATTCTTTGACTGTCTCCAAGAGATGACAAAGGCCAAGGAATTGGATACTCATCTTCTCTTGAGTATTTCTTTTTGACCGCTGCATCCATGACTTCCTCTTCCTCTTCCTCCTCTTCTTCTTCTTCCTCCTGTATGAAAACGTAATTAGTTAGTGCCTCACGATAGATTAATATCAACGGTTGTAATTACCTCTTCTTCCTCTTCCTATGAAATAAAATAGATGACTAGTGCTAAGTATTACAAGTTTTACAAAAATTAAACGCATCACATTAACTTACCTCCTCCTCCTCTTGGAGAACCTCTTCTTGGGAAACTTGTTCTCGTTGAATTGCCTGTTCCATCCCAACCTCGTCATCAGTTACTTTAGTTTCATTACCAACAACCTTGTTCGATAAGTTTTCAGAACTGGTTATATCAAGAATAATTTTCTCTGAAACGGCTCTGTCATTGTCACGGGTCAAAAACTCATTGTGCCTATTGACTTCGTTCCTCATCTTCACTGACATAGGTGTAGGCAAAGGAATATTATTCAATATAGAGAAATCAATTTTTTCTCGGTAAACATCTAAACACCTTTGCAGCTTAGAAATCCCTATATTATCGAGCGGTGACGATGCATCATTCACCAAAACATGCTTGATCGCCGGAAGATCTTCAATAGTTATCTTTCTACCTTCGCCTAGAATATTATCAAGCTCACTTTGTGCATTTCCAGTAGACGATGAACAAATTGCACGAATCTCAGAAGAGCGGTGGGCAAATGCTTCTTGGGTTAATTCATGATAGGAAGAAATCATTAAATTAAAAGCTTGCTTCCTCCAAATATTATGCATACTCTGTTCGCATAATAGTCGATACTGAGTATTCTCTGAACGCATTCCATTCAGTGTCAGCCATGAAGAAATATCGATTAGAAGCTGCGTTGGTGACCTAATCGTTTCCAGCGGATTACCTGTAGCCGCTTTCTGGTCAGACGCATACATTGAAAGAACTTCATTGCCATGAGATGGCGGTTGGACTGAAATTTGGTTATTAAATTGAGCGGAGACGGCACTCGGTTTGCCAATATTAAGTCTAGTCGCCTGGTCAGTAATTAACTTTAAAACTTCCGGAATTATAAGCACTTCGATAGTTTGCCCGATTCCAATTCCACGCATACGGAATGCACCCTGAGCATAATCACGGAAAGTCATATCTTTACCGAGAGTTAAGGCAGCACGTGCGTCGATGCAATGTTTTATGTCCATTCCTAAAAAAAATTGTCAGACTTGCAAACTAGTAAAAAAATGGTAAAAATTCTCACCTGTCGTGTGTATCTGATCGTAAAATGCGAAGCGCTTTCTCGGAGGAATACCAGCTTGATTAAGTCGAACTACATTTTTACCTTGGCGAAGGAGAATCATCTGCCGATCGGCGCTATCTAGAAATACGACACCATCGAATAAATCTTCTGGCAATCGCTCAACTAAATATTTCGCCACATCATAATTACTCATGCCTGTAATCAAAGCGCCAACATCCAGGAGAGCGTTAAAATGCGGTGAAGACGAAGCTATCTCATCAAGCAATTTTCTTGCGTTCCAATCACTTCCCACGAGCCTAGTCGAGGCAATGGACGGGTTCGTTAAATAATGAAGAATCTTACCGTCACTACATTCTTCGTAATGACATTGACCTAACTCGATCGGCAAGAGATCGCTTGGTGTTCCACTGAAACCAACTCGCCTATCGAAGAAGCGTGTTGAGATTGAATAAACAAGTAAACATCAATATTAAAAAATGTGACACGAACCTTCCAAAGAGCATGTCACCACCTAAATCTTGCCCTGAAGCACAAATTTTTTCATGATGAAGTTCCATCGTGAGCGGGAAAACAAAGCTATTGAGATAGTATTCAATCGCTTCGGGTAAGTTTTTCAACAGGCCATACGTCACATTCATGTGAGTGTCGTCTTTAGTATCAAGAAGATATAGCGGCCAAATTTCGTCAGAAGGTCCCCACTCGCCCACGATTCCAGCCAAAGTATTCTCCGGGCTTTCATCTTCATCGTCGGAATCATCTCCGTCGTCACCTTTCATGCCCCTCACTTTCCCACCAGCCATTACTATCCACTTCGCGTATCTCTGCGCCGATGGTCGTTTGCGATACGGCCCAACTTCTGAGTCCAAAAATTCTCTCATTTCGTTTATGAGCGACTTAAAATCACTAAATCTTAGTCCTTCGTAGCGGTAAGCTAAGATGGTCAAACCAATAACTACATCCGGTTGAGAAAATTGACTTGCTCTGCTCGGAACGTCTTTCCCTACGAAAGGCACAGCCGTCAATAATCGCGTTATCGAAACTTTTGGATCGGATACTTTAATATCTGCCTCTGTTAGCAATCCGAACCCAACTCTATCTATTTTCCCAAGCAAAAATGGGACGAAATGACAAAGTAAATCGTGACTCAAATTAAGCATCTTCATGTACTCATCATTTAGGGAAACAGACACTGCATTTGTTGCTTGACGGTCTCCTTTGTAGCCTTGCGTCATATAAGTGATCAGATGCTTGTCCTCAACTAACGGTAATCGTTTGTGACGAAGATAAAGTAGGTGCCAACGAGCTAGCAATGGCTTTAGGTCTGAGTTGTAAAATTTCTTGTTTAAGAGAACGAGATGTGGTGTAATTTGCAGATGGCGATTTCTCACACCGCCTTCAATGATGCTAGCAATTGAATCAAGAATGTGCTTTGCCTCTCTACTATCGTTAAAAGCAACTGACATCTTTCTCGTTTTTGCGTAGAAAAATGCGTCCAACAGGTGCCATTGCATATCCCAACGAAGACCACTACCAAGAGAGGACTGGGTGAAATCAAGCGCTTCCTTTCTACCTATAGGCCAATTTAATTCTGATTTCAACGGATGCAACAAAAGATCAACTTCGTCGAGAATTAAAACTCCCGACTTGAAAAGTTTGAGGACCTCACAACAATAATATACGTCTTCTGGATTAACCTTCAACTCTTGCGTTGTGGCTCTATTGCGAAAAGACATCGCAATTCTACTAAGTCTCATGGAAAACCCACTTTTCTTTATCTTATCTCCAAACTTCGACCTTTCAAGAAGACGCATCATTTCAATAAATCTCAAGAATAATGACTTAACACTTGTAGGTGTAGCGCACATAATCGCCTTCATATCTCTTGCCTTTCGTAATTTCGTCCAAAGCTCTCTTGTAATAGGAGTACCACGATCAAAGTAAAATGTAAAAATTGGCTTCCTGACAACCGCTGAAAACTTTTCTCTCATAACTCCTCTTGTCATTTCAAGAAGAGCGTGAGGCATAACGCTCGTGACGAGAGACTTTCCATCGGCTAGGATTAAAGCGAGAAGGGGTGCAACAACAGTGGTCTTTCCAGCCCCCATAATCATTTGGTGACACATTGATTTATTATTTCTAAGTGCACCTATAAATTTCTTAACTAGCATGACTTGAGCTTTTCTCAACATTATTCCATACGTGAACTCAAAAACCAAAAATCTTGGATCAAAACGGACTACGGATGAGTTTGCCGCGCTCGTTTCCATATAATGCCTATCGTTCGAAATTTCGAGTGCAATTTTCGATGCAAGTAGCCTAATTTCTGCCTTTTGTTGTTGACGTTCTTCGTATGTTGCAGCTTCTTTTACTTTCTTGGAAAGCTTAATTAAATTATAAACACTTTGAAAATGGATCAGACAAGTGAAGACTTTCCGAAAACAACACAAAATATGGAAAAAGCATTACCTTGACAACGCTCTGTGTACCTGGCCAATTCGAATTGAAGTCATCATAGCTACAATAGTCAAATGGGAAATAGTTTTTGTCGCGGAGGATGACAAAAATGGATTCATGCTTTGAATATCGCGTTCAGAGTTCGTTGAGAGAATCGATGCGACAAGCAAATCGACCCAAGCTACAGGCTCCCGATCACTCGCTTGGCCTATTGTTGGACACATTATGAAGAGTGAGGAAAAACTTGGTTTTGATTTAATTCCGTCGGCGACTTACCGAGTCGATGGCGCATAAAGTTGCACTCATGCTCTCGCCCAGTAGATACTTCGTCACTTCTTTCATCGCTATTACATATCGCCAAGGCTCTCTTCATCAAATTACGAAGCGACGAACGATCAAATTGCATGCAAGAGGTTAAGACTTTTACCAAACTTGCGAGCTGTTTCTGAGCCGCGATCAGTGATTGATTATTTTGGTAAAACAAATCAATGTCCGAGTCTGAAAATCCAATTAGAGTAGGAATCTGCTCAGAGTTTGTTTTATCTGCGTATTTTTGAACGTCGGAGTAAAGCCGTTGCATTGTTCGCGCTGAGCAATGTGTTTTACTTGCTTTATCTGATGACACATCAAAAGGGAATTCCCTTGAAACCGAGGACAATCGAGATTCACCTCTCGACAAGTAGCGAACAAATGTGTCCAACTTTATGAGCGCAAGCGGCTTTGAACAGAATGCTTTCAGTTGAACTATGGGGACATCAATAGCGGAAAATACGTTAATATCTAAATAGAATTCAGACCGAGAAAAGTTCGTTATACGTGGAACAATCCACGAGCGATGAGGAGACAACACTTGGGCTGGCTTTAATACGATAGTATTATTCAGAGAATACTCTTCTTGAACGCCAGCCCAATGGACCAATGATTTTAACTCATCCTTACTTAGGAACTCATGCAACTCCTTCATCAATCTACTAACGGCGTCCTTACCAGAAAACACACCTTTAAATTTCTTCATTGCCCCGTCTATTTCATACTTTGGTAAATTTGGATGACTTGCGAGGGCGTGGTTTTCACTCAACAAACGTAATACGGACATCTCGGCTTTTTTACATTGAAAATCTGCAACAGGCAATAATCTAGTGAACAAACGTCCCCAATTGTGACTGCTGTCGTTTGGATGAAGTTTGAGTGGGACAACACCTGTCAAAAGATCGTAAATTAACGGGAAACCATTTGACCCCGATGTAATTCCGACTCCCGACGATAATATATTAATAATAAATTCAAGAGCCTTCATCCCGCCATACCCTTGGTCCTGTGGGATTTCAAAGTCATGAGTGAGATGATTTCCATCTTTAGACAATGAAACACATAACAAATGTAATTAATATATTTACCTTTTCCGGTCGGTTGTAAGCTGCAGAAAACACTTTCGTGGAGACCATTTGATTTTTAGGATCAGTTATGATAGAGGTATCAGGTTCCCCGTCAAAATTATCAATGACAGGGAACCGAGCAATCAGCTTGACGGTCACGGTTTTCTCCGAATTGAGTCCCTTCAAGGAATCCACACCTGTCAGATACGCTAAACGGTTTTGCAAAGCTGGAACTAGCTTGGTCCTTGAAATAGACCAACTCGTTTTCAATATTGATAATTCCTCGTCCAACGAAAGACGACAATTTGCCGAAACATTGTTCAATTTCAATATATATTCGCGAAGTTCTTCTTCGACAACCCATGGGCATTTCATCGCACTATCCGCAAGACCCAAGGTAATCGCAGAAAGCTTCAACCGACATGCATGTGCGTCAGGGTGAAAGTCGTTCCCAAGGAATTCGAGCTGGTTAAATATTTGAAGCTATATCACGTAGAAAGTAAGACGAAGACTCTTCATATTAAACGATTGCAGTTTAAAAAACTCACCTCCTCCTCGCTTAACTGTTCACTGACGCAAGACTCAATCATCTTGAATACATCACCGTAAGAGCCAGTGATAAAGTACAACAACATTAAATACATCGAAGAAGCTAAAGAAGGAGTAAACAAAAAGGCGCGAGAGGTATGTATAGGATATAAATAGCATTTGATTTCACTCATATTGTCGATCCATTCTTGATTTCTACGATCTAGAAGGGTTTGCACAGAAAGGTGATTACCATCAACATGCAAACGCCGGGGTAAGGCACATCCTGGTACTAAGACGAACAAATCGTTGTCCTCATTTCGGAGCACAATGAAATGAGCAATGTTTCCAAGTAGTTTCTCGGCAACCTGACGAGCCTCTGTTGAAAAAGAAATATAAAGTCCATCATGGTCATTACTGTACAAACGATATTCAATAGATCCATCAATATGATCAATTTTTGCTGACTTGAAGGTCAAGTTTACTCGAGGTAACTCAATCAAATCAATTTCACAAGGGTCATTTATTGACTTGATACTTGACTTGGTCCAAACAAGAACATGAGACAAGTTATCGAGTCGAGACAAAAGCATTCCAACAATTTTTAAGATCGAACCTGGTGGAGCAGCTAAAATGTTAAGTAATGTATGAATAGGTCGCGTCACGTCTCTCGGTGAAGACGGCTCATAATTTTTCACCGGTATTCGCTGAATCAATGCAGAAGCTTCCGAGTTACAAAATCCACTAAGGTCCATTGACGAACTCTTAGAGAGCAATATTCTAAGTTGTGTTGCAGGACCCGTCGACGAGTCTAATTCCTTTTTAGGTTGTGCTTCGTAGCCACTCAAGTTGTCATTATCTCCCTGCCAAAATGAGTATTTTTCTAGTAGTGCTGATGGAACGAGTCCCGACAAAAAGCGCTTCGGGATAAACACTTGATTACCAAGATCATTGTTGAGAGCTCGTGAAATAATTACAGATACTTCTGGGTTTACCGTCGACATGGGGATTCCAGCGCTCAGGGCTAAAATACCTGCGACACGATCAGGATAAGGATCACCACCGACTTCATGTAAACAAAGTGACATATTGGAGGTGTACTCAAGGACTCTAAAATGTCGCCGACCATACTCTTTGACGTTGTATATATTTATAACAGGAGGGTGCTGCCATACGATAACTTCCTTCAGTGTGTGGGAGAGAGTAGTAGACGACGGATTTTCTATCCAACCCGACAAGACTGCATAAGGTCTTCTACTTTGATCATGACTCTCCATTTTTAGTTCGACTCCTGGCAACAGCAAATCAACTTTATCTTGCAATATACCACGAATCCAATTTTCACCAGCAAAAAGCTGCTTAGGAAAAATTCTTTTGTGATTTTGCTTAACAGATTCCTTGAAATCTCGATAGTTGCGTTTGTCTGGTGCCCAACTCTGTACATCATGGCGTCGCCCGACAAGTCTCCACCATAAACGGTTACTAGTGTGCAGAACTTCTGCACACGAAACAGTACTTGATTCTCGAAGGGCCGGAGAATCTCTCATAGCTACAATAAAATCAGGGCTATCTAAGATCGCTTCTTCGAGGGGCATCATCTTATGATTTTGAATGGTGAACTCCGATAATTGCACATTAACTTCAGTTCCTATCGCTCTCGTAGTCACCTCAAGCATCCATTCTTCATACGTTTGTCCTGGTTTCGAAAGGCGGTAGGAGCCATCACGTAGTTTGGCATCCTCCGTGTCTGGAATGAACCTACCATAACAAGTAGGGTGTTTAATACTTCTCCAATGCCTCTTTCCTGTAGATTTTTCCATCGATTGCGATCGTGTTCCAATACCAGTAGCTACACGCACTACCGCTTCAAAGACATCGTCGCCAGTGTCAGGATTCGCACGCAGCCACTTCAATACATTGTACCGGTGCCTCTGTATTAAATCGAAAACTTCTGATTGTGCCAACTGAATGTTCGATGGTGGATCCGTTGGTTTTCCAGCATCCATCAAATCATCATAAGTCTTGCGACTGAATCGATGATTAATTAATAAATATACTTGTGATGAAAGTAGAACTGAGACAGATTTGAAGTTAAACTCCGAATATGTACAATTCTTGAACAAATACAGCAAGTGCGTATGAATTAAGCAAATCACATTAGTGCCTTCGTTTTTCGAAACTGCCTTTTCCACCCAATATTCCAGAATTGGAAATGCCTTTTTGTCCAAAGTAGTACGCAACTGGTTTACGGATGATGCTACTTTTCTTAAATCCAACGTTTCCATCCCTCGAGGCCGATAACCTTTGGCGCAAATATTTACTGCAAGTTTCATGTAACCCTCTACGCGGACAGCTAAACGTATGGCGTACAAGATAAGCGGCCCAGAAGAATGCGAAGAAGAGTATTTACCAACGTCCATCTCCAATGCTCTATCAAGTATTTTCACAATGCATGACGTAAGAACGTCAGGACTTTTAGCAATTTCATTAAAAAGTGCCCCCTTCGCAGTAGAAAGAAGAATATCCAAAACTTTGGTGTCGATGGTAGGAATTTGGGAAACTTGATGTGTGCAGTCAGCTGGTCTCCAACCCCCAGGCTCAAACAAAACGGCGTCGACAATTGTTTGTAGGGGCTTGCATTTTAAAGACGAGAGTCTACCAGGATCGCCATTGGCAAAAAAATCTAGGACAAGTGGAATTCGAAGATAGGGAGCAGTTAGAAATTGAATAAACCTCTCGGAATCCGCAGCGCTTAGGGCCCCACCAAAAGTGGGCAATTCTTTTGATGAAAGATGTAAAACATCATCTTCTGAATTTATTGGTACCGGTTCTTTCCTGTATAATAAACAATGGAGTTAGTTCGAAAGACTTTAAAATGTAAAGCAGAAAACGACCTCACTTTTTGGCTAGTTTTTCCGATAACGAATTCACGACAGTCGTAGGATCTGCAGAGGATAGCCTTTGTCGTTCAACGGGACTTTTTCCTTTGAACATATTGAGAAAACTCGTAAACGTTGACTTCTTTTTCTCATCTTCCACTGTTTCCACAATCTCAATAAATTCTTGGCTCCAACCATGAAACGCGCGAACACGATAAATTTGTCTAGGATCATCTTTAGAGTAAGCTGATGATGTCCAATGAAGTGTTGCATCCGAAGGTATCCACTTAGCGCTTGAAAGAGAAGGGTCGTGAGGACCTTTTCCAGATACGGCATGTTTGAAGTAAAAAACTATATCTCGAAAATATCCCATTTCAGGTAAGACTTCAAGAAGAGAGCCATTCCTTCCTGAGATAAGCGCAGCCGTATTATTGATTCGGTCAAGACGAGCACTTTTGTCAACTCGAGGGACAGCCATCTGTATAGACAACTGTTCAATGAAAACTATATCACCAATCAAGGGGAGCATTGAACGGTCGAAGTTGAAAATGGTTGGTCGACTTCCACCATTACCTAAACCGGACACTGGAAGAAAATCCGTTCACAAGTAATTAATTAGAACCAATTCTCTGTTTGAATATGCGATTCTTCAGTTATATCAAACTTACCATCTCGCAAATAATCCAAGCAAAGTGCTCGAAGCGCACAAAATGAAGCTTCGTAGATAGGCAAGTTTGCTCCAAGTGTGTTGTATGCACCTGCTTCAATCCCAAATGGAAGTGTGGGCCCTTCGCAATCCCCTGAGTAATGTAACGAAAAAGTCGATGGATCATCCGAAGCCGCAACGCGTGATATTGCATCCGCGACACAAGCAGCACATGCGAAAGTGGTAGCACGTAGCGCAATTAAACCACGCGATTGCTGTACGCAGGCAGTCGCAGCATTGTATATAGTACACATTCTTCGAATCAGAAAGAGCAAGTATACTTGCGTTTCACGTCGCATGGGTGATTTGCGCCAGAAGCATCTTGATGCGTCGGCATTGGGCATTGGCAAAAGGACTGTCAAAGCAAATTGAGCTGCAGATGAAGCGAGAGCAGGAGAGTTCTTAATTTGCTTTCTCTGCTGCATTAGTAAAGAACAAGAATTGCAAAGCCTCAGCAGCGACGACGCTGCGACCTGATAATTGTTTGCCACTGGAGGCAACGTATCATCAGTGAGAACGATCGGGATCAATATTGGATCCGGTAGTGCGTCACCCATCAACTCATTCTGAACCTTTTCGTAATTGTCTCGACGCAAGCTTCCGAATAACATGTGACTTGCTGATCCAGAATCCGTCTTCAGCAACTTAATAGGTTTTTCAAAAATATCATTTTCTTTCTTCAGTGAAAGGTGACTGTGTTGATCGACAGGTTTGGATGCAGCAACGTTTAATTTCGAGAGAAATCTACTCAGTAAATCCCACACCGACTTCAGACTATGTAACAGCCCTCCATCTTTGTCTGCCTCCTTGCCAAGTGTCGATGCGAAGTTAGCCAAATTTCTACCTGCAAGCTTTAACACACGAGTATCTTCAGGATCCATTGACGAAGGCGGGGCGTTGCCTATTTCTCTAAACGATATTTCGATAGCTGCCTTCATAATCAAGAGCATTGAAAGTTGAGAGGATTGACCTTCTGCTTGGGGAGTCGTAGCAAAGGCGAGCAACGCTAGATCAAAATACGAAGCTGAAACAGTCGGGGAGGGAGGGAGGAAAAAATCAGCAGGGCCCAAGAATAGATTCGCTCGAATAGGCTTCGAATTGAGTGAGGGCAATAAGCGGGTATACAAAAATTCAGCGTTGTGAGTCTTTGATGAATAAATTTGCTTCGAAGGAGTATCAACAAATAATGAGCATAAAAATTTGATGAAAGATAAAGTAACGAAGTAAAGCTTGCTCACCATGTAGAAGAGCAAAGTCCAAAAGCTGGAGTCAAGAACACGTGTAGCTGGGATATCCCATAACGTCATAGCTAAGTTCTTCAAATGCTTTCCTGATGCTTCGTCGAAACGCGATGCATGGTATTCTAACCCCGCTAAACCAGCATTACACACAGAAAAGGTAAATTTCTGATCACCGACGTTGCGCAATATGTATAACATGATATGATGACCATCTGGATTTTTCCATCCTCCCGGTAAAATAATTTGTTCACGCGTAGGAAGATGACCAATCAAGTTGACTAAAGAATTGATAAAATCTATGAATTGACCTTGAGTTTCCTTCGGATCGCTCTCGTAAGGTAGCATCTCGATAAGTCGAATACCAGCCTCTAAAGTACCTTGATTCCCACCGAGCGAATCAAGAGAATTCTGAGATTGTTGCGCGATGTATGAGTAAAATCCCAAAGCTTTCTTAAGCGCACCAAAGTGAGCTGAAATGTTTGGATGTTCGATGGGGAGTCGTCGAACGTAAGTATCTAGTTTCATGAGAGACCAGAAACCAGGAGATCGAAAAATTGGGCCGATATCTTGCGTCGGAGTCGAACCCCCACCGGCACCAGCCAACAACGCAAAAGCATTATATCCTCTAATAACCGATTTGTAAGTTTCATTCATTGCATTGGACATTGATGTAGAAGCACTGGAAATCATAGCGGAAGTCTGATTTGCCGCTACCGTTGCAGCATCACCACTATTCCGTTCTTTCTCCTTTTTTAATTCTTCTTTCAATTCTTCTTCTTTCCGTTTTTGCTCATCAAGCTGTCGCTGTAACTCTTGTTCCTTCCAACTCATTCCATTATTGCGACTATTGCTGCTCTCTGTTGAAGCAACTATTTCCACAGCCCCGTCCCCTTCTGATTCCACTGTGACTATCTTACTCTTAGTCGCTTGTAAATTGCTACTGCTGCTAGTAGCACTCTGAACAGATTTCAGGCTTGATGAGCGGCTTACATTACTCGACGGTGATCGTACACTATTGACACTGCCGTGACCACTGGTTCCTCCATGGAACGAAGATTGAACCTTAACGTTAGATTTTAAATCAACATCTTTATTGATACCATTTGAATCACTAGCTTTACTCGCCATCGACGTACTTCTATTCGTTCCTTGTGAACTCATACTTGTAACTGATCGATTCCCGCTCGCACTAACCACGGAAGTATTACTGGAGACATTCAAACTGTTATTTCCCGTAGGCGTGTGAACGTAGGAAGGTGCCGATGACTGTCGAATCGGTGACGTCCCCCCGCTACTACTAAAAGAATTACTATTAAAAGCACTTCCACTGCTTTGCACTCCAACATTACCAGCACTACTGCTTTTACCACTGGGAAGCGACATCGACACGGGTGCATTATCCAATCCAGCAAAGGGATCATCGTCCATTCCCCCCGAGCCAAACCCTGAACTTTTACCACTGCCCATCATAGACATACTACTACCACCAGAATTAGCAGTACTCACACTCGATTGAGTCAATATATTTCCCGACTGAAACGAGTTGGCAGACGTCATCGCCATTTGATTCTGAAATGTACTCTGACGCATGGTTGGTTGCTGCTGTTGCTTTAACGCTACGTATGCCGGTGGAAACCATCCATCCCTTCCATTGCAACGTCCCCACCACCATTGGTTACTGTCCTGTCCTCCCTTTGCAATAATCGTATCCCCGACTGCAAAACTCAGCTGGGATGCCGAAAGGTTGCCATTATAGGCGTATTTGGCTACGTAGGAAAGCGTGCCGTTCGGTGGCTGCATCGTACGCTGCTTTCCCTACTGCTACTGCTGTCCGCGAGTACCCTATCTCAATGTTGGTCGGTCAGTTTGTGAATTGGATAGTTTTGTTTAAGAATGGGAATCTCGTAATGAAGTATTACTTTGAGAGATTGGAAAAGAGAAGAAATGAAATATGACAGGAGATGAATATCCTTCGTACGAATGAGTTTGGTATTTTGGTAGAAATGACACAAAAAACTGAAAAGACTCAAGACATGAAACTCCTAGTGATTGCTCGATATGATATAATATGAAGAAGAAAGCTAAAATCTAAATCTAGGATTCATCTGGCACGCGTTCGTTCCAGTAGGGTGTATTAATACCTCCAATGTATTTTGTATTCGTAAGTAGCTAATTTATTTACATTGTATATTATGTATGTAGTTTGTACTTTGTACAGCTATTTGTACACTTTTCCTTGAGCGTACCTCTCTTTCAACGGAAATGAGCTGCGAAAAACTCGAGACTGCTTCGACATTCGGGAATGAAGATGTCTCCGTTAAGCATGGAGCTAAATTAACTAACAACGTTAAGTATCAAAATATTTTCAATTCAGAAAATCAACAACTCTAATTGTTGTTGGTTGAGAGCATCCAAATTGTATAAGAAAAACACTTAAGCTCAATAGCACTTAACTTTGTCCGGTTACTTTTGGCTGAATTGGCAATACCATAGATTGAACGCACTCTTTCGCTAGGCGTTGAAGTTGAGCATACAGAAAGCCATTTACGAGCGGCCATACTTACTACTTACTCGATGTACGCAGCATTCGTTCAAAACAGACATGTCCAAACAAAATTAACAAAATGATCCTTTATTCACCTTTCCTTTTCTTTGTCTCCATAAGATAACATTAGTCTTGTAACTGGTATCTTCATCTTTTTTCGCTATTATCATCTGATAGCTCGTAGACTCGTAGATGCTATCAGCTGTCAACTGTCAGTACATGTATCTCTACGCGGCTGTTTACGAATTTTCATGTACCGATGTTGTATCTCTACGCGGCACAACAAGAAGTATTTTTAGCCACCCTGCACCTGCGATGGTATGTGAATTGGTCGTTTTGTGGAATTTCTCTTATTTTTGATTTCGATTTCACCAAAAAACAACATGACCAATTCGACTGCCAGCAACTCAACACAACAACTAACCATATACACTATCCAAAATCATATACTCTTGAGTAAGTGACTTGAATCTTGAATGTGTAGGTTGTGGGACACGACTGTAAAAAAGAAAAGCGAAATTCTGAAATGTCATATCTCAGCTTCCTCTTCTTCTTCTTATGGATATACAATACATCATCATCTATATTCTCATTCCTAACAGAGTTTAGGGAGGAATGGAGGGCTTTAAAGTCTCAACATTCATAAGGAGGTTGTATTTCACCTTACAAAAGTTCGCAATTTGACTGAAAGTTTAAATCTGTGATAACTTTTATCTAATCTAGGTATAAACGTTAATGGCCGTAAAAGCCCGAGATGCACCTAAACACTGAATAGAAAAGTGAGCATAAACTCAACAATCCTAAAAGTGCATCTCGTATTATTTATTTTATAGTTTAGTAAGAAGTAATATAATGA
>Ga0213867_1000426_pt1 | contig 19190 bp, 26 predicted proteins | sample PICome_12_FD_160120 | JGI IMG/M metagenome (GOLD analysis project Ga0213867, IMG submission 160120) | Coastal seawater microbial communities near Pivers Island, North Carolina, United States - PICO540 | ecosystem: Environmental > Aquatic > Marine > Coastal | place: USA: North Carolina... | reverse complement strand
CTAGAGAGTATATTCACAAAGGCATTTCGACGAAGAGATTTGAACGCCAGTTCCGTCTGTCGGAGTATGTTGAAGTAATGGGAGCTGATTTCAGGAACGGATTACTAGCCATTTCATTGGAAGTAATAATCCCTGAAAGTCAGAAGCCTCGTAAAGTCGCAATTAATTCTGGTGTCACTTACCAGTCGACACCGCAACTTTTAAACGAGGAGAGTAACAATGGAGAAGGTGAACAAAGCCAGCTCTAAGCTAGAGGAAATGTGTTGGGCCGTTGCGTCGGTATCAAGCGTATTTGTGATAGCCGTTTGTGTCCAACAACTAGTCTAATAAATAAGGGAACTTCGGTTCCCTTTTTTATACCTATGAATTACGATATCGAAAAATTTGATGAATACGGTTACGTTATAGTCACAGACTTTATGGATGAGTCGCGACACTGGCGACTTAACCTAGAGTGTGACATGTATCGTGAGTTCGGTTGTGGTTTGGTCCGCAACGATCACGGGTGGATGCTGAACTCTCCGAACAATCCCTGCAAACTAGACGGTGCAATGATGCGCAGTCATGTGTTTCGGGATCTCGCATCTAACGATAAACTTGTGTCTACTGCTAGGCAACTCCTAGGCACAGAAGACATCGATACCTACATTTCTAAGTTTTTCCCTATGGTCCCTAGAGAGGGATTCTCTGTTGGGTGGCATCAAGACAACCATTACATTCGCGCGAACTCAAAACGATTGGTCAGTTGCGACGTATTCGTTAACGGCGCGGATAAGGAAAATGGATGTCTAAGGGTCGTTGCTGGATCTCACAACCAAACTTTCCTACACAACGATAAGTCTCATGATGCCTTCCGATGGATTCAGGTCAACGAGTCCGAAATGGACATAACCGACATCGAGTTAGACAAACCGTTTGCTGTGTTCTTCCACGTGGATCTGGTACACGGTTGTTATAGAAACAAGAGTGATCGACATAGGTACAGTATCGCTTGGGAATACATACAGAGAGGGCATGTACCACAAACACATAAAGGTCACCAATCACAAGACAGGCTCCCCGTACTATGAAAGTAGTTCAGATTGTCATAAAGGGAAATGCAGTATCCGAAGAGTATGCGGCATTGTCACAGTATTCGTTCGAACGCGCTTTGAGTGAGGGTTACATCGATTCGATAGAACAGTTCGATGCAATCACTCCCGAATCCGAAGACTTCCAAGAACACGTCGACCGATACACGTGGTCTCGCAGTTTGATGACACTGGACAACAAGAAGTTCGGTCAACCAAAGGACGATCACTCACCAACAGAGAAGGCGGGAATGTGTTCTCACTGGGAGATCATGCGTCAGTGTGCGGTTAGTGGTGAACGTGTCTGGGTCGTCGAACACGATACGTGGATGTTGGAGGAACGATACGAGTCTTTCAAGTCTTTGGTTACACTTGCGCCACACACTCTGTATGCGAACATCGGTTTGTTTATGGGGATGTATTCTCTCGACCCACGGTTCTGTCATTGGGCGTATCACATGATGACCACCAATGACTTCCCGATCAACTGCGGACCATACTGCGTACTCCAACGTCTTTTCAGAACATATACCACGAATCACCTATCACATCCAGATATAGATTACTACGGAAAACACGTTACCGCTTTACACCCTTGGCACAACTGTGATACAATGGGCGTTGGTCGTGAAATTGGGAAATTCTTTAACACTAATGATCCGAACAAATCAAACGGGGTACCTACACCCACAACGCAGGTCGTCTCGAAACGACTTGCGGTCACGCAACACCACCATAGTTACAAACAGCAGTTGCAGGACGAACCTTGGAGAAGACACAAATTTTTTCACGTTATTGATTGACACCATCCCCACAATGGGATATAATCCATCCCATGACTAAATTTTATACATCCGTGTTGCGAATGGGCAACAACATACTGTATCGCGGTTACGACAACGGTCGTCAAGTTAAGCTGCGTGTACCCTTCAAACCAAAACTATACGTCACCGGAAACTCCCCGTCAGACTGGAGAACCCTAGACGGCACTTCCGTTATGGAGATGCAGTTCGAGTCGATGAAAGAGGCGACGGAGTTCACCAAGCAGTATCGTGATGTCTCCAACTTCAAGGTCTATGGTATGACCAACTATGCGATGCAGTTCATCGCGGAGACCTTCCCCAACGACATCAAGTTCGATCGCGAACAGGTGAGGGTACTTAACATCGATATTGAGGTCGCGTCCGATCAAGGATTTCCATCACCAGATGTTGCAGAACATCCAATCATCTCGATCTCGATTCGCAAGAACGACGGAACGTATTGGGTCTGGGGACTTAACGACTACACGCCCACGCGCGAGGACGTTTTGTTCATCAAGTGTGACAACGAGGACGACTTACTGCGTAAGTTCGTAGACCATTGGATCACTTACTCACCGGACATCATCACCGGATGGAACACGCGATTCTTCGATATCCCCTACATCGTCAACCGATGTTACCGAATGTATGGTGACGACACGTTAGTAAAACGTCTCTCGCCTTGGGGTGCGGTACGTGAAAGGGTGCAGAAGATGAATGGACGCGAAAACCAAGAATATATCATTGAGGGTATCGAACACCTTGACTATCTTGAGGTCTTTAAAAACTTCACCTATAACACTTTGGGACAACAAGAATCTTATCGACTCGACCACATTGCGAACGTGGTGCTGGGTGAACGAAAACTCTCGTATGAGGAACACGGAAACCTACACACCCTCTACAAAGAGGATTACCAGAAGTTCATTGACTATAACGTCAAGGACGTAGAGTTGGTTCACAAGATGGATGAGAAACTCGATCTGATTTCTCTGGTACTTACCATGGCGTATCGCGGTGGTGTGAACTATGGTGATACCTTGGGTACCACAAATATTTGGGACTCGATCATCTATCGACTTCTGAACAAGAACAAAATCGCGGTTCCGCCTAAGACCGAAAAACCAAAGACTCCATACCCAGGCGGTTACGTGAAAGAACCACAGGTAGGATCTCATGAATGGGTCACCTCGTTCGACTTGAACTCCCTATACCCGAACATCATTGTCCAGTACAACATGTCTCCAGAGACAGTTATGGACGGTCTAGTGGACGCTTCGGTGGAGTCTTTCCTTGAGGGTCAACAGATCCAAGGTGAGGGGTTCTCTCTCGCGCCCACGGGTGTGCGATTCTCTCATGAACGCAAAGGTGTGATTCCGCAGATCATTGAACAGTACTATGCGGAACGTCGGATCGTTAAGGATCAAATGCTCAAGTTAGATCAAGAGTACCAGAACAATCCATCCAAGTCTCTCCAGTACAAGATCACATCACTAAATAATCAACAGATGGCGATCAAGATCCTAATGAACTCACTTTATGGTGCGTTGGGTAACAAGTGGTTCCGTTACTTCGATCAACGAGTCGCAGAGTCTATCACGATGGCCGGTCAGTTGGCGATCAAATGGGCAGAGAGGGCCGTGAATTATGAGATGCAAGACATTCTCAAATCAGATGAGGATTACGTCGTTGCGATTGACACAGACTCCGTTTATATTCGAATGGGTGATCTTGTTGACCGTTTTAATCCCAACAATCCTGTCAAGTTCCTAGACAAGATTTGTTCCGACCATTTCGAGAAGAAACTCGATGAGGCGTATGCGAAGATGGCGGATGCCACAGGTGCGTATGTCAACCGCATGGAGATGGGACGCGAGGTGATCGCAGACCGTGGGATCTGGATGGCTAAGAAACGATACATCCTGAACGTCCACAATAACGAAGGCGTCCAGTACGCAGAACCCAAACTCAAGATGATGGGGATCGAGGCGATCAAGTCGTCGACTCCGCAGGTTGTCCGTGACAAGTTCAAGCAGATCTTCCGCGTCATCATTGAGGGAACCGAAGACGACACCCAAGGGTTTATCCGTGACTTCCGCACTGAATTCAAGAGTATGCCACCGGAGGACGTATCGTTCCCGCGTGGAGTGTCTAATCTCACAAAGTGGATCGACCGCGAGAACGTCTTCAAGAAGTCTTGCCCGATTCACGTTCGTGGTGCGTTGATCTACAACAACGCGATCAAACAGAACGATCTCACCACACGTTATGAAAACGTGACGACTGGAACCAAGATCAAGTTCTGTTACCTCAAACTACCTAACCGATTGGGACAGAACGTCGTATCGTTCCCGCTCAATCTACCCCCTGAACTTGGTCTACACAAGTTCGTCGACTATGACATGATGTTCGATAAGACCTTTCTTGATCCATTGGAACCGATCCTTGATGCGGTCGGGTGGAAGGCAGAACCAGCCGCAACCCTTGAGGACTTCTTTGGGTGATGTGAATATTACCATAAAAAAGTTTTAAAAATGTGTTGACTTATTTTCAAAATGCGATATACTATGCCTGTAAATTGATAAGAGGACATAGTTATGGGTTATACAGCAATGGCGGTTACTGGTTCTGATGGTAACCGATTAGTATCTGGTTGGGATCTTGGTTCTTTGCGAGTTGAAGAGGACTTGGGTGGAACATCTCCCGTGAACGGCGTGGTTGATTATGAGACTAGAGTCTACACCGTCTCTGAACTTCTAGGTGGTTTCAATGGAGTTAGTCGTCCGAATCGATTACCACGGAATCCCACTTATTATCAAGAGCAACAATGGCGTCAAGATAACGCACGATATCGGGCTCACATGCGATACAACCTATTGTTGAATCGTATGATGCATGAAGGTGTTGTTGATCTTTCATGCGAAGTTCGAGTTGGTCGATCGGAAGGTCGATTGTCTGCTGTCACTGTGGTGTCTACTGGTGATGAGTATCGTATGTTTGGCAACACCTACTACGGTCGATACCAGTCATGAACCGCAGTTACGTCCATAGATACGTTCGGAATTGTGCCCAAGAACTGGGTCACCTGACTTACCGTAACCCCCCACGCGGTCATGCGTTTTGGCGATGTGAATTGACTGGTCGATCACTTCCCGATATCGGTACTCCACGAGATGTCAATAATTTCTATAATGATTTCAATCGTCGTGCTCGTGCTCTCGTGCGTTTACGTCAGTCATTAGAGTACCTAGAGTCTGCATAAAATCAGTAATGTGAAAAATTACCATAAAAAAGTTTTCAAAAAGTGTTGACTTTCTCTCATCCTTTGGTATAATGGGTACATAAAGTGATGAGAGATGATTATGACTTACGAAGAAAAGATTGCGATGTACGATGAGAAACTGAAGTACGAAGTGTGCCCGATGCGCATTCGTCAACTTGAGGGTCGCAAGTACACTTTGATGTTCCAAGAGGTTGAACGCCGACTCAACGAGTTTGTTGGTCCTAAAATGGAGATCCCACTGCAATGAGCGTAATGAGAGATTATCGTCCCCGACCCGAAAAGAAGAAGGAAATCCCTAGTGAAGGTTTTGTCGCTTGGTTGACTTTGATCGCGATGGGAATGGCGTTGGGATTCATGTTCGGTTACGGTTTACTTTATACCTAAGAGGGTTTTGTTATGTCTAATTTGTCTATTCGTGTTATCTTCCACACTCAGTACCGTGAGAACTACGGTGCCCATGATTGGGACGGTGAGGGTTACTGCCCTCAGCACTGGAAGTCCAAGGGTGGCTCCACCTATATCGTCTCTGCGTCTGCGGCGGAGATCGCCGATTCGCAGTGGTGGGACACTGTGATTAAGTGCATCTCGCACTCTAACGAGTACTCTGCGGAGTACGTCATCTCTGAGTCCGTTGTCGATGCGATCGACTTCGTGGAGTCAGACCACGTTGAGGAGTGGGAAGAACCCACCTACGCGGTGCTGTCGGGTGATGCCCTTCACTGCACCCGTGAGTCGAAGTCGTTCTTCGACCTCACCCCTGTCGCTAAGCGCACTTGGATTCAGTTCCAAGAGGGCGACGACTTCCCTCTCACCTATGTCGAGTATGATAAGGCGGCATAATTTACTTGACAGGGCCTTATCCTTTTAGTATAATATGCAGTACTAATGGGAGCACTATATGATCTTATCTAAGAAAGACGCTATATGGGCGTCTTTGCAATTCATTGAATACTTCGAAAATTTTGAACGTATCGATGACTATTTTCGTGCGCGTAAGATTGAACGCGTTCGCAATATCCCAACCACATTGCCTGGTTTTGATGTAGAGGATGATCTTTTTCAACAATTTGATCTGCATCCACAAGATATGGATTTTAGAATTCAACAACTCCCTAACGAGATGTTCGACACCTTACTGGAAAAGACAGCATCCTTCTCCCCAGATTCATCGCCGGGCAAGACACATAAAATGGTTGTCATGGAGAAAACTACAAACAGCATTGTTGGGTTCATTCGTTTCGGGTCACCCCTGATAAATTCAAAACCAAGAAACGATTACCTTGGGAGTGTTCCAGATCTCGACATCTTTAATCGTCGAGCGATTATGGGGTTCAATATTGTTCCTGCTCAACCCTTTGGGTACAACTACCTTGGTGGTAAACTGCTAGCTGCTATCTGTTGTTCACACGACAGTCGCCGACTTTTAAACGAGAAGTATGATACAGAACTTTGTCTGTTTGAAACCACATCTTTATATGGCAACCTGAAAGGCGCGTCGATGTATGATGGTATGCGACCTTATTTGAGATACAAAGGCGACACACAATCCAAGTTCCTATTGACCTTGGGTGATGACATCTATCCTCGCATGAGAGACTGGTTCGCTGAGAAGAATGGAGGAGAAGAAATCGTACCGAAGGGTGTATCGTCGCGTAAACTTAAAATGCAAACCAAGATGGTTGGAGTCATAAAGTCGTCACTGAAAAAACACGATCCAAAAGCATACGAGATGTTTTCAAAAAAGATTGCAACTGCGGGTGATGTCACAACACAAAAACGCTTCTACATGTCCGAATATGGTTATTCGAATGTGCGCGATGTCCTTCTTGGAAATACTGATAAACTGGTCAAGTCGGAGAACTTTGATCGATTCGAGTTGGACAACGTTGTTGCATGGTGGAAGAAACTCGCGACCAAACGATACGAAAAACTAACACGAGAAGGTCGTATTCGAAATACGCTTGAGGTGTGGAATCAAGACACTATGGAAAAGATTGATATTATACGATGAACATTACTATTGCCAGACTCAGATCTTTTGTCCGATATGAGGGACCATTACAAACCGTCCTTGACAGTTTTTTTGAAAACTACGTCAAATGGATGAAGGCAAATCCACAACACAATTACGACACTTACAATTGTTCTTTGGATGGATCGACACCTAAAAGAACACCAGAGACCATTGAGTGGGCGGATGTCATTGTTATCCCCAGTGATAGTGAGTTCAGATATCACGGCGAGTTGCAGATGAATCCAAAAGACTTGGCGAAGAGTGAGTCGCACATCGAGAAGATCGCGCCATACTTTGCCGGTAAGACCGTGATCATGTTTAGGAGTGATCGGGGAGATACCGAAGAATTGTATCGAAGTTTTTTGCCAGACATCAAACACTTCATCACGATCGATGAGATTGATTTCAGCGGAAACATTCATGGTATGAAATACCATTTCATTCAAAGACTCAAGAACCCGATTACGGAAATGATGTACGAGGGTAAGAGCATTGATTTTGCGTACTGGGGAAGAATGAAACACGGGAACGACAGAGAGAAGACGATTCGTAAAATCTATCGGTCTCAACTGTCGACTGTCATGGTCGGTGGATTTCCTTCGGGTGTAAAGAGGCAGTCGAAGTGGATCAAGGATTGGAACAAACTATATCCGATGTTAGAACCTGCTCGTGCGACTCTGTGTTTCAACTGGTTGGATCCTCAAGCAACCACATCGAGATACCCAGAGGCACTATCGATCGGTATGATACCTTTCGTGTGGCAAGACTACGACATTAACAACACCTACAACATAGACCCTTGGCAGAGAGTCCAAACGTTCGAAGAACTTGAGGAACGCATCCTTGAGTTGAGGGACGAAGAAGTTCTAAACCAAAAATTGGAGGAGTACAGAAACAACTACTCTAAGGTACTGCTCACCGAAGACCAGTACTTCGCCGAATTTTCCGATCGGATGAACGAAATAGAAATGGTAAAATTACCATAAAAAAGTTTTGAAAAAGGGTTGACTTATTTTCAAAATGCAGTATAATAGGGACATAGAGTTGAGAAAGAGGACACAGAAATGGCACGACACGACAGTTTTCTTTATAAGTGGACTTACTTGGTAGATGGTCGTGTTTATGTTGGTATTCACAAGGGAACTACCTTTGACGGTTATCACCATTCTTCGAAGTGTGAAGAATTCAACCGCCTTTTTCGAACTGAACCCCATAACTTCGAACGTGAAATTTTAATGCAAGGAAAATACGAGACTATGCAAAACGAAGAACACAAAATCCTCAAGTTGGATGATGCACGAAACAACCCCAAATACTTTAACAAGTCTAACGGATCTCCTGCCAGTCAAGGTATTGACCGTGATGCTGTTAAGGAACTTTATGAGTACATTCTTTGTCAAGTTCCGGTTTTAGAATCCGCTCAAGAATTGACAGAATCAGCAAAATCTATTCAGGTACGTGTTGCTGACGAACAGAAACGAGTTTACAACATCGCTTCTTTGATTGACGACAACAAAGGTGACACTGTTGCGACTGGTTTGCGAGTGACTGTCCTTGAAGAATATTTCGACAATCAAGAAGAAGATGAATCTGGCGATGCTATTCTCGACGGTAACCACTCAACTAAGGGAACTGTTGTTGCGAAACACGCTGTTGATGTTCCGGTTGTTCGAATCCCTGTTGAGAAGTATGCACACTTAAACACCGCAGAGATCAAGTTGCTTGGTAACTTCCTGAACCGACAAAACAGTAAACTTGATATCAAGTCTAACTCAGATGAAGATCTAGTTAAGATGATCCACACTAACTATGATGAAGAGAATATCGATCCGATGTCTCAAGAGTGCTTTGATATTCTTTCTGATCTGAACGTACCGAGTCGAACTGCTAGGTCTTTGATGAAAAAGGCTGCTAAACAGATCGAAGAGAACAAGATCAACATGAACGGTAAGAAGATCATCTCTTACAAGAGTGGTGAGTCGAAGCGAAAACTAAATGCGAAACTTGATGAGATTCGTCAAACAGGTCAACTCGCTTACTCAATCACTTCGGGTTCTGGTGGTTCGGTTCAGACACTACTAGGTAAAGTGATGAATGACTATGAGGAAGGTGTCACTAAGGTTACTGTTCTAGTCGAACACCCCCTTCCTTCTTACTATGAAGATTGGAACAACGGAGAGAAGGGTTCTACTACTCGTGATATGTTTGCTTGGTGTCTCGCACCACGTGGTGTTGAAGTTGAGTTTTTGAACCTACCACACCTTCAAGATGACGTAAAGTTCGAAACCGCAGTTCTCTAAACAAATTCCTATAACTAATAAGGGGACTTCGGTCCCCTTTTTCTATTGACAAATACACTAAGTGTGTGATATGATACACGCATGTATGAACTAACTCTATTCAAAAATCAGTTTGATAACAAGACGCACCGGCGAACCACCTTCTTCAACTGGATGGACTTCGTGGTATGTCTTCGTGATTCTTACACAAAGCCGGGAGAAAAAGGTGGACCCAATAGTTCTCCTCTTCTTACTCCTGCTGTGTTCGACGTGGGTACGACGCGTAGTAACAAGTCTGTTCTTTATTGGAGTCCTTGGTGTTGCGTTGACGTGGATGACCCTATTGACGGCTGCGGTGATATTGAGTCCCTAAGAACGTGGTTGAACCGCAAGTACGGTCAGTATGACTATGTCGTCTACAACACAGCAAGTAGTTCAGAAGAGCATCTAAAATTTCGAATCATATTCCGTCTCGACGAACAGATCGAGAACAATCGTATCAAGTCGTTCTGGCACGCTCTCAACACCGAACTGGGTGAACTGGGAGATCCGCAGACCAAAGACCTCGCGCGTATGTATTACGTGCCCGCGCAGTATCCCAAAGCATACTCATTCTTTATGGTCAACTCCGGAGGGTCCGCACTCAACGTATCTGAGTTGATTGCAAAACATCCTTACGTCGAGAAGACAGGTAATTCTTTCCTAGATAGACTACCACCAGAAATGCAAAAAGCGGTGATAGAACATCGTAAGAATGGACTAAATAACACCGACTACCGATGGACATCCTATCGGGATTGTCCGTTCTGGCCCAAGAAACTGGGTGCAGAGTATCAGACAATTTCGGGGACAGGTTGGTATTCGAAGATTTATGCGATCATGGTCGCAATCGCAGGGAACGCATACTCGCGAGGGTATCCGATCACTGCAAAACAAATAGAAGAACTTTGTAGAGAGTTCGACCGCGACACGGGTAACTGGTATGGTAACAGACCACTGCACGTGGAGGCGGATCGCGCACTCGAATATGTTTATAGGAATGGATGAATGAAACGTGTACTAATTACGGGTGCGGCTGGTTTTATCGGGTCGCAACTCATGGCTAGATTGAAAGAAAGAGACGGTCTGGTTGTCAAGGGTATTGACAACTTCAACAAACACTTGTACAGTCCATCTCTCAAAGTTGCTCGCATGAAGCATTTCGACCTCGATATCTGGGGTTGTGATCTCTGCGACGAAGTAAAGACCGAAGCACTCATTCGAGAGTTTCAACCGGACACGATAGTCCACTTGGCTGCAATGGCAGGTGTGCGCGATTCGTTGGGTAAGGAAAAGAGTTACCACCGAAACAACATCGACGCAACACAAAACCTAATCGACACTTGCAAAAAGTATTTCCCCGAAATCCGCATTGTCTACGCGTCCACCTCGTGTGTGTATGCGGGATCACCAGTGCCTTGGACTGAGGGAGAAGAGACAGGTAAACAACTCAATGCGTATGGTTATACCAAGTGGGCAAACGAATGTCAGATGCAGTCTTCCGGTCTTAACACAACTGGTCTACGTTTCTTCACAGTTTACGGACCTTGGGGTCGACCAGATATGGCGTTGTTTGACTTTACCAAAAACATTCTTGCAGGTAACCAGATCACCGTATACAACTATGGTGATATGAAACGCGACTTCACTTACGTCGATGACATCAACGACGGTATTGAGATCGTACTAGATAATGCGGACATCCCAGCAGGTGAAATCTTCAACATTGGACGTGGCGAACAGGTCGCGTTGATGGACTTCATTTCGGAGATCGAGAAGAACACCGGCAAGGAAGCAGACAAGAACCTAGCACCTAAACATCCGGCAGACACCAAGGAGACTTGGTCTAACACTGCGAAACTACAGGCACTTGGATACGACCCAAAGGTCAGTATCGCGGAGGGTGTCGAACGGTTCTACGAATGGTATAAAGAATATAACGGGGTAGACGCCTAATGGCAGAAGACACTAAGACGGAAAAGACTTTCCGCTTGGCGATCGTCGGTCACGGGTTTGTAGGACAGGCAGTTGAGTTTGCATTCCTACATCCACTTGTGCAGCACATGTTGATCGATCCAAAAAAATACAATAATGACGTGGAAGACTTCAAATCCATGTTACCAGATGAACAGCCACACTGCGTTTTCGTATGTGCACCAACACCGTCTAACGATGACGGTTCGGTTAACTCATCGATCGTAGAAACTTCAGTAGTGAAGGCACTGAACTACACTAATGCATTGGTTGTTGTAAAATCAACTATCACACCGGACGTGGTCGATCGTTTGTATGCGTCCATGACTAAAGAACAACACGACAGATTCTGTTATAACCCAGAGTTCCTCACGGAGAAGAATGCAAAGGCAGATTTCGTCTCTGCAAAATTTCACGTAATGGGCGGTACACCAGAAGCGGTACTTGAGTTGGTGGACATCTACGAGATCTTCGGGTCGTGTGAGTCTAACGACTATCACCGAATGAGTGCTTACGAGGCGTCCTTCGTCAAGTACACGATCAACTCTTTCCTATCAACAAAGGTCACCTTCTTCAATCAGTTGTACGATCTGGTGAACCTCTACGGTTGTAATTACAATACGATTGTCCGTGCCGCAGGTAACGATGAACGTGTAGGTATGGGACATACTCGTGTGCCAGGCTTTGATGGAAAACGTGGATTCGGTGGTGCGTGTTTACCAAAAGACACTAAAGCATTCTTGCGATTCTCCGTACATGATAAGGACGATGGTACCGTTGCATCGTTTGATTTACTTGAGAAAGTTCTTGACATCAACAGCGATTATAGGGTACAATACGACCTCGATGAACGTGAAAAAGTCAACAACATTACATTCGTAGATTTCGGAGGAAGCAAGAATGTCGATAATGGACAAACTAAAGAAGAACAGCAAGATCAAGGAGACAGCGACCCTCTCGACGAGTAAGTTCTTCACCGAAAAAGATATGGTGCCAACCGACGTTCCAATGGTGAACGTCGCGTTGTCAGGTTCGGTTAATGGCGGTATCGCGCCTGGCCTTACGGTACTCGCGGGACCATCCAAACACTTCAAGACATCATTTGCGTTACTCATGGCGGGTGCATACTTGAACGCAAAACCAGAGGCGGTTGTCCTCTTTTATGATTCGGAGTTTGGTTCTCCGCAGTCATATTTCGAACAGTTCGGTGTCGACACTGACCGTGTCCTACACACGCCGATCGCAAATGTCGAAGAACTCAAGTTCGATCTGATCAACCAGTTGGAAGAACTTGACCGTGACGATGACGTAATGATCATCATTGACTCGATCGGTAACCTTGCGTCTAAGAAAGAACTAGAGGACGCACTAAACGAGAAGGGTGTCGCAGACATGTCTCGTGCGAAGGCACTGAAGGGTCTGTTCCGTATGACCACACCTTACTTGACGATGAAGAACATTCCGTTGGTTGCTATCAACCACACCTACAAAGAGATCGGTTTGTTTCCAAAAGATATCGTCGGCGGTGGCACAGGTATTTACTACTCTGCGGACAACATCTGGATTCTGGGTCGTCAACAAGAAAAACAAGGAACTGAAGTTGTCGGATACAACTTCGTCATCAACGTAGAGAAATCCCGTTATGTCAAAGAAAAATCGAAGATTCCTATCGGAGTTTCGTGGGAAGGGGGTGTTCAGAAGTATAGTGGTCTTCTCGATGTCGCTCTTGCTGGTGGTTATGTTGCTAAGCCTTCTAACGGCTGGTATCAAAAAGTTGACACAACTACAGGCGAACTCGTTGGGACTAAAGTACGAACAAAGGACACCCTAGAAGCAGAGTTCTGGGAACCTATTTTTGAAACAACTAACTTCGCAGACTTCTTGGAGAAGACCTACAGAATCGGTTACTCCAGTGATGTCAACGCAGAACTGATTGCTGAATTGGAGGAAGCATAATGGATCTGGACTTAGACAAACCATCCGAAAACTTAGACTACACCCTCGAAGCAGTATCGACCAAAGGCAGTCCCATGTGGAATGTCAGTCTTATGCGTTCTCCCTACGAGAACGTGACGATTCGATATCGCAACGTCACCATTGACGAAAGTAGTGAATCTATCAGATTTAACTTCGATGTTATTGACACACCCGATGAAACCGTGTATAATACAGACAATATTGAGTTGCAGAGTTTCGCAGCAGATATCTTACAGGATATTCTTGCGGAAGCTATGCACACCAAAGGTATCCAATCGGTAGAGGGAAATGATGACGGAGATCAACCTACAACAGACGATTCTACGGAATCTGCTGACTAACGATCCATACACGAGGAAGGTCGCCGCCTTCCTTTCACCGGATTACTTTGAGGGGACGTATCAGTCCATTCTCAAAGAGACACTCAAATATATCGGGAAGTTCAATCGCCTACCAACACTGGAGGCATTCAAGATTGAGATTGATGAGAACGATCGTCTACCGGACGAACAGTATCGTCACGCGATGGAGATCCTTCCCGATATCTTTACACACGCCGATGAAGACATGGACTGGTTAGTCGAGAAGACCGAGAAGTTCTGTCAGGATCGTGCGGTCTTCAATGCGGTCATGGAGTCGATCTCTATCATTGACGGCAAACACCAGACCCTCAGTAAGAACGCTATCCCAGACGTATTGACTAAGGCACTGTCTGTGTCTTTCGATACGAACATCGGTCACGACTACCTTGAGAACTCTGACGCACGATTCGACTTCTATCACCTAGAAGAAGAACGGATCCCGTTCGACCTTGATTACTTCAATCGGGTCACCAAAGGTGGTCTTCCTAACAAGACTCTGAACATCGCGCTCGCGGGCACGGGCGTGGGTAAGTCTCTATTCATGTGTCACTCCGCCGCAGGTGCGCTGAGTGCAGGTAAGAACGTCCTGTACCTCACGATGGAAATGTCCGAAGAAAGAATCGCGGAACGTATTGATGCGAACCTACTGAACGTGTCGATGGATCAACTCGAACACTTGAGTAAACCGATGTTCGACGACCGCGTTGCTAGAGTCAAAGGTAAGACCGAAGGCAAACTGATCATCAAGGAATATCCAACAGGTAGCGCACACGCGAATCATTTCCGTGCGTTGTTTAACGAACTCAAACTGAAGAAACAGTTTGTCCCCGATATCATCTATATCGATTATCTCAACATCTGCGCCAGTGCGCGTGTGAAAGGAATGGGCGGTGCTATTAACTCGTATTCATATATCAAGTCTATTGCTGAAGAGTTACGTGGCCTTGCCGTGGAATTCGACGTGCCGATCGTGTCTGCAACGCAGACGACTCGTTCTGGTTTTACTAATGACGACGTGGGGTTGGAAGATACGTCCGAGTCTTTTGGACTACCCGCAACCGCCGACTTCATGTTCGCACTTATCTCTAACGACGAACTCAAAGCAAACAACCAGATCCTAGTTAAACAACTGAAAAACCGATATAACGATTTGAATACATACCAGAGATTTGTCGTAGGTATTGACCGTAGTAAGATGCGTCTATATGACGTGGATCAAAATGATTCTCCCCTAAATAAAGAAGTAGATAATGGACCAGCGTTTGATAACTCTAACTCCGGTCAACGAATTGATTCCGAAAAATTCGAAAACTTCAAATTCTAAGGGGAAGTCATGGATCCAATCCTACACACATTAATAGCGGTAGCACTTATGTGGGCGTGTTACTTTGTTGGCGGTATTTTTGGGAAACAGAAGGGTATAGAAGCGACTCTTGTGTATCTACTAAATACAGGCGCCTGTACAGAAGATGACTTGAGAAAGGCGAATGAGGAATTCGACAAAAAAGACCAGTAAGGTTTACAACTGTCCGGTGGTGGATACCGTCCTAGAGGGTGACTGTGCCTTCGAAATACCGGACGAACTTTATAAGAAGTTCGATCTGAAAGACGGAGACAGAGTCTCGTTCAAACACCAGATCGGCGATCGTTATTCTATGATTATTAAACGAGGTGACCGTTCATGACAGAAGTGGTTATCCGTAACAAAGATATGCTGGAGGTTCTCAACGGGTTCTCCGAAGAGATGCTATCCAAGCCGTCGTATAACGACGAAAAGTATTGGACCTATCATGAACGAAAAGACATAGATCTGGGATCGTACTACACCTCGCGTGAGTACCTCTTAGATTGTTTGTCTCGTGGACGTGAAGGTCTGGTTGGCCCGCCGGATCGGTATTTCGCACAACCGATTTCGAAAATGGTGCGAGAAGATAAGGAGATGTGGGGAGACTTCATGCAGAAGGTCAAGTATGACTTTGCGGCAGAACTTGGCGCTCATACTTCTGCATTACTCTCCTACTATCCGCCAGGCGGGTTCGTGGGTTGGCATACTAACTTTGATGCCAACGCATATCAGGTTTTGTTCACGTGGTCAGAGACCGGAGAAGGTTTCTTTGAATACTATGACAAACAGAACGATGAAATCATCAAGATCCCCGATGTTCCAGGCTGGCAGTGTCGTCACTACTACTTCGGTGCAGGGGATGAAGAAGACCTACATTGTTGGCACGCTGCATACACAGAATGTCAACGCATCACACTTGCATACAAGTTTGTGAACAACGGTAGTATACATAACCCAGAAGACGCACAGGCGCGTCAACTGAGGGACTTACTGATTGAAGACATAGAGACAGAGTAATGTATTCCGACAAGGTGTTAGACCACTACGAGAACCCACGCAACGTGGGTAAGATGGACAGGGAAGACGACAACGTCGGAACTGGTATGGTAGGAGCGCCCGCGTGTGGTGACGTGATGCAACTACAGATCCTTGTTGATGATATCGGTGTCATTCAAGACGCAAAGTTTAAGACTTACGGGTGCGGTTCTGCAATCGCATCCAGTTCCCTACTGACCGAATGGGTCAAGGGCAAAACACTAGATGAGGCAGGCGCGATCAAGAATACAGAGATCGCCCAAGAACTCGCACTCCCACCAGTAAAAATCCATTGCAGTGTACTCGCAGAGGATGCGATCAAAGCTGCTATCAAAGACTATAAAGAGAAGAAATAATGTTAATGACAGCGGGATGCAGTTTCGTCTGGGGAGACGAACTTCATGGTTTTGATAATGATCCACCTACACACTGGGATTTGACCTTTACTCATTTGCTAGGCAAGAAGTTGGGTATTGAACACAAGAACCTTGGTATTTGTGGTGCGTGTAACGAAAAGATTTTCCGTCAGGCGACGGACTTTTTACACGAAAACCCAGGCAAGGTTACGCACATGGTCATCATGTGGTCCGCGCTCCAACGTAAAGAAGTTGTCGAATATATGCCACCAGACCGTCAGGTGAAGATTGGTCGACAGAACGATGTCACTCAGTTTTCTTCGTTACGAACTGACTGTATCTACAACGACCAGAAGAGAAGGTTGTGGCAAGAGTGGTACAATGAAGCATACGATTCAAAGACCGATATTATGCACATGTTGGTGATGATGAAGAACATGGAAGTCATTGCAAGAGCCGCAGGTATTCAGTTGATACAGGGGATGTTCCACTCAAGGAACTGGTCCAATATCCTATCCGTTCTTACAGACAAGGTTCCCGACGAATCTGGTTTTAATGTCCTACCCTTTGAGGATAGAATCGACAATATGCCAGACTACAAGAAGTGGTTGAAGGACTCAATAGGTTCACTTGAAGACTCTAGTCGTGTGGGTATGGGTCGTGGTAAAGACCTCTACACGTTGTGTATTGAGGGCGACGACATGAAACCCCACGGACACCCAGGCGAGAAAACTCAGGTAGTATTCACAGACTTCTTATACGAAAAGTTCATTGACATGCGAGACTAGTTGTAGTATACTGTCCCTCATAAATTAGTAAACCAATGAGGTAAAACAGTGCCCTACATCGATGTATTCGTAGACGACGATCAATTCGATCGAATCATAGTTGAAGAAATAGACCACGCATTATCCACCGACAAGGATGTCGGAATGGACGCAGAGATGCGTCGTTCCATGATGATGGTGAGGAACTATTTCTGTGCCAAACCAGAGATGACTCAAAGGTCATTCCCGTTTATGTTCACTGAAGAGGAGATGGATAATGTCCTACAAAGATAATATTGTTGAGGAGTACGGTTTTCTTGTTAAGAAGTGGGGAGAGAACCCCCGTTCGAAATACAAACGCGAACACCTCGCAAAACTGCGTAGATACATGCTTCGAGCTATATTCAAGTAATGGCTCGTTGGTTAGCAGTCCTGTTCGTTGTGGGTATAACGTCCTACGCATACGCACAGGAAGAAAAAGAGAAAACTGAGATCGAATGCCTTGCGATGAATATCTATCACGAGGCGCGATCTGAGAGTCTCGCAGGACAATATGCGGTTGCGGACGTTGTCCTCAATCGCGTAGAGTCCCGTCTCTACCCAGACAATATTTGTGGTGTTGTATTTCAAGCCGTGACTTGGGAAGGTGTCCCAGTTCGAGACAAGTGTCAGTTCAGTTGGTACTGCGACGGTAAATCGGACCACCCCACTGAGGTTGACTCATGGTTACGATCAATCACTGTTGCAGTCAATATCTTACACAAGGCGCAGTTCCGTGGACTCACGGAGAGTGCTACCCACTACCACACCGACTATGTCAGTCCTAACTGGAACAAGTCTATGGACTACATCGGACGTATTGGAAACCATCTATTTTACTTGGAGACAAGATGATTTTAGAGTGCTTGATGTGCCTGTCACTGGAATCTGAGATTCCCTATATACCTAAAGAAACAAAAACACAACGCATCGTGCGTGAAGTGTTTGAAGACTCCTATTCAGAGAATAAGTCGTTTCTCAAAGTACGCAAGGTCGTAGTACCGATCGATTCGCGTACAGATTTTGTCGTGAACATTAAGAGGAAGCAGTTCCTAACGGTTGTTTATTATTTCAATATCTGATATAATTAGTCATTGACAAATCAATCATTCAGAGGTATAATTAGGGGACGAAATGGAAGGATTAACTTACCCGTCGACATATTTTCGTGATGGTGCCGTTGATCTTGGTAATGTTTACATAGCGATGGATCCAATGGGGTTCATCATTGGTGTTTACAGATGTCCGGAGAGGGCGGTAGACAGGGCGATATCAGAAGTGAATGGTCATTTCCTTGACCAGTGTCACGTCGATGCGACCGACTGTGCTATCTTCGTCGAAGGAGAAAAAGGGAAGGTTACGATACTGATCGAAGCGATCTTAGCGTAACCCTATATAATGTGCATTTGAGTCCCGTTCGTCTAGTGGTCTAGGACTCCGCCCTTTCACGGCGGCAACAGGGGTTCGAACCCCCTACGGGATACCACTCACACAATTGGAATTTATTATGAAAAAACGTGACTACTCACCTGAACAGGTACGCCGATTACAAGGAACCGTTTCTATTGATCACACCCTTGCAAAGATGGGTGCGAAAAAATTACGTCAACTGTTCGAAGAAAATGAGTACATCAATACATTTGGAGCATACAATGGCCAACAAGCAGTCCAACATGTCAAGGCGGGACTCAAAGCAATCTATCTCTCAGGATGGCAAGTCGCCGCATCCGCCAACTCTCATAACGAGGTTTACCCAGATCAGTCTCTTTACGCTGTTGATAGCGTCCCTAATGTTGTCCGGTCTATCAATAATGCATTTAGACGACAAGACCAGATCGAATATCTGG
>Ga0213867_1000424_pt1 | contig 19226 bp, 20 predicted proteins | sample PICome_12_FD_160120 | JGI IMG/M metagenome (GOLD analysis project Ga0213867, IMG submission 160120) | Coastal seawater microbial communities near Pivers Island, North Carolina, United States - PICO540 | ecosystem: Environmental > Aquatic > Marine > Coastal | place: USA: North Carolina... | reverse complement strand
CGTCTGAAGGTGTTGAACCAACAAAAGGATTAGATACCATTCCGTATCTTGTTTTGAAACCAATTTTTGGTTGGAATGTATTCTCACCAACTGCACGAACCATTTGTAATGGAACGTATGGGCAATAGAATAATCCAGCGTCATAAGGGTTTGAACCTCTATAACCAACAGTTAAGTAGTCTGAAGACGCATATGGGTCTATGTAGACTTTAACTCTACCGTTTAATACACCAGCAAAAGTATTACCAGTATCATCAACGTTTAAGTTGGTTGAAAGAGCAGGTGCGTAATCTAATACACCAGCCATTGACAATGCTGAAGCTACGTCTGAAGAACATAGAATAAAGTTTCCTTTACCCCTTCTTGTTTCTTTAGCAATAACATTTGATTCTCTTTCGATTTGGAACAATAGTCCTTTGAACTTTTCTACAGACCATCTACCGTTTGCATCAACGTCCAAGTTGAAAGTTCCTGCTGAAGCTGTAGCAGCTGCACCAGTTTTCGCTTGGTTGTTAACACTTCTCACAACTTCCCTGTTTATTTCAGCAAGGATTTCTGATGATAAGATGTTTGCAAGTTCTGATTCTGCATCAAGACCGTGGATTGCTTTGAGGTCTTGTGCTAATTCTAATGAATATTCCGCTTTAAGTGCTCTTGACTTTGCTGTCACTGTAGCTTTCTCAATTGAGAATGCCATTTCAGCAAAATGGTTTCCAGCACCGTCACCTAGTGACTCTGCTGAAGCTGTTGACATACCACCTGAAGTATCTGACGCATAAGAACCGTTGAATGGGTCTCCTGTATGGTCACTACCTACTGAAGTTGATGTTGTTTGAGCAGATGCTGAATAATCAGTTCTAGCTTCGTTATGTAAAGCTTCTGATGTATTCAATCTATCAGCGTCAACGTCATCGTTATATCTTGCTTTCATAGCAAAGATAAGTCCAGTTGGGCCTGTCATTGGTTGAACACCGCAAATGTCGTATGCAACGAGATTTGGCATAGCACGTCTTACTAATGAAATCAAAATCGGATCCCAGTTAGAAATACCTGTGCCAGTGGAATTTAAAGGTGCTGCTTCTGCAAGAGTAGCTCTATCTTCGTTTAAAGCTTTCTCTTGGTTTTCAAGGATAACAGCTGTGACTGCACGTTTGTAGTTGTCTTCGATTTTTGGTAAATCGGAGTGCTCTAGAATCGGCTCCCACTTGTCCTGTAAGTTTTCTGATAAAAACATTTTTTATTCCTTTAAATTTAACCTAATGGTTTTAGTTTACTTAATGCCTCTGAGTATGATGCAATTGTAGGGTCTAAAACTGGTTCTTTATCTTCTGATATTTCTCCAGTTCCTTCTTCTACTACTGTATCCTCAGAGATGGTTTCACCTTCAATTGGGAAGTAAGCTTCTTTGATTTCTGATACTTTATCACTAAAGTCTTCGATATCTTTAAAGTCTACACCATTTGCAAGTGATTCCATTTTCTCTTTTTGTGATTCAGTTAAGTCTTCGCAGGCTTCTCTAATCACATTACTTCTCTTTAAAAGGTCGTTCTCCTCAACAATTTCCATGTTTTTAGACACTTCACTGTCAAGTTTCTCTTCCATTTCATCGAGACGATTTGCGAGTTCATCAACAACATTATACTTATCTTCAGGGACATCAACATAGTGTTCTACGAACAATGTTTTTAATCCTTCGATAAAGTTTTCAGTCATTTCTGACCTCAAACCTCTTTCAATTGCAAGTTCGTTTTCTTTCGTCCACTCGTCTGCACAATATGTAAGATACTTGTCAACTGCTTCCGCAAGGTCACCTTTAACTTTCTCTACTGAGGTTTTTAATTCTTCTGAATACTGAGACTCAAGTTCTTCTTTGATTTCAGCAACTTTTGAAGTCACTGCAGCTTTGAAGATTGTCTTAGCTTTTTCTTGATTTTCTTCTGAAAGGTCAAGTGCTTCTGAGATTGCAGATAGGTCGTCTTCTACTTCTATCTCTACTAATGAAGATTCAAGTTCCGCAGAAGTTTCTTCGTCAACAGATTCTTCTTTGACTTCTTCTTCTTTCTCTTCTTCTTCTTCGTCTTCATACTTCTCACGAATCTTAGCAACTTCTTCGTTATCAAGTTTCTTAAGTGTTTCAACGATTTTTCTAGCGACTTCTGCTTTTGTCAAGGTTTCGTCAACTTCTTCTTCTGATATTGAACCAAAAGTTTTTTGAAGTTCCTCTTTAGTCATTTCCTTCATGTTGTTGACGATAGCTTTGATGTTCTCCATTTTAGATGTTTCTTGAACATCTTTAGAAGAGTCTTCCTCTCCTTCTTTGAGCTTCTCACCTTTCATAGGTTTGTCTGCACCTTTCTTCTGAGGGTCACCTTCGTTAGAAGGAGCTTTCTCAGCAGCTTTTACTGATGCAACAGCTTTGTCAACAGGATTTTCTTCAGGTTTGACGACATCACCCTTTCCGCTTTCGATTTTCTCAGCGTCAGATGACCCTTGTTTTACAGGCTTCTTGTCACCATCTTCAGCTTTAGCATTAGGTTGTTGACCTTCCTCTATAGCTTCAACAGTTTCTTCAACTGTATCTAGGTTTGTTTCTAACTCTGCCATGTTTTTCTCCTGTTTGAGTTTACTTTTTTATTTATATGTTAGAGATTCCTAATGAACCTCTTCCATTGGTTTAACTTGACTTCTTCCAACTTATTTGACCTTGCTGACTTAATTTCTGTCTGCATTTCGTCAATTTCTTGTGCAGTTAGTCTACCATTTTGGTAAATCCACTCTACACCTTCCATTATACCATTAACAAAAGCTTCAGGTGCAGACGGGTCTGCAACGATATCTCCTGCTGTGGCAAGTTGAAAGTCATCTTTCACTACTTGAGAACCACCTTTTTGTTCTAGTGAACCTAGTCCTCTAGATGATACTCCTAATTTAGCACCGTCATCGATAAGATTTCTCACAATCATACCGTTTGGTGTGCTTAAAATTTTTGCACGTCCCACATAGTTATTACCGTCTTCTTCTAGTTTAGTAATTAAGTGAGACACTTTGTCTAAATTGATAGTTGGGCCTTCGGGGTGTCCTAACTCACCGAAAGCACGGTCTTGTTCAACAAATTCTTTAACATATCTGTTGACTTCTTTCTGCATAACCTCTTTAGGATACACACGACCATTTCTGTTTTTGATTTCTGATTGCATAAAGACACCTTCGATGAAGTAATCTTTTTTACCATTTTCGTTAGCTTCCACTATTACGGGTGAAATACTATAGTTATTAAACTCTGATATTAATTTCATTGAAAATTTCCTCTATGTCTATGTTTTCTTCTTCTGACATTTGTTTAATGACTTCTTTCATACCCTTCATTTCTTTCTCTGCAGACTTTAAATCCTTGTATGTTGCACCTCCGAAGTCCTGTCCATCTACGTATACATGAACTTTACCTCTGTATTCAGTGTAAGTGATATTAATCTTCTTACCACCAATCTTTACAACATCTGTCTTTAGGTCTTTATGACCACGTGGCAATTTAAATTTTGCCTCACGTAATTCGACTGATATCTCTGCAAAGGATTTCATTACTGGGCTTCACCTGTTGGTTCTTCCTGAGTTTTATTCATCCAATCTACTTGCATTTCAACTCTTTTCATATCGATTGCTTCTGCAGACTTTTGTTTGATTCCGTCAAAGACTTGGTCTTTTGCAGTATCTAACTTTCCTGCTTCGATTGAGTTAACTATTTCTTTTGCTATTTCACTACTCATTTATTAAAATCCCCCGAAGTCATCTTCACTTCCTTCATCTGATTCAGACCCACCTTCATCGGTAATCTGTTTATCAATTAATTTAATGTCTTCTTCTGATTGTCTTAACACATATTTTCTTACCCATTCTTTTGAGTAATATTGTCCGACATAATCAGAAATATTTGAGAGAGTATCTAATCTCTCCCTCATGATTTCTGCATCTTTCAACTCTGTAAAGTGGTTGTCCGTTGCATAATCATATTGAATGAAGTCTTTGACTTTATCAAACTCTTCACCACTTACGATTTCCTTAAGAACTAATTGAGTCTTAAGAATATCTGTAAAAACTCTTGCAAACTTCTTTTGAAGTCTGTTTGTGAACTTATTAAATTTAAGTTCGTCTCTAGAAATTTCAGACGCACGACCCATATTGAATCCATTGTCTGCTTCCATTCTAGAAGCTGGAACATTAAGAGACTGATATAACTTCTTCTTGAAGTATTCTATATCGTCTATATCTGCAAGGTTTTGTCCACCAGGCAGGGTAGTAATCTCTGTTCCTCTACCACCTTCTCTTCTAGGCAACCAAAAATCTTCTAACATACTCATATGTTTTCTATCATCTTTGATTTCACCTGTATCTGCATTATAGACTAACTTGTTCTTGTATCGGTTCATAACGTCTGCAAGATACTGTTCTGCCTTTGCTTTAGGAAGGTTTCCTACGTCAATGTAGAAAATTCTTCTTTCAGGTGCTCTTGAAATCCTATAGATAACAAGTGCATCTTCCATCATTGATAACTGATTTGCAGTCTTCAATGCTTTGTGCAAATACCCGATTACAACATTCTTAGTGTAATCTAATAAACCCGAAGTAGTGTATGTCACAGCTTCAGGTGCAATTTTGACTGTAGTCCCCTCTGAGGCACCACTTTTATCAAAACCTTTATCATTGAAAAGATAAAACTCTTCAATTTTCTTAATTCTGTCGACCTTTGTCTTAGGGTCTTTCTGTTTTTCTATGTTTCTGACCTTTTTAATCTTAATCGGGTCAACATTTCTTAGGTCTACAATACCTAATTTTGGTCGTGACGAATCAACGACCTTATGGAAGTAAATTCTTCCGTCTACATACCACTTTCTGAATAATTCATGAGAGTTCTGATTGAACTTCATTATAGATAAGATGTGATTAAACTCTTCTTGTATCTTAGTTTTGATACTGTCAGAGAGCTTTACATCTCTGAGGTCGAGTGATACTATCTTATCTGAAGTGTCAGAAGTGATACACTCATTAACTATATCTTCGATTGCCGAATCACACTCGGGAACCAAAGAGGTTTCACGGTATCTACGAATGAGTTCTGCCTCATTCTTGATACCACCTTCCATATCGACATACGACCCATAGGCTGCACCCGATATGAAACCACTTTGTTGTTCGATGACGGGTGTGCCGTCATCGTCAACTGGTGGCACAAAGGACTTTTGATTCTTGTCCTCTATTGCACGTAATTCTTCCCTTTTACGGGATATTTCAAACCCAAATAATTCCATACTAATATTTATACCACCCTTCTAGGGGTATATTTCACTTTTAATTACTGAACTCTTTCCCAGTGAGAGAAAGTAAAGTCAACTGTAAATTCCTCTAGTGCATCAACTGTATCGTAAGAAAGTTCGATTGCACCTATATTTTTAGGGAACATGTTGAAAAACTCGTATCTCGCAAGGACTGAGTCATCTTTGTTAAGTTGTTCTACGAATGCTCTAGAAATAAGATAGTCTGTAGAAGTTGAACCTTCTCCACTATCTAAAGCTTGAATCTCTTCTTGCCATGCTTCTAGACCACTTCTTACTGAAAACTCAACATCGTTGATTACTGTAATCTGCCAATCTTCGAATGTTCTTTCACCCGCAAGTTTAAGGTTATGTCCTCTGAAAGGAACGATAACTTCTCCTAAAGTTCCTGCTGGGATATTAGCAGCTTTACACAAGAATTCAATTTTATTTCCAGCTCTTGGTATGAAAACTTTGAATCGGTTGGCACGTGGGCCTCCACCTATAAGTTGTGCTTTAAATTGGTCTATACTCGCCATTTAGTTCTCCTTAAACTGCACTGTAAATCTCTTCAAAGTCAACACCACTTCTGGCAGCAACAAAGTTGAGAGTTATAAAGTTAATACTTCTAGCAGGTTTCACAAAGATAGAACATACAAATTCGTTTCTATCTATAACTGTATCAGTGTTGTTAGTTTCATCACATAATACTGAGAAGTCTACTAGACCTCGTCTATTCTTAACGTCTCTTAAGAAAGGTTCTACAGCAGCACGGAATTGAGCTCTTGTGAATGCATCGTTGAATTCAAAGAGTTGTGATTTCGCTGCAACTGCGATTGCTTTTTCAAGAACGATAAACAACCTTCTAACGTTAATTCTGTCAAAAGCAGAAGGTGAAGTTAGTGCTGTTTTATCTCCGAATAATACTGTTCCTTGACCTGCGAATGTGCATACTGGGTTAATTCTTGCACGATATAAGTCATCTCTTGATGATTGTGAAGGATTAAAAGCAAGTTTAGTAATACCTAAGTATTGACCTCTTGAGAAACCAGCAGGTGAGAACCATGGGTCTCTTAACAAGTCTGACCTTGCCATTATACCAGCAGTATGTCCGTTAGCAGGAACATAACAGTATTTGTCGTTGTATCTATCGTATGAATACACCCAACCACTGTCTAACACTGCATATGAGGAAGAAGTGACTGAAGCGTAGTCTGCAATAACATTTGAAGATTGTGTTGATTCACTTGAAACACCTACGACACTTGCACGTCTTGGTGAAGCAATAACCATACAATCTTTTCTGTTTTCTGCAATTTGAATGATATTATTTACGATAGTATTATGGTCTGCAAGAATATCTTGTTCATTACCACTACCGTCATCTGTTCTTGTTGAACCTACGATTAAGAATGATACGTCTATTGTCTCTGCATCACCGAAATGGTCTGTATAAGCACCATGTTTCTGTCCAGCAGTTGGAACTCTTCCGTCAACACCACCACCTAGTGATACGTTGATTACTGCAGAAGGTCTTCCGAATGCTGTTGTAGCAGATTGTAAATGAGTTCTTGTTTCGTTAGCACTTGTGAGTAGGTCTGTTGAGTGACCTGACCAGTAAATATAATCTGATTCTCTTGCAATAACGTTTTTGTAGTAATTAGATTGTCCTTGACTATCTTTACTATCTGAAGCACATGATAAGAAACCATATGTTTCTAAAATTGTGTGTTTAACTCCTGAAAAAAGTCCGTCTTCGTCTACAACTACTATGTGAAGTTCATCTTCTGAACCTCCAGCTGCAGTTGCTGTTCCTGATTTAGCAGGTGCTTTATCAAAAGAGTTATAAAACTCCCAATATCTATCTATATTTGCACCTGAAGCAACTAAGTCTGTTAGACCTGTTCCAGCAGGTTGACCGATAGCTTCAACTACAATTGAAGTTGCATCGGGAATTGAAGTCACTCTATACTCTGTATTGTGACCTGCGAATTTAACAATGTCTCTTACAAAGAAACTAGTAGAGGCAGTCACCGAAATAGTTGTCTGTCCTACTGATTCTTGTGCAGATGTTGTAGTCACTGCATCGTTAAAATATGCATCAGCTGACGCACATACTGAAACTTTTAATGAATTACCTAATGAACCAGCATGTTTTGCAATGTAATTACCAACTGTTCCGTTTTGTGAACCGTCTTGGTAAGTGTTTACATACTCATCATTATTTTTTAGTAATGCAGTTCCACTTGATGCGTTTGCATTGTTTAGAGATGTAGAATTGATTCTCACTACTCTTAGTGAAGAACCATATTTAAGGAATGCTTCTGCTGAATAGAAGTCTTCTGCTCCAGCATCAGTATTAGCTGGTTGATAAAAATTATCGACTAGACCCTTTGCATCTGAAACTGTTATAACTTCATCAACAGGGCCCCATTGGAAATGTCCAGCAAATGCACCTGTAGTTGATGAAACGGCTGGAACAACATTTGTCAGGTCTACCTCTTTTACCTGAACGCCTGGTGATACTTGAAATGCCATACTTTTACTCCTGTTAATGTTAAAAGTTGTTTACTGTTTTATTTATAACTTTATAAAACTCAACAAACTATAATTTCAATGGAACGTCCATTGATTTATGATACCATCGGTCTCCTTCACTATCTACAAAGGTTTCTTGTTGATTTCCTCCATCAAAAATCCCAGGCGGTAGTAAATCGTCCTCTATTAGTTTCTGTTGTTCTGAATACAATAAATCCTTAACTGCTGTATCTGTTAAGTGAACAAAGTATTCAGTTGTCACAAACCAACTAAACAATACCAAATTCATGACCATATCGTCATTATATCCTCTATCTGCTTCCCAACTATTTCCCTTATGGACAAAAGTCATAAGTTCTGTTATAGTATGTCGGTCATTCAGAACGAGTCTATTTTCTTCCAATAATTCTTTCAATGTGGAACAACCGATACGTTTAATCTTTCGGGACATAGTGACTCCTATGTCTTCCGCTTTTAATTGTCCTTGGACAAAAACATTCGGATATTCTATATCATAGTGCAATTGATTTGCAACTGTTCCACCTTCTGCATTATTTTCAATGATAACGACTGGTTCATTGTAATGTCTTACATACTTATTTATAATATCAGGAAAGAGAAGAGGTGACACCATATTATCTCTATATGTGCATACTTGTTTAAATGGACTTGTTGTCACGTCTATAATAGTGAATGTAGAGTAATCCATACCCCTTCCTTTTGATACGTCTACAGTGCAAACGTATCTATGTCCTTCTTTTGGTCTTTCATATAGATACAGATTGTCTTTATTCCAATCGGGGTCTAATGCTCTCATACCAAGTAGTGTATTACTGTTGATAAGTGTATTACCAGTTCCTAAGAAAGAGTTTCCATACTCTTGTTCGAATTGTGCTTCTGAAGTGTTTGCAATGGTTTCTTTCTTCCATTCTTCGTCTCTGCCAGGCACATCAAACCAGTTTATTAAGAATGATTTGTATTCTGATTGGTCATGAACTGCACTTTCATATATCTTATGAAACATATTACCCACACCATTTGCAGTTGAGGTAATAATAACCTTTGAGTCTTTACCCGAGGTCACCACGGGATATGTTGCAGTATAGAACGTCTCTGCATCGTCTACGAAAGCAAACTCGTCCAAGTATAGTAGATTGATTGACATACCACGAATCGAACTTGAAGAAGTTGCAGCTGCAACGACTTTACTATCATTTGCAAATTCTATTGACCCTTTGTTGAGAATCTTAACACCAGGCTGTAAAAAGAATGGAACAGACTCCAACATGGTCACGACACGTGCAATCATTTCTCTTGCAATTGCACCTTTGTTAGCAAGAACTGCTACAGTGACTTCGGGTTTAAATAGTAGGAACCACAATAGATATGCACACGAAGTGATTGATTTACCACTCTGTCTACTTGCAAGAACAACACTAAATCTGTTCTTGTCGTAGTGATTAATTAGATTTTCTTGGTATCCACGAAGAGTAAAGGGAACCATACCTTCGTCTAGTGATATGATTTGTGTATAATTTTCAATGAAGTGTGTAGGGTTTTCAGAACACTTTAAGTATTCTGCCATTTCTTTATCGGTGTATTTTGTTTCTACACCTGCCCTTTTGATTAGATTATTACCTAGATAACCTTCATTTTTTGAATCAGTCATTATTCTTTTCTTTCTTCAAAAACTTTTGTAGTTCTGAAGTAGAACCAACGTATAGGTGATTTTCGACTTTACCTATTCTTTGTTCGTCTTCCTTTTCTAAATCTTTTAGTTTCTTTTGAACGTCAATGAGTTTCTCTGCAGTATCAGCTACAGTCTTTATTAACTGTCCTGCGACCTCATATGCACGTGGGTGTTCGGTTTCTTTGGATAGTTCTAATATACCTTCAATTGCATCTTGACCACGTTCTACGAGGCTATAGAGGTTCTCTCTTGCATATTTGTAGTCTGTATCTATATTCTCTATCCTTGACGGGACTTTGACTACCTTGGTTTCCTTTTTAATATCAGAATTGATATCTAATAAAGAATCTAACTTTTCATCTACTGTTTCTTTTGTCATAATTAACTGTCATCGGTTTCACTAAAAGTTTCTTTAGCACCGTCATCATAAAATGTCACTGTTTCTGCAACTACGAAAGTATCGTTAGGTTGAACAGAACCAACAAATTTAAGTGTTGTTTTATCACTAAGTGTCACATTTGAACTTAGATTTACTGATAATCTATCACTTGCAATTGACGAAACTGTTGGATTTGTTGATAAGTTTGTTCCAAATACTTCGTCTCCTACACTTATACTACTATTTATTGCAGTTGGGAAGGTCACTTCTGCTGTGTCGGATACTGCATTTGATATCTCTCCAAACGCAGGTTCATAGTGTTTAACCTCTTTGACTAATCCACTTTCATTAATTTCTGAAGTTGTGAATTGACCTGAAATATCTGTATTGATATATTCTCTTTCAACAACATTTTTAATAACACTTCCAGTGTAAACAGGGCCGAAGAAGTAAATTTTCATAGTAAATTCTAGTGTATATTCTATTACACGTCTTTCTTCAAAACTTCCTTCGTATGTATCTTCTAAACCTACAGAGTTTAATATGATTGGAACGTCTCTAGTATCAGACATATCGTCAATCATTTTCATAGTGACTGTATATTCGGGTTGGAAATATGGTAATATCTGTTCTACAATCTGTAATGCATCAGACATATTCTTTGCAAGAACACTTAGTGTAAAGTTTAGATTATATGGTGCTGGATTATATTGATATGAACGATTGGTTCCGTCTGTTTCTAAACTTGATTTAGAATGACGTATTAATTTATTCTGTTGTCTAGTTGCATCATACTCAAATCCTGTCAATTCAAATGCCATTCTTGGTAGGTTGATTGAGGTGACGTTTAAATCTCTCTCTTTTGCATCTTCTGTAAGTCTTGCAAGGAACTTTTGTTTAGGGCCGTATGAGATAGGAACTAAATTTCTTGTTAAAACTGTTCCGTCTTCTTTGATTTTTTTAGTATAGATATTATTGAATAGTGTTCCAAATATCGATACAGACCTTTTGATAGTCTCATTGTAAAAATATGTTCCAAACATTAAGGTTCTCCAAACGGATTCGTTTCACTAAAGTCTAGATAATTATTATCCCTATCTTCGAAGTCTTTATTTTGTGCAACACTTCCTTCCATAGTCATTACGTCAACAATACTTGTAATCGTTCTTGTTGCACCCGAAGTTGCACCAATAAGTCTATCTCCTTGTGCAAGTGTAGTAATGTTGTCTTTAATAATAAGTTCTCTGTTTGAACCTCTGAAATTTACAACCTCACCAACTACGACACTATTCAGTGTTATGTTTTCATTTGCAACATAATTTCCTGAATCACCTTCACCTTCTGACATAGTCATAGTAATTGTATATGCACGGTCTTGTTCGACCAAGTCTGCATCTGTTCCAGTATCGAAATCCTCTCCACTGTATTCGAACAATGAACAACGCATTTTGAATACAAATAATTTTCCTAACTGGAAGAAAGGATTTTGGTCTTCTACGAATCTGATTTCAAACATAGAACCTGAAAGTGGGAAGTAAATTAAATCCCCTTCATTTGGTCTAAGTGAAGTTGCAAGGTTTGAATCTAGTGATATGAATCTTTCCCAAGTTCTTAATGATATAACGAAAGTTGCTTCTTCAGCAATTTGAACACCGAACTTAGACATGAGGTCACCCTCACCTTCAAATCCACCAGCTGGATTTTCTAAATACATTTCTACAGAGTATGCATCACCGAAACGTGATTGAACGTCTTCTGTTAAAATTGTGTCTTCTTCTACTACTTCTCTCGGTAGATAAAAAACATCATGACCATAAAATCTTAATGATTCAACAACTAAATCTTCGTAAAGGTGTTGTTCAGTAGAGACTGCATGGTTAAAAAATACATTTGTAGGCATAATATTAACCCATCATATCCATGACTGGCATTTCAAAATTCAGTCGGGATTCTTCTTCTAATCTTGTTATCTCGTCTTGTGCTTCTTGTTTCATTGCAGAACCGTCTAGTGTTATACCGCCAGGCAGTTCAACTCCTTGGAATTTGGAAAGGTTTTCACCCCACTGATACTTGACCAATGCAGTTGAATACTTCTTTAACCACATATCATTGTAGATATCAGTCATGTCTGTTGGGTCTAATTTTCTATAACATTCAATAACGATATACTCACCAGCACTTAATTTACTTGCACTGTAGTCCATGTAGAGTCTGTTAGAATGCATATTGTATCTAATAGGTATCTGACCCACCAATATGTCGTTTAACATAGATAAGTGTGATTGAACTTGTGAGTAATATAAAACACTCGTTGAAGTCAAATCATACAAGTCATTAAGTCTTAATTGATATTGAATATCAAACATACTTGAAGTCTGACCTGAATTGAAAGGGAAAATATTGATTACACTTAACACATGTTCGGGTAGTGTAATGTAGTTTTGACCCTCACCATAAGTTTGTCCTGATATTGCTTGTGTTCCTGTTGTAGCTGCATTATGAGTTTCATTCGTTTTGAATGAATCAATCTCATCTTGAGTAATTTGGTGTTTTAAATACGTCTTAATAGAACCATCGTAATGATACTCTCTGAAGTATTGCAGTGCTTCGTCAATTCTATCATCAAACTGGTCATCGTCCACGTTAATTTCTAGAACTGGAGCTCCAAGTTTTCTTTTGATATACTCTTTTAAGGCTGCTTTTGAATTTGGTTCTGACATAGTAATAAATCCTGTTTATTACTATTTATAGTAATTTTAATCTTGGAAATAAGTTTTAGATTGTATTCTATCTAATTTTTCTGATAGTCTTTCAATTGAATCCATAATTCTTTGAAAATCCGCTTCGATTTGTTCTCTAGTTGCATAATCACGTGCAATTTCTTCACGTGTTTTGTTGACTAAGATATCCAATCTTTTTTGTTCTGATAGGATATTTCTAACCAACAAACCTACAGGCATTAGTATGAATGTTAAGATAACATTCCATATGATATGAGCGTCTATTACAAGTTCCATACGATTATTTATGAAATCGTAATGACTATGTGGAGAGTTTATGTATAAGTTTTCCGTTATCGTCTATATCAAAACAAAGTTCATCAGGGTGAAAACCTTGTGGTGAACCATGTCTTCCTTCGGGTGAACGGTCTAAGTATTTAACATTCATATTGAATGAGATACTATATCTATCTTTCTCTGTAAGGTTTGGTTCTACCATATGCATTAATGCACTTGGGAAAAGAAACAGTGTTCCAGTTCTTGGTTGTAGAGTCCAATTTTGTCTATCTCTAGGATTATGTGGAAAATCTGCAACTACCTTTGGTGCAGTATCAATTGCAATGAATTCACCCTCATCACCGTCCGCCTTTATATACAAAACTCCACTATACCAACAACCATTGTGTAAATGTGGTGCATTCCAAGCTGTGTTATCATTAATGTTTGCCCATGAATTACCCATAACCAATTGAAGTTGATTTGGACTATGACCAGTATAACTCAATAATTCTTCATTGAATACACCTTGGATTGTCCTCATACATTTAGTAAATATTGGACTTGATTCACAACCGTCATTTGATTGCCAACCAGTATATTGATTTGAAATCCTTCTACCACTTGGGTCTTTCTTTCTCATAGAATCCATTTCTTTGACCAACATGTCAAAGTAATCTTCTGTTAGTGTTCCGTCTTCTATGAGATTTCTCTCTATACACATATATGGGAATAAAAATCTAATCATCTAAGTTTAACTCCAATTGTATTTCGGGTGAATCCTCACTTACATGATAAGGACACTCGGGTGGTGGATTCTCTTGTTTATATAGTTTATTTTTATTAGAGTGTAATTTACCAACTCTATAACCACCTAATTTATCTTCCTTTTTTCTTGCGTCCATACTAGTATCGGGCATTCTTCCAAACTCTTCCATAGAAGGATTATCAGTATGTGAAGTTAATTGACTTGAGTTTTCCCTCCAAGTTTTTTGATTGTATGCAAGGTATGTTGCCTGCCATTCTTCTCTTCTATATGGAATGACTTGAACTAACGGTGTTCCTTTTGGTATAATAAATGAATGTCCTACACGAGGATAAAATATGATTTGTGCATTATCATAATTTGTATTAAACTTATCTGTATCAATAATACCCTGCCATGTTGCAAAGAATTTATTTTGAAAGAGAAATGGGTCAAGATACAATGTTGAATATCCTTCGGGGGTTGTTATATTCCAAGGATTTCTCATTTTGAATGCACCCCTTACTGGTGCATCTTCATCATGAATATATTGAAATGCATAATCCATTTGATTTTTAGGGTGAGAAGGTGAAGCAAAAGAATGGTCTCCCTTATCATCTCCCCACTCGTGTGCGGCAACTTCACTATGGTCTTCATTGTCTCCCAAATTTCCATTCTTTATAAACATATCTCTATTAGATAATAGATACCAACCACTCTTTAACCAATCGTCCATAGCAGGACATGAACGGATACCAGCACCCTTATGACCTCTGTTGTATTCCCAAAACTGCATGTTATTCCACCATTCAGGCTTGACCTTACTTGCAAGAACTGGTTTAAAGTCCCTTACTGTATCTTCCTTAAATGTTGAAAATTCTATCGTGGGCATGGTTGAAAAAATTCCTCTTTATCTTGCACTATTCTAATTTCATCTCCCCTAACAACGATTGACTTTCTAGACATATATCGTGCTTCGGGTGTTGGTGCATCTGCACCATGTGGTAGTCTTCCGTCAAACATAACTAATCTATTTGGTTTAAATTCTATTTCTGCAATCTGATGATTTTTTATATGATTATCTCTACCATGTAAACCTTGTTGCATTTCGTCATAGATTCTCAAAGGGCCTCCCCAATGTTTTTCCCAAAACTTATTTGTATAATATAGGAAAGATAAATTCCACTCGTCATTTTGATTACAATCTGCATGAGTGGTTCCCTCTAAACCTTGTGTTTGTGAATTCAATCCCATGTATTGAAACCTCTCCCACTTGAAACCAAAATCCATTTGCAATCTTTCATTTAACCACTCTGTAATAATTTTTACTGTAAGATTAGAAGTCCCATTTACTTCATCGAATGCATATGGATAACTTTCGTCATTCATTAAAGTTGCACCCCAAAGTTCATGATGTGGTAATCCTGTTATAGAGTCTCCTTTTACAAGATTACTTTTAGACCATATATTAGACCTATGTAAAGTCTCATCGACCCAATAATGTAATTCATGTGCAAGATAATTATCAATAATATGAATATCTTTTAACGGATACTCAATAGTATTTAAGTCAAATGGCTCATTATGATAAATGAGTTCCATTCTTTATCCACCTTTGAATGGTTTTTCAGTTAATACTGTAGAGTCGGGTGGATTATTAGGTGTAGGAAATGTATGCACATACTCTCCATAATCTTTTAAAGTATCTTCTCTTGTCTGTTGTATCTCAGCTGCAACTTGAGAAAAAACTTTCCAACATGTATCTGCATATTCTAACACTCTTCTTGCATTGGAACGATATGGGTGATTAGAACCCTCTCTTCCAGCATACACTGCGTCGAATAAAGAATTATAATCATATCTTTGTGCAACTTCTTCAATATTGATGTGAACCTGTTCCTCTAATTTACGAATATATTGTGTATTCAAATTATATCCTAAAGGTGGTTCTGAGTTTTCTATGTATCTTTCAATTTCTGACTTTTCTTCATCAGTTAATGCAACCAAATCTTGGTCGTTAAAATCAATATCTTCTTTCCATTCAATAACCTTTACTTCTATGTCATCATAGACTAAAACATCAAAGTCAAAACCTAGTTCGGGTCTGTCAACGTTGTCGAATTCATATTGTAAACCATTTGGTTTTCTAACTATTAGTTTACTGTATTCTGTATATATTAATGCGTTCATATTCTATATTATACCTCATTTTTAAAAAAATTACTAGTAGGTTTTTGCTTTAACCCAATCATCTAAATTATTTATGTGTGAATAATCCATACCTTTTATCCAAGGGCCTCCCCTAGTGTAATGTATACCAGTGTAATCCCACTTTTCATCAGGATTATCATATCCTTCAGTAAATATATATTTTTCGGGTATTGCACTTATCTTATCAGTCCATTCAAACTGGTGTAATTGAGCTCCAGTCCAAGTGTTGACAACTTCGGGTGTTAACTTTTTACAGTCTTCATGTCCATTATTAAAAATCATAAGACTTGACCAAAGTTTACAAGGATAATCTATATTAACTTCTCCGTTAAATTTTTCTTCGTCATGTTTAATTTGTGGATACTTGATACATGCAACTGCATCGTCCATATTCAGATAATAGAATAATGGTAAAATTGGTTTTCTCCATATGAAATCATTATCAATAAAGATACTGAATCCTTCATAGTTTTCTAAATGTGGAATTAAGAATCTACTGTAAGTAAATTCAGTAGATTGATTTGCATACTCTCTATTATAATCGGGAAGTTGTGCAATGTCAAGGAATTTGATTTCGGGTTCCCACCTACATTCGTCCATTAAATAACCATTTCCAATATTGAGTTTTTTCAACAATGATTTCTTATTAACCTCATGTAAGTCACCATGATTTGAATCATAACCTATGTAAATGTTTAATGGTTTTCCTTTTGATTGTAAATGAACTCTCTTATTGAAATCATAAACTTCTTGTCGAAAATTTAAATCCATTAATTGGTGTTGATATTCGATTGTCCCATTAACAAAGGTGACCGTCATATTCTTAAATCCTGCTGGAACACCTCTTGCAGTGCATTTATCATTCCAATATTGTATTGCTTCGTCACAAGTTAATGGTTCGCCAGGCAGTATATTAAATGCATCAGTAGTGAACACTTCAAAATTTGGGTCTTCTAATTCTTCATATACCTTTGACCTTATAGAGCCTGGGTGAATTCTAAAACCATATCTATCTTCTTGTCTGAATACCATTCCTTGTATGGGGTGTCGTAAACCCTCTTCTTGTATACTTTGAACTAACCAGTGTGCCTTTGCACTATGATAATACATAGAATTCAAAGAAGTTTCAGTATGGTCTGTAATTTTTGTATCGGGTTTAAACTCAACATAGTCTTTTATTTGTGCAAACTCGGGTTCTCCGTTTATAGTTTTTGCACAATCCATCATGCCTGGATTTTTGCCTGGCCTTTCTTTACAAGTGTAAAGGTGAGGTAAAAATTTATTGTAGTGAACTGACTCAATAGATGCACCCATAAAGCTCATCCATTTTTTACTCTTACGAAGTTCAAGCATATCTCCCCACTTAATCACTTTAGTTGGTGGTGATATTTCTTCAAAGACATACTTAAATGATTTGTATTCTTCACTATCCTTATCGATATTGTCCAAGTCTTTAAAATTACCTAAGTGCCATGAACCCAAAGAGTATTGTTCTTGTGTTGTTAATGTATGATAATCTATAGGTCTTATCTTTGCACGTGTTTCTTCTAATGTATATAAGTATTCCATGCAGATATTTAGGACATAAAAAAAGGGACGTAAAGTCCCTCTTTTTATTTTTGAGTAATCTTAGAATTCCCCAACGAGGTATGGGTCGGAGCCAGGGTCTAATTTTGGAACGAATCCACCAAAGCTTTGGAAGAAGTATTCCAAAGGATACCTTGCATCGTAAATAAATGGGTTCCTTGCACTGAGTGGTTGTCTTGCATTAGCAATATAAGGCACTCTGTATGTAAATGGATTCCTTGCACTGTTAGGTTGTCTAGCATTAGCAATATAAGGAACACGATATGTGAAAGGTGACCTATATGCAACTGGCTGTCTAGCATTCGCAGGATACCTTGCACTATATGTGAAAGGTGACTGTTTATTACTAGGTGACTGAGCATTCGCAGGATACCTTGCATCATACGTAAATGGATTCTGTCCATTTCTAATATTAGGTTGTTGTGCGTTTACTGGATTTCTGTAAGTGAACGGTGACCTATGTTGATACGTTGACGGTTGTCTTGCATTACTTGGGTTTCTATATGTGAATGGAGACCTATGTTGATACGTTGACGGTTGTCTTGCATCTGCAATATAAGGTGTTTGTGCATTCGCAATATATGGTGTTTGTGCATCTCTGATAACAGGATTCTGTCCATTTGCAATATATGGTGTTTGCGAATTTGCAATATATGGTGTTTGTGCATTCGCAATATAAGGATAAGGAATTTGAGTTAATTCTTGACCCGATGCATTATTCCACCCTGTAGGTGTTTTAATATAAATTTGGTCTACTGCATTCCAACCTGATGGGGTTTTTACCCATGCACCTTGTGTTGCATTCCAACCTGTAGGTGTTTTAACTTTTTGTGAACCTGATGCCATTATATTATTCCTATGTTATTGGTTGTGCAGGCCATTGTTGCTGAACTGCACCGTCCCATCTATTTTCGGGTGTTTGACCTTGTCTTGCATATGTTGAAGGTTGTCTATTACTATATTCTCCAGGCTGTTGATTTACATATGTAAATGGTGACCTATGTTGATACGTTGACGGTTGTCTATTACTGTAAGTAGAAGGTTGTCTGTTATCATACGTAAACGGTGTTTGTCTGTTTCTAATATTAGGTTCCTGAGCATTCACTGGATTCTGATAAGTAAACGGTGTTTGTCTGTTTCTAATATTAGGTTCCTGAGCATTTACTGGGTTTCTGTAAGTAAACGGTGACCTATAGTTATATGTAAACGGTTGTCTTGCATTTGCAATATAAGGAACCCTATATGTAAATGGGTTTCTGTAAATTAATGGTTGTCTTGCATTAGCAATATAAGGAACCCTATAAGTAAACGGTGACTGATAAGTCACTGGTTGTTGAATATTCGCGGGATACCTTGCACTATACGTAAAGGGACTTTGGAAAGTATAAGGTTGTTGAGCATTTGCTGGATACCTTGCACTATACGTAAAGGGGTTTTGATACGTGAATGGTTGTTGTCCATCCGCTTTGTATACTACTTGTCTATTTCCAATCGGCATGTGTTTTTATCCCCTTAAATTCCTCATATTTATAAAGATTCTAAACCCCTATATTAGGAGTAAAGAATCCATAAATCACCAACTGCACCGTCTGAACCCGTAGGTGCTGAAGTTGATTGGTATACGTTTCTTGCAGTTCCACCACTGTTTGTTGCATTGGTGATAGTAATTGCACCTGAAGCAACAGTTCCTACGGAAATATTTGGAGTTCCAGTCAATCCTTGTGCATTTACAGCAAGAGTTGCATTTGAAGCTGTTCCTGTTAAATCTCTAGTG